>JAEEGL016852345.1_pt1 | contig 16285 bp, 9 predicted proteins | sample 9134231 | NCBI WGS metagenome assembly JAEEGL01 (sample SAMN16246548, study PRJNA631951) | gut metagenome | biome: gut microbiome; feature: rumen; material: fiber-attached | host: Bos | place: Iran: Karaj | collected 2018-10
GTCCCGATCCGTTTGTCGGCCTTCGCAAGCCATTCATTGACAATGTCCTGCACATTGATTGTACAGAATTCCTCGATGCACAATTTGAGAATCCATGCGATGATCTCGTTGATTGAGAAGAGGCGTTTCGCGACAGTATCCTCCCGCGTTTTGCCGCCCGAGATAGTCTTTGCCACCTCCGTCGGCTGCTTGGGTTTCTTCATGTCACTTCCTTTATTCTTTTTAGGAATATATTCATTATTATTATTCATAGTTTGTATAGGCAATATTATTGCAAATTAAGAATAATTTAGCTTATGATTCAGAGGTGCCAAATCTATAATAAGTATAAAACTATATTTATAAGACATGATATTTTATCAAATATAATGATAAATATTATATGAAATCATAAAATATCATATAATGTCATATGAAGTTATAAAAAACAGAAGAAGCTATAATGGCAGAATCGTTCTGTATCTTGTTAAGTTTATATGAATTTATAAAAATATAATATAAAATATATTATAAAGATAATACATAATTATTAGTATATTTTTGTGGCTCATGTGACTTCATGTTGCGGCAAAGGGAATGATAGGTTCAAGTATAATGGAGTATGGCAAATCTCCTTCGCTTGATGGTAGAGGTAGGGGACAGATATAGGAACAGTGTAGGCCCCTTTGTTACTTAGGTTCATGTATAATAGTCGGAGTAAAGGATTGGTAAACTGTCAAAGAATTTTGAGGGACTTTCTAGATCAGAGCTTTTTTTGAGATTATGCCATTGAAAGAGACATTAAATAGGATATATTATTTAATTTTGTATGAAGATGCGTCCTAAATGCGATTGTCACCCAAAAACTAGGAGTACCATACATCAGGAAAAAGCGTTTTTTTTCTTTTTTAACATAACCAGCGGCTTCTGCCGTCGGTGTTGTGCTTTGAGATGTACTGAAATTGCGACCTTCTTACTTCATAGGAAGTATTCGTTTAGGTATGCTCATGCCTTGAGCGTCTCTTTTTCGTGTTTCCTATAGGTTATCACAAATTTCAGTACATCACGGAATGAGAAGCTTTTTTATTAGGCCAATTGTAATTGTTTTATGAGATGAAAACAGAGTAGGATTAGAATTCTCAGAAAGATTTGTTTTATTGGATTAGTTTATCGATAAAAATCATGTAATTAAATCTAACCTCATTACACAACAGGAGCAAAAATGTACTTCAAAAATCGTAAACATTTAATGGTAATCACAATTTCTCTTCTTTCGTTAATATTTTTCAGTTGTAAGACAACATCTGTACAATATAAACAAGAATCTCCGATTGATTTTGAAGAGGAACAAGGAAGAAGCGCTGAGATTGGTCGTGAAGTATTAGAAAATGAAAGTGATGCAAAAGTATCTATTGCTCTTATTGCAGAAAATCCAAATCAGAAGAATGAAAAAGAAATATCACTTGATAAATACCTCTTTGATAATTTAGATGTAGCTATTACACAGTTAGGTAAATTTGATGTTGTGCCACGTGCAGAACTGGCTGCAATTGTTAATGAAAGTAGAGTGCAAAATTTAATCAATAATCAGACTGTTGATCTACCTGATACAGCACCAAGATATCTCATTATCTATAATATTATTTATAACAATTTTGAAACTCGATATGAGGATGTAATTGATCAAAAGAAATTGGATCAATTAACAAAAAATGCTGCTGCAATTACGAATCCTATTAGACGAGAAATGGCCTTGTTGACTGTCAAGAATGAAGCTACTGTAAAAGAAAAGAGGTATGTTGGTTTTACAAAAGTAAAAATTACTATGTATGATACTAAGTTAAAAAAGCGCGTCTATGCACAAACTCTTTCAGGTTATTCTGAAAATTCTGAAGTCCAACCTGGAAATATTGGTTTGCTTAATTCAGCATTGGAAAATGTTGTTAAAGATTATATGATCCAGTTTGCAACTGATTTTTGTCCAACCGCAGCTGTTATCATGACTAAAGGAAGTGGTCAAGTTGCAATGTTGAATGTCGGAACGGATCAAGGTGTATTAATCGGAACTATAATACAATTTATTAATTATGATGAAAGTGCCAAAAAGACTCGTGCTGTTCCTTTCGCAGAAGGAGAAGTTTTTGAAGTCGATTCTGATAGTTGTTGGGTAAAGATTTCAAACTATAAAAACGTTCGTGTTCGCAAATATTCTGTTGCTCGCGTTAAACCAACTCAGGCCTACTCGTCTAGAATAAATAGTTATAAATGAATTTGTTTTAATTTTATGTTTCTTTAGCATTATCATGAAATCATTAATGATATGCTAAAGAAACATAAGTAGTAGCCATTATAAATATAATAAACTCGAAGAGATTACAATGAAAATAAGTCTACTCTTTATAGGTGTTATGGCTTGCATTTTCCCTATGACTTGCTTTCCCGAACCTCAATCAATAGAGGTAGAGGGGCAGGGAAAAGTTGTTCAAGTTGCAATTTATGATGGTATCCAGAAGGCTACCAATATGACATTTCCTGATGCAGAAAAAAAGCGTATTGAAGATATTGTCATGCGTTTTATCAAAGATGCACAACTCAATGGACCTCAAATGGACAAAATTGATCAAGAAAAGATACAGAAGTTCATTGAAGAATTGAAAGCTCATATTCAAGAATGTGAAATCGTGGAAATTGCATCATTGCCTCAAAATGGTTATTCTGCAAAAATGAAGTTGTTGATAGAAAAAGGACTTCAAGATGATCAAGTGCAGGCACAAACGAAAAGTCAAGATCAAGATCCTCGTAAGAGAATTCAAGTACAGGTACTAATTGATGAAGCCATGGCATCTTTGAAAGACCAAACATCAATACAAACCATTGGTACTGAACCTCACGTCACAGCACCTCAAAAGAATAGTGCCAAAAGCACGAATTCATCACAGAAAAATAGTATGGTAAGTGAAAATCAGAATACTTCATCTATAAATAGCAAGCGAATACAAATATTGAGACAATTAAGGTCATCTTTGGGAAATTTGTTAACATCGAATTTGACACAGACTAAAAGCTTTATTGCATCTTTTGCTGAAGGAGGAAACTCAAATCCGTCGTCAGGGTCTGTTTCCAATAATCAAAATGGCATTCCAAGTGCGCCGATGGCTTCAACATTAAAATCGAATGTTTCCAATGGATCATATGTATTAAAATGTAATATCAAAGAATATTCAATAATGAAAACACAAGTTTTACTTCCAGGATATAAAAATACCACAATTGATAGATTGACTGGGTGTATTTCTTGTGATTATTCTGTATTGATAGGTTCAAATATAAAAATGTCTGAATCAATATTTTTTAATCCAAAAGATTTAGGTTTAGATTATCAAAAAAATGCTTATATTGAACAAAGCGAAATTAATCATATTGTTTCCAAGAAATTGGCAGATGTCATTGCAACGGACATCATGAAAAAAATGTTTCCTTTATTATTAGTGAAGATAGCTTCTAATAAAGAATTGTATTTAAACCAAGGAGGAAATACAATTAAAGAAGGAGACATGTATCAGGTATATAGTCTTGGTGATGAGCTTATTGACCCAATATCGAATCGTCTTTTAGGGTACGAAGAGACTGAGATTGGAATAGTTAAGATTAAAGAGGTTCTGCCAAACTTTTGTAAAGCAGAGTGGCTTTCTGGGGATTTTAATGCAATTACCTATGATACAGTTTTTCGACCTCAAAAAACTAAAAAAGTAGAAAAAGAGCCTAAACAAGAATCAGAGGGAGAATTATTTCCCCGAAGAAATGCAAAGAAACCATGGTTGCAGTGAGGATAGAACATGAGAAAGGATCCTATAAATGGAGTAGTATGGATTTCATTTGATAAAAAAATCCCCACAGGTTCTAAAGATGACTTTCAAAATCCGGTTAAATGGTTGGATTTGGCAATAATGCCAGGAATTGAGAATTATCCGACAAATCCAACAATCACTTATACACCTTCTCATTTTAAGTATATAAGTAGTATGTTCATATCATATGGACTTGGAATTCTTGTTACTTATTTTGTTGCTGTTTGTTTTTATCATCAACCATCTACTATTACGTCATCACAAACATCTTCACAGAGTCATGTAGTAAGTTTGCCAAATAATCCAGGGCAACAAAATACTGTTAATTATCCAACTGTAAATTCTAGTTCTGTACAGCAAAAGATCTCTGTCACTAATAATCCATCTATAAATACAAGCTCTTCACAAAGTGCAGTTTCTACCACCAATAAATTGAATGTGCCTTCAATCTCAGTACAACAAGCAAGTTCAACAAAAGCTGTTCAAGGAGGATCAAACACAAATTCATCCTTGTCAACTAATCATCAAGCATCGTCTAATAGTCAAATTTCTGCACCGTCTTCAAACAATCAAGGTGGGATACTAATACCAACAGTATCACCATCGAAACCTAATATAACTACAAATGAAAATAGCCAAACAAAATCAAATTCTAATTCAAATACAAAAACCAATGTCATACATCCTAAAATTGTAATAAAACCCAAAACTGTCATCTCTGAGCCACCGCCTCAAACACATGATACTCAACAATCAAAGCAGACGGTTCCCAAAAGAAAAATACAAATGGGTTATTGATAAGTATTAAGAAGAAATTGCCATAGCTGAAACGATATTGTGTGACGATATGTATAATGAAGCAACATCAACAGACCGCCTGATAGATCAAATAAAACAACGTATGTCTGCTATTGAAAATGAGCGCATTGATATCGATGATGCTTTGCGTAAAAAAGTTGCGGATCTACCACATATCAAAAAAGCTATTAACAACTTTTTGGATGTGCAAAATGCAGAATTATTTTCCTATATTGCCAAGTCAAACAATATAGGTAATATACCATCAATTTCAGACTTTTTATTTTTCCCTTTTAAAGTATTTATATTTATATGGAATAAAATAACAAATAAACTTCTTGCTTTATTTATTTCACTTATTTATCTTTCTGTAATTTTTAGTATTATAAAGATATCTAAACATATAGCAAGCTTTTTTGCAACAAAAGGAAATTTCATTCCATCTGGTGGATGGTGGTTATTTGGAGGTATTATTGGTGGGGCTTTATTATTTTTAATAATACCATTAATTGTGAGATTGAATTATATTCATAAATTATCTGATCTTTGCCAAGAACTTTTGGAAAAGACAAAGGGACTTAAACATATAACATTAATACGTATAAATCAAGATGGTAGTGTTTTGGGATTGACTGAAAAATCTGATGTAGATAAACCAGCGTTCAAATGGGAAATAGAAAATGACATAGCAGATATTATAAGCACAAAATGTTTTAATTCCCAAGCTATCATCTGGGATCATAAAGATAAAAATGGATATCATATATTTGCAATAGCAACATTATTATCTGATACTGTAAAGCTTGTCTGGATGGATTCTGAATTTGATGAAATAAAGGACGACTTTGCATCCAGTATTGACGAAATTCCATTATCACAAACCCAAGAAATGATAAAAGCATTTGAAATTCTAGAGGTAACTAACCAATATTTTCAACTAAAACGTGAATACTTCCGCCTTAAAGATCAGTTGGTGATCTTGAGTGCTAATAGACAAATATGGGATATTATTGCAGTTAATTCTCAAACGAGAGATGAATTAATAAGCAGGTTAGGAATGTTTATTGCTGGTGATAAGGCTGCAAATAAGGCGATATTCCTAGCTGGGCCAATAGGAAGTGGAAGAGAATATCTTTGTTCTGCATTGGCTACATCTGTAGATTTTAAATTTGCCAGTTTGGAGGACAATGTTTTTACAGATATAGATAGTTTGAAGAATGCTTGGGAAGAAATTCGTAATGAAAATAAAGCTATTGTTTATATTGAGAACGCTGAAAGACTTTTCAATATTGAATCAGAGAAAAATAAAGACTTTACAACATTGTTTAATGCTTGGACTACTTTGTTAGCGATTGACAAAGAACGTGAAAGAAAGATATGGATTATACTTGGGTGTCAAAATTCGGGAAACATAATTCCAGAATTACATCGTATCATGAATGCTTCAACAGTGGAAGTAAAACCATTAGAAGAAAAAGATTGCCAATTATTGTTAAAACAAATAGCATGTGAAATTCACTTTGATTATGAAATTCCTCCAAAAATTTATGAGACAATGACGGGATCATATGTATCTGACTGTATCAAATTATTAAATATAATGAAACAGAATACGATAATGGGGAATCAGCCAGATAAATACATGTGGAAAGAAGCGATTAAGGAAGTTCGCAAAGGGCATTTTTATACATATCAAGAAGCGATGGACGCAATCAATTCAATGGTTGGACTAAAGGCTGTCAAAGATCAAATACAAAATTTAACTAATCAAGCCAAGTTACTTTCAAGTCGTGGACGCGGAAGAAAACTCAATGAATCAGCACACCACATGGTTTTTATTGGCAATCCAGGAACAGGTAAAACTACAGTTGCTAGATATATTGCGGCTATCCTATATCATTTGGGAATTATAAAAACACCAAAATTTGTTGAATGTAGTGATAAAAATGAATTAGTCTCTTCCTATGCGAATGAAACTACAAAAATGACCAATGCAGTAATAGATAAAGCTCTTGATGGAGTATTGTTTATTGATGAGGCCTATCAACTTATAGGTCCTGATCCACAAAATCCAGATAAAGGTGGAATGGAAGCGATTCAAGCCTTAATGACTGCTATGGAAAATAAACGACAACGTCTAGTAGTCATAGTTGCAGGTTATGCTAAAGAAATGCAAATGAATTTTATGAATGCAAATCCTGGTTTGGAATCACGCTTTGCATATACTTTTGATTTTGAAGATTACAAACCAGATGAACTTGAAGCAATTTTTGATAATATGCTTAAAGAAGAATCACTCACAATGAACGAAGATGCCAAGAAGCGTGTTAATGCATATTTTAAAGTTTTATATGCAAATCGCTCGGAACACTTTGGAAATGCGCGTGAGGTCCGTAAATTTTTTGAAAAGGTTATTTCTGCACAAGATAATCGATTAATTGCCGAAAATGATATGTCTGAGGAATCAGCTTCAATAATAAAACTTGATGATATAGAAAAAGCAACAGATGATGGCATGGCAGATGAGAAGACATTGGAAATTGCTATGGCTGAACTTAATGGATTGCTAGGGCTTCAAAATGTCAAGAAACAAGTAGCCAAGATGGTAAATTTGGCAAAACATCGTCAGAATCAATTGAAAGAAGGTAAAGTTCCTGCCAATGTGTCTTGGAACATGGAATTTATTGGTAATCCTGGTACTGGAAAAACTACTGTGGCACGTATCATGGGAAAAATCTTCAAGGCTCTAGGTTTGTTAAAGAAGGGAGATGTATTGGAGGTGTCGAGAACAGATTTAGTAGGAGAATATGTCGGGCAAACAGGTCCAAAGACTCAAGCTGTTATTAAACGTGCCTTGGATAGTATTCTTTTCATTGATGAAGCTTACATGTTAGCTAGGGATGCATGGGGAAAGGAAGCATTCGAAACAGTTATGAAGGCGATGGAAGATAATAAAAACCGACTAGTCGTCATAACAGCTGGATATGCAGAAGATATGAAGGAGTTACGAAAAGTTAATGCAGGAGTTGAGTCAAGGTTTCCATATAAAATAATCTTTGAAGACTATAAAACAGAAGAGTTGTTAACTATATTCAAGAATAACATTCAAAAACTAGATAATCTAACATTGGAACCAGATGCAGAAAAATATATTGTGAATTATTTTAACAAAGAACGTAAAAAAGAGGCATTTGGTAATGCTAGAGTAGTCAGAAACCTTGCTGAATCGGCTCAGGTTGCTGTTGCTGAAATTGTAGGGGATGATGGAAATACACCAACTGTTATTGATGTAAAAGTTGCTCAAAAAATTACAGGTGTCGCAGATAGTGAATCTTTGGCAAATGAGTTGAATGAGGCATTAGCGGAATTAGACAAATTAGAGGGAATCCCATCAATTAAGGAACTTGTTGAAGAATTAAAAAATACAGCAGAATTTTTACAAGTCCAGAAAGAAAAGGGAATAGAAGTCGAACCGCCCAACCTACACATGATTTTTTCAGGACCGCCTGGAACAGGAAAAACAACAGTTGCACGTCTTATGGGGAAATTACTAAAAGGACTTGGTCTGCTGTCTAGAGGGCATCTAGTAGAGGCTGATAGAGAAAAGATTGTAGCCTCGGGAAATCCTGCAGCAAATGTAAAATCATTGGTCAATAAGGCATTGGATGGCGTTTTATTCATTGATGAAGCCTATACATTGGCAGGAAAAGATATGGATGGTGGTGATGCTTTAGGTAAGGAGGCCATTGATACCTTATTGAAATTAATGGAGGATAATCGTGAACGCCTTGTTGTTATTGCCGCAGGTTATACTAATGAGATGCGGCGTTTTTTGGATGCTAATACAGGCTTAAAGTCAAGATTTAAGAAAACCATTTCATTTGAAAACTATTCTTCTGAAGTTTTGTTAAATATCTATAAAACAAGATTAAATACTCAAGGATTAACAATAGATGTTGAGGCGGAACCAATCATAAGACGTTATTTTGACAGGCTGAAGCAATTGGAAAAAGAGATGTTCGGCAATGCTCGCAAGGCGCGAGAAGTGGCTGAAGATACACAAATGTTCTATCAGAAAGAAAGGAAAAAGGGACGTCCTGATTTTCTCGAAGGACATATTGATGTGACCTTGGCCAAATTAATTACAGGAATGTCTGAACCAACAGAAGAGGATTTAAATAAAGCTTTATCAGATCTTGATAAACTTATAGGTTTGAAGGTTGTCAAAGAGAAAATCAAAAGTATGGTTGACTATGCTAAATTTATACGTAGTCAGCGTGAAGAAGGCGGCAATCCTACACCGCCTAGCCTGCATATGGTTTTTTCTGGAGCACCAGGCACTGGCAAAACAACAGTCGCTCGTCTTATGGGGCGAATCTACAAGGCGATGGGCCTGCTCCCCTCCGACAAACTTGTTGAAACAAGCCGATCGGATTTAGTTGCTGGCTATACAGGCCAGACTGCAATTAAAACAACAGATGTTGTCAAGTCTGCTTTAGGTGGAGTCCTTTTCATTGATGAAGCCTACCAACTTGCAGGATCAGATCCAATGCATCAAGCGGATCCTTTTGGGCAGGAAGCCATAGATACATTGTTAAAGTTAATGGAAGATAATCGTGATAATTTGATGGTCATCGTCGCTGGATATTCTACTGAAATGAGACGTTTCATAGAATCCAATACGGGATTAAAATCTCGTTTTACAAATACAATCCATTTTGAAAACTACACTCCAGACGAACTCCTACAAGTTTTCAATCTTTATGCACATAATGAACAAATGACAGTAACAGAAGAGGCTCAGGGAGCAATTTTGAAGTATTTCAAGAAGATCGCCTCTCCCAAGAATGAACAATTTGGAAATGCACGTGATGCTCGCAATTTGTATGGGAGCATTATTGAAGCTCATGCCATGCATTTCAAAGACCCAAATTATAATCAGAAAGTCATTTCAATGGAAGATGTAAGAGCTTTGACTGGTGAACGTAGCCAGGAGGCAATGGATCGAGAACTCGATGAAGCCTTGGGAACCTTGAACAAACTTGTTGGACTTGCAGAAGTAAAAAGTGCTGTTAATGATTTTGTTCGTCTGGCAAAATATAATCTTGAGCAAGAGAAAAATGGTAATAAGGTGGCACAACCTAGCTATCATATGGTATTTGCTGGTGCTCCAGGAACAGGAAAGACTACTGTTGCTCGGTTAATGGGGAAAATTTTCAAGGCATTAGGTGTCTTGAAAACCGACAAACTTGTCGAGACAAGTCGTACAGATTTGGTCGCTGGTTTTTCTGGACAGACGGCAATAAAGACAACCGATGTTGTCAAGTCCGCGATGGATGGAGTGCTGTTTATTGATGAAGCATATCAACTGGCTGGGGCAGACTCGACACAGCAGGCAGATAGCTTTGGACAAGAGGCTATTGATACTTTGCTTAAATTGATGGAAGACCACCGTGATAGACTCGTCGTCATCGCAGCTGGATATTCTGATCAAATGCGGCGTTTTATTGAATCGAATCCTGGCCTCTCATCACGTTTCCAACGAACCATACACTTTGCAAATTATTCACCAGAAGAACTGCTTGAGGTGTTGAAACTCAATGCACAGACTGAAGGCAAGAGACTTTCAGACGAATGCATTGACGGAGCTCTCAAACACTTTAAGCGCATTGCCAGACCGAAAGATGAATTATTTGGCAATGCACGTGAAGCTCGCAAACTTTATGATGCGTTAAAAATACAGCATTCCATACGTATGGACCAACCTGGATTCGATATTAATACATTTGAACTTTGTGACCTTAATAATGTTATTGGGGATAAATCTGAATCGCAGAAAAACAAGGAGCTCGATGAGGCAATGGCGGAGTTGAATGCCATGGTCGGACTTGGTAATGTAAAAGAGACTATTAAGAAGATTGTCTATTCACTTCGTCATATACAAGAGCTAGAAGCAAAAGGGAAAAAAGTACAGGCATCTTCACGGCATATGGTTTTTTCTGGTGCTCCTGGCACTGGAAAAACTACCGTGGCACGTCTTATGGGACGAATATTCAAAGCTCTTGGTTGCTTAAGCAAAGGTACTGTTGTGGAAGTGGGAAGGGCTGATTTAATTGGCAGATATCAAGGCCATACAGCACTTCAAGTAAAGGATAAAGTCAAATCTGCTATGGATGGGATTTTATTTATTGACGAAGCATATACTCTTGTTCAGGATGATGAACATGATATGTTTGGCCATGAAGCGATTGATACTCTACTCAAGGAAATGGAAGATAATCGTGATAGACTGGTCGTTATTGTCGCAGGCTATACACAGGAAATGAAACGATTCATGGCTTCTAATCCAGGTTTGGCTTCACGTTTTACGCAATATGTTCAGTTTGACAATTATACAGTTGATGAATTGATCAGTATTCTGAATAAACGTGCTCAATCAGAGGATTTATCGATTTCTGATGATGCCTTGATACAGGCAAGGGAATATTTCACCCGAGTCGCTCGCCCAGAAAATGTTAATTTTGGCAATGCTAGAGATGTCAGAAATTTGTTTGATGAGCTGACTCCATTGTATGGAATGAGAGAGACTCAAGATGGTATAATTACAGCAAATGAGATGAAATCTGCAATTGAAAGTTTAGAAAAACGGTTTAACTAATAGAAAAGGAAATAATTATGTCAGAACAAAACAGAGATCATCAACAAGAACGTCAACGTGAACACCAGCGGGAACGAGAGAAGGAACAAAAGAAACACGACAATGCTTCTTCAAGCAGTTCATACAACCGACGTGGGAGTTTTGATTTTGATACGAAATCACAAAAGGGTAAGGCCAAAAAGAATAAACCTAAATTGGAGATGATTACTGTTGTTGAGGAAACACCAGGACAAAACAATGAAAAGAATTTAAAAGTGGAATGGAGAGATATGCCTTTGCCAGAACAAAATGCCATATCAGCATTCTTCATTGCTACAACTAAAGAGGGAAACCAGCTTGAAATTACCATGGAGCAACTATCGTTTAAGCGTGATTATCACGGAAAGGATAGACTTGAAACTTGTTATATTCCAGTTGCTCCAGATGGTACTCCTGGATGTCTCTGTGTAACGGATACAACAACTGGTGAGTTTAAGAAAATTAATTGGCACTGGCAATGGATATCAGGTTTTTCTTTGTGGGAATTAATAAAAAAGATTATTTCAGCATTTACTTCTCGATAATGATATGATCAAAAACTTACTCATAAAATGCTGTTACATTTTTGTATATTTGCTATTTTCCCTATTTTTTCAGGATTGTTATGCAGATATTCAGCTAGATTTGTCCATTATACCTGGCGCTGTCAGTATAGTTTTATCGCAAGAGAATTTATATAAAGTCTTGGATTCTTCAAGTAATATAAAAGGCTATATCTATTATTCTCCCTCAACTTGTAACTCATTTACTGGAATAAATGGCCCAACACCGCTTATTGTAGTGATGGACAATACCTATATAATAAAAAGTGTTAAAATCCGTGAGAATAATGAGCCTCAAGCTGTATGGGATATTATCCAAAAATCAGGATTTCTTGATAATTGGAATGAATTGGTTGTACAAAAAGCTCTTTCTTTCCCAAACAAACCTGTTGAAAATGCAGAAATTACCAGTCAAGCCATTATTGATACATTTCAAAAGACGCTAGAAATATTTATCAATGATATTCTTCCAAAATTAAAAGCACAATCTTCGACTTCTTCACAATCAAATAATAGTAATAATACTGTAATTCAGAATAATAATACCACTAATAAAAATATTATTAATAATAATTCAATAACTATACATTATCCTGATAATAATAAAATATGGTCAATATGTAATGTAAATATTTTAATTAATCAACTTGCTGATAAAAATGCAACCCCTGTAAAAGTTCCACAAAATAATATTTCTTCTGGTATACAGTCGAGTTATTCAGGCAGTGCAAAGGCAACAAAAAGCATACAGAATCTCATAGATACATGTGACAAAATTGGATGTGGAAATTATGCTCAAAAAATTATAGAAGAAATTGATCCGTTAATTTGGTCTGAAAGAATAAAAAATGAACAACGTGAAACAAGAAAAATTGTAATCATTATCACCTTTCTCATAGGAATAGCAGTGTCTTTTTATATTACCTATTTAGCCTATAAATGGTGGCTTTATGCAGACATTCTTCTTGAACCAATAAAGTTAATAAAACAACAAATTATTGCGATATTACAAATGCCTGGCGGAAGGACACTGTTTGTTATGCTTGTCTTATCTTTCTGTAGTGGAACAATTTTGTCTATCACAACAGATACTGTTCGAGAATGGCTTTTTGAAAAAATGTCACTTTTTGTAGGATATTACATACTTGGGTTTAGTTTTGGTTTAGTTATAATTTTGGCTATATTGTTATTTTTCATGTGGATTGGATGTTTTTGTAGAAAATTTGTCATTTTTGATGGAGTATTTGTTTTCTTTGCGAAATATGTATGGCTTTTGCTAATACCATTAGTTTTTATTATAATTCTTGCCATTACAATGCATTATTCCTGGAAGATTTTCCAAAGTAATATTGTAAAGTCTCAATATGTTGAGGCTTGTATTAAATCCAATCAAAGCAAAACTGGTCCAACATTTGATTCTTTACCTCAACAGTTAAAAGGTGACTTATATGGTTTTGCCAATCTCTCTGAATATATATATAATCCATCCTCAAATAACTCATTGCCTAAAAATATAAAACCTTTATCTTCCCTTTCTGGAAGTACGGGATATGATCAAAAAACAGGGATTATGAATGATTCAACGTCTGGCCTTGGTGTACAAGCATTGCAGGATACAGACAATAACAATATCATTCTTGTCTTCAAAGGCACAGAACCAACTTCTCTGCAAGATTGGTACACGAATTTTATACAATATTTTATGGGAAAAGAAACTGCTCAATATTCATTGGCAGTTCAACTGGTTACAAATCTTTTGCAAGACTATCCTTCAAACAATATAATACTCACTGGGCATTCATTGGGGGGAGGTTTGGCACAGTACTCTGCCGCATATATAGACGATTCACGGTTGTCAGCCATCTGTTTCAATTCTGCTGGTCTTTCAGATTCTGCATTAGAAAGAATAGGTGATGCCAAACTTTCTAATTCAAATAACAGAATAATTCAAGTTCGTTCGACAGGGGATATTGTTTCTGAATATGGTTGGCATCTGGGAACCATGTACAATGTCAATTTAGGAGCGTGGGCCAATACAATTCATAATAATTCTCTGTTGCGAGCAGTATTTTCAAAAATTGCTCAGCATAATATAACTATAATTTCAAATGTTATGAAATTGCAGATTTAGGAGGATGGAATGGGTATATTACACCACTCAGAGAACAAATCTGAATATAATAAAAAACAAGAAAAGAATGATAATCAATCTAATGGTGTATCAAGAAATAAACTGTTTATTTCTTTGATTATATTTTTAGGAATAATTACATTATTCCTAATTCAGAGTAAATTGTCTTCATCATTATCATCCAATGATTCAAGTAACTATATGGAATTAGATAAATTAATTGAAGACTGTAGAAAGGGAAAATATGGTATTGAAAGAGATCGCAATATACTTAATTTAATCGGGGTGTTACCTAAACCTTCTAGTGGTTTAAGTAATATAATTCAACCTGGAGAATTACTTTATGGAATTATACCACCGAAACAGAATTATAGTATTAGAACTAATTCTTCTCTGAATAAGATAACACTTCAATTTTGGGATTATGCTGATGTTGATGGTGACTACATACAAATATTTCAAAATGGCTCTGCAATTGCAGAACCATTTAAAATTACTCATACAATAAAGAATATAGTTATTGAGAACAATGGAGTTATTCAAGTCAAAGGGATAAAAGATGGACAAAATGGAATCTCATATGGCATAAAGTTTGAATCAGGTTCTGCTTGCATCAATATAATTGCAGAAGGTGAAATAAACACATATACGATTATTCATTAATGGAGACAAAGATGTTATTCAAGAAAAAAGAAAAAAAGAAATCTGCTAGTCCTTTGAAACTTGTCGTTTGTATTGCAATATTAGTTGGACTAGCAAAATTTGTCACTCCTAGTGCAACTTCTACCAGCAATTCAAATTCAATGTCGAAGACATCCAATCAAAGTATAGCTATTCAGGCCCTCAAAACACCTCCATGCCCAGCGGCAAGATCGAAGGCAGCCAATCAAGAGGTAGATATTCAAGAATTGCAAAATCCTCAAGAAATAAATATTCAAGAAGTTCAAACTCCTAATACCATTTCCAATGTTTCTGGTGCCAGCGAAACAAATTTGCAAAATCTTTCAAAGAACATCATATCCGTTTTAAAGAATGGTGTCGCCAAAAATGTCAAAGCGGGTCTTCTTTTAAACGCTTCTGATGTATCAGATACTGCAAAAGATTATACGGTTGTGATTCCACAAGGTATTTCAACAATGGATCTGATTATTTGGGATTATGCTGCAGAAGATGGCGATTATGTACAAGTTATTCAAAATGGTATCGCTGTCACAGATGTGTTTATGATAAGGAACTCTCCTCAAAGAGTTACCGTACCTGCTGGAGGTATTATTGAAATCAAAGGGATAAAGGATGGAGGTGGTGGAATAACCTATGCTGTATCCATTACAGAAACTGGCTATACATATTTTAATAGAGCTCCAATTTCTGGAGCTAATAAATATACAATTGTACAAGAATAATATAGATACTTATGCTTTCACATATAAAAACACTTTTTACAGGTTTTATGATACTTGACATTGGAGCCATTGGACTTGCTTTTGTATTTGGAATGAAGGAAGTGGCTTTGAAATTAGTATTATTCTTTGGTGTTCTTTGCATTGCTTATTGGTTGATGGTGGGATATTTTGATAATAAATCTTCAGCAACGGATTCTTCTGAATTAACAGAGCAATATCAACCTTAGTTTTGTGTAATGCCGCTCTTTGACAAAAGGAGGGCATTATAGAGGCTTAAGGGATGAAAGGGACAAAAGTAACAGAAGGAACAGAAGGGTGGAAGACGGAAAAGGGTTTTGCGTTATGGGATGATTTGCATTTCTGCTTCGTCTGATGATAGTATTATTGGTGAGAATTCGTGGTCCTTAACAATAACAACAAACCTTCATCACGATCATGGCAAGACAATCCGACGCAGAAAAGAACAATTCGACACAAATGAACGCTACGGCGGCCGAAGCTGCCGTGCAGCAAGAAGGCGGTGTGCGCATCGTGTTCATCGGCAACTCCATCACGCTTCACGGAGCGGCGCCGCACATCGGCTGGAATCATGTGTGGGGCATGGCCGCCAGCGCATTGGAAAAGGATTATGTCCATATCGTGACGCGCGGTATTGAGGCGGAGACTGGTCGCAAGGCGGATGTGCGCGTTCGCAATCTCGCGGATTTTGAACGGAATTTCAACACATACGACTATAGTCGCGATCAGGATCTCATCGATTTTAATCCGGATTATCTGATTTTCGCGTTGGGCGAAAACGTGCCGGATCTGCCTACAACGGAAGAACGGTTGGCATTCAGAGAAGCGTTCAAAAAGCTGTTGGGTGAGTTCATGCGCGGTCGCGCAAA
>JAEEGL010491534.1_pt1 | contig 16284 bp, 3 predicted proteins | sample 9134231 | NCBI WGS metagenome assembly JAEEGL01 (sample SAMN16246548, study PRJNA631951) | gut metagenome | biome: gut microbiome; feature: rumen; material: fiber-attached | host: Bos | place: Iran: Karaj | collected 2018-10
GCATCATACCAGGCAACTACACCAACATAACTGTTACCATTAGGTACAAGACCAACGGCAGTATATTGACCACCTTTGAAATCTGTATTATCACTTGCGATAATATGATAATTTTTATATGAACTGTCTGTAGTATTTGGATTGTTGGATTCGCCCATATATCCAGTTGTACCATTATTATATACAACGCCTTCTACATTTCCTGCAATACCACCTGTTACTGAAGTTCCATTTCGTGCCCCGAATCTTACCTTGACAGGATTTATGGAATTATTTGCATCAAAATATGAAATTCCAATATTAGCAGTTGTACCATTTGTATATAACGCCATTTTCGGTAATTTTACACGATTTATATCGTAAACACCTGTTTTTGAATTAAAAACATGTTCAAGATGTCTCTTGGAACCTCTAGGAGTTGCATATTCACTCTTTACAGCAGTAATATTAGTAGGTAATTGGTTTGTACCTGCATTTTCTTCCGATGTATAGAATGCAAATCTTGAAGAATTGTCATTTACGCGGTCTGTATTAGTAGCTACTGCATAAAGATTTCCATTGTCATCATAAATAACATTAGTATTATGGAACTTATTATAGCTACCATCTATAGAGCGGCCTACTTCATCAAAGTCTTCTGCATTAACATTTCCTTTCTTTACATGCATATAATTTACTTCATAACCATAACTCATATAATAATTACCAGCCTTATCCATTTTCATCATAGGACTTGTAATATTTGTTCTAGTTAAGAAAGCATGCATATCCCAAACCCAAAGAGTAATATCATCAGTAAGGCGGTTATTTGTTTTTCCATTTGCCTGGCAGTTGTACATTGCAATACTATTTTCTGTAGGTTCAATTTCGCCGTCCTCTAATTCTGGAGAAGCATTTACATTATTCAAACTTTCAACTCCACTAACTATTATTGAAAGTTCACCGCTAGTAGTATCTGTACCTATAGGGAATTTAAGATGTGCACCTTTGTATTTTGTTGTTTCAGCAGCAGTAGAAGCAGTTGTCTTAATATTTTCTATAGAGCCAATAGTAACATTTCCGTCTGTAGAATCAGCTACAATATTGTATCCAAAGAGACGAACTGTTTCTGTTGCATTGTCATTCCAAGCATTTCCATTCTTTGCACGATACTTACCACGAACAATGTATCGACCTGTTGCAGAACGAGCAAATTCTTCGCCGGCACTTGCCGAAATACTTGTGTAGAGTTTTGTAATATACGGAACAATATCCATTCTGTAGCTTGGGGTTTGGTTTTCTTTGTCGTATTCTGGGCGGCCTGAAGTAAGCACAACTGTTCCGCCTGAAAGTTTAAAGCCAGTTTGGTCTTTTGCATAGGTAAAGGTTGTAGGAACATCTGATGATTTTACTGAACCATTCTGACCATATACAACATTGTTTCCACTTACAGAAGCCGCACCGCGATCTTGTGCTTTTATCTGAACTAAAACATTTGTTGCCGCAACAGAAGTGATTTTTGAAGTATCAATTGCAATCTTCCAAAGAACTCTGTTATAATCATTGCCATTGCGGGTTTCAATTGTTTCGGTTGCAGAAATAAACTGTATTCCATCTGTTGCGAGAGTTTTTGTTGATTCAAACTTACCATAATTTTCTGAGCCTGCAGTTCTATTTCTCTGACCAATTACAGCAAAATCTGTAAATCCAGAAAGATCTGGGAATTTCAACAGTATCTTTTCTACAACAACATTATCTTCTGCAAAACCTTCAAGATATATGATTCCTGAAACTTTTGGATCCAGGTCATATTCCTGGCCATCAGTTCCGGCATAAGTGAATAATTCTGGCAAGTCTTTTTCAATTTCTATATGACCTTGCAAATCATAAACTGATGAAACAGAAGCTTTTGTTCTGTAAATAGAATTATCTGTCAAACTATTCCAGTAGAATGGTTTAATTCCTGCACTTGGCGCTGTTCCGTCGCGGAGTGCAACATTGAATCTCAAGAGTAATTCTGATTTTCCACAATTAGCATCACCTAAGACTTCTCCTGTTTTATCGCTAATAGTAAAGGTAAAGTCTTTTACACCGTCGCTATTAATATGTGTAAGCAAATCTTTTTCATCAACTGTAAGCTCAGTTGTTGAAGTGTCACGAATATCGTCTGTTCCTGAATGCAGATTTGTAAGAGATGTGTAGCCGCTTTCATAAGAATCAACCTTATACTTCCAGTCAAGACCGTCGTTACCACCAACAACTTCTGGAACAACTTTGATTCTTCCCTTTACTGTCATTACAGGATTTCCTGATAATGTCTTTATATCTTTTCCGTTATTTGGAATTGCCAATTGCTGTATTTTTGAACCATTTGCAGCCTGACCATTTATGCTAACGCCGTCTTTTCTGTTATCGCTGCTAGCATTATACCAGCCTGAATAGGTTTCTTTCATTTCTGAATCTTCAACAATGCCATTTCCATTAACATCTGTACCAAACTTTACACCAGCAAGGCGCGGAGCGTTATTTGAAACAACACCTGTATAAGATTTTACTGAAACATTTCCCGCTTTATCGAAGGCAACAAAATGAATTGTAACAGCACCGTCTTTTATATTCTTTGAATTGATAGAAACTGTCCATTCGCCGCTTGTTTCTCTGAAGCGTTCAACCATTTGATCCTGGTCATCATTAGAGAATCTGTCTTCGGTCATTTTTTCAGAATCAAAGTCATAATCTGTATCATAGAATTCTGTTGTACCAACTTCTGTTGCTTTATGATCAATTACTTGAGCAATTGCAAAGTCAAGATTTACAGAATTTGCTGAAGCAGCTTTTGAGTTAATTGTGAATGTTATTTCCGAATCGGTTTTAGAAATTGTTTCTATACGATAAATAACATTATTGATTCGACACAAACTACCGCGTCTTATATAACTAGGAACTGTGCCGGAATATGAAACTACAACTTCATTACCGTTCTGAACTTTTCCCGTTGTTCGCTTCCAATACAAATCAGAATCCCCAGAATGCTGCAAATCAGATAATTTATAGCTGTTGTCAGAAATTGTTTGTCCCTGTTTTTGCATTATATCTGTAAGATAATTAACATTGACACCGTTTTCCTTAACTGTTCTAGTTACATAGAATGCTATTCTTTCAAATCCACTACCATCTGCATCATTAAAGGTTCCGCTCATTTCGTAAACGCCTTCTGATTGTACAATAGAGTTTCCAGTTGCCTTTAATGTACTTTCAAACGTTGGTGAAGAATTATCGAAATTCAAATTGATTGTTTGAGAAGCTGTTTTACTTGTGGTAGCTTGTTCTGTGGCAGTCAAGGTAAATGTGTGATTTCCACTTCCACTAACAGGAATGTGCAAATCAAAATTTCGTATACCTGTAGATTTAAATGTACCTCTAACTTGTGTATTAGTGCCATCGGTTACAGAAGCTATTCCACTATCATCTTCTACAGAACCAATAAGCCACCACGTTCCTTTTAACCACATTCCATTTTCGTAAAGTCTACTTGCAGTTTGTGTACCAGTTCCATCCTCATTGTTAGAATACTGAACCAAAGTAAGTGGCGTAGTCTGTCCAAATACAGGAGCATTAGGGTCTAACTTAAATGATACAATATAAGGATCACTAGCTTTTCCGCTTGCACTCAACGCATAAGCGCGAACGGCTATTGTTCTGTCTACGAGTTCTATGTGACCTCCATTATTAACTTCTTTATTGAATTCAGAAGCTTTATTTATAAGAAGATTCCAGCTTGATTTTGAACCACCGGCTTTAATTCCTTTTCCAATATCTGCATTACCAGAATCAACAATAGCATAGCCCGTGTCTTTTCCTGACATAACAGCTCGCAGGTTTGCTTCCCAATGTTCATCATCAAATGTTGTACCATTGTATTCAGGGTCAATCTGAATATAAATATCTTGTACAGAGTTTATAGCTATAGAAGTAGAACCTGCAATTGTAATAACGCCACCAACATCACCATTTTCTTCTGGTGTTGTAATTGTAACAGACGGGCGGTCTCCCTGAGTAAAGATATTAAGCGGTAAAGTTACCGGATTTCTATAGCCCGAATTACCAAGTTCATCAACTGCATAAAGCCACAAACAAAGCTGTTTTTCTGTAATGCTTGGGTCTGCAGAAGTTCCAGCTCCATATAATTCATCTACCCAAGCATTAAATCTATCTTCGTAGTAATCAGAATCAGAATCTTTTCCTTTTTGACCATTAAATATAGCATTCCAAGTAGTTCCGCTCTTTTCTTTTGTTATAAGCATATATGAGTTTTCATCAGGCTCATCAGTTTCAGATTTTGTTATAGCCAAATAAATTTCAGAAACATCTGAATCAGAATGGCCTCTAACTGTAACGTTTGAAGCTGCTACGCCGTCTGTACCATAAATTGAAGTACCTGAAGCTGGGCTGTCTATAACAACATTTGGAGCTTCTCTATCTATGCTAATGTCAAACTCTCTTGTAATTGAATGGTTAGCCATATCTTTTGCAGAAAGTCTTATCTTATCAGATACATTTCCTGAAATACTGTTAATATCAACCTTAAACAAGGTAATTGTCTTTTCTGTATCAGCGCTTGCAACTTCTGTAATAGTTACATTATCTGATTTATCAAATTCGGTTTTAAGTTCAAAAATACCATTTTCATCTGTTGCTTTTGCAAGAATATAAATAGTTGTTGTAGTTCCACCGAATTTGCTTGTAACTCCAGAAAGCGAAGTCCATTTCTTTGTTGCAGTTCCTTTTGGAACATCGCCGTCAAGCAAATTACTTACACCAGTTGAATCTGTTATGTTACTCCAGTCATCAGTTGAGTAATAAGCAAGTGGAATTTTTGGATCGCTCAAATCGATTTTTGCATGAAGAACTGTAGAATATTTTCCTACATCATTACCGTATTGCAAATTCTTATAAGCCAGTTTTGGCGAAGCTAAATCTACAGAATCAGCAACTGATGAAATAAATGTAGTTCCGTTAGCATCTTTTACTTTAAAGTAGATTTTCTTTTCGCCGTCTAAAGATGTTCCACTAAATGAGTAATTCAAGCCGTCTTGCGATGTATAACAAGATACCCAAGTTGGTTCTTCGCTTGCTGCAATCTTTTCTTCATAATCAAATGAAACTTCTACAAGCTGAACTTCACCGTCATCATCAGAAACAGAACCATAGAATTCTTCTTTCTTTATCCAAATTGCTTCGGAATTGCTCATTCCCTCTAAATCTATATTTGTAAATTTAATAATTGGTCTGTCGGAATCTTGATTTACAGTTAATTTATGAGCCGGAGCATAGCCTTTATTTCCAACAAGGTCTTCTGAAAGAAATGTTAGATAAACTGCACTATTGTCTGTGAAACAATCTGTTGTAATTACTTCAAAATCCCAGCCGCCATTATTTTCTGTTGGCGTAAGTTCAAGTTTTTTCCAGCCTGTAGTAGCATTTCCTGTAAAATCAGAAGTTGCAAAACCTGGAGCAGTTCCTTTTTGAGAATAATACAATTCAGGATTATTTTCACTTAAACCAGAACCATTGTTACCGTCTGATGATGTTACAGAAACTGTTATTGCTTTATTTACAGTTGAATTAGCATTTGGAGATTTTATAGAAACTGTAGGCGCACCAATATCAACTGCAACAGTTGCAACGCTATAGGTTTCAGGATTGCCCGTACCTGCATTATCTTTTGCCGAAACTGAAACAGACGCAGTTTTTCCGTTATCTATACCTGCAAAAGCTGTATTTTTAATTTCAACTTGCCACCAAACATTTGTAGGAGAGAACTCTTTTCCCGCGTATTCGCTGCTTATGTTTTCAACAAGTTTAGTGCCAGAATCATTTTGAATATCATACTGTTCGCCATTCTGTACAACACTACCTTCTTTTATAAACGTGAGTGTTCCGTAATTATTACTATCTTTTGTTATTGACTTTCCATTTACTTTTACTGTAAATTCTTTTTCATTAATACCAGCCGCATTATCAGTTGCAAGACCATAGATTTTTACAGTAGCAGTATTATCATCTGATTTGATGAACAATTGAGAATCAAATGCAACTCCAGCTTCAACAACAGGAGCTTCTTTATCTACATTAAGCTGATAATCGCTGTGGATTGCGTCTCCAATTTCTACACTTTCAAGTTTTGCATTACCAACATTGTCTACTGCAATAAGTACAAGATAATTGTTTTCTGCTGTAAGGCCTGGAATTATTGTATCAAAATTATAATCCTGATACAGATAATACAATGTATTTGTTCCCCTAGTTGCCGTTTTTCCATTTGTAATCTCTGTAATTGCTGGAGAATTGTAGAATACACGTTTTGTAACAGGTTCTGCAGTTGGCGCAAAATATCCATCTGCTTTATGGGCGCTATTAGGATTGTTATAGTTTTCAAAGAAAAGCTGTGCATAGTTATTAGTTGAATCTGGCTGGTCGTGGAAAACTTTATAGTAAATTATAGAAATACCACTTCCTGTTTCAACAAAGTTACCGCGTATTTTTATTGTTTCAGAGTTTCCATAAGTATCTTTTGAATATTTTTTACCAACATCAGTATCAACGCCCGTAATTGTAGTTCCACCAGCTGGAGTATACGAATCCCAAGTTAAGCCCCAAGCTGCCGCTGTTGAGTCTGTAATATCATCATTATTTGCGTCTCCAATTCGGAATACAATATCTTTTCCAAGTTTGTCAATTTTATGCTCTGCTTCTGGTGCTACTGTATCAAATATGACATTCATTTCTATAGGGGCTGAGACATTTCCGGCAATATCACTTACAGTAATAGTTATAGTAGCTTCACCTGTCCAATATTTATCAACAGTATTATCTGCCTTAAAATCTGCAAATTTTATTCCGGTGAAATATCCAGCTTCAGAATCTTTTTCGATTGTTGTGCCCGTTGTGCCCGTTCCGCCTGTATTTTCAATTTTTAGGTGAATATTTTCTATTGTACTAGTTTTATCTTCCACAAGCCCAGAAATTGTATAACTCATTTCTTTGTTATTGAGATAATAATTTGAGGCTTTTTTATAAACTGTGTAAGTATCAGTTTCCGGATCAATCTTTGGATTTTTATAAACTGGTACATCAGAATCCATAGAGTATTTTATTTCTCGTACCGTAGAACCATTTGGATCTGTTATTTCATATTGAACAACAATCTGCTGCTGGTCTGGAGCTAAATTAGACTCAGGCCAAATATCATTTACGGTAAAGGTATCAACATATTCAAGACTGCCATTTCCTGTGGTGTTAGGCTGTTGTGGATTAACAACAGCACCATTTCTCTTAAATATAAATGGCGCTTCTCCTTCTTCCATTGTAATTGTTACATTTAATTGTTTTGTTTTATTATTTGGAGAAATATAAGTTGTATCGCGTGTAAGCGTATATTGAGGGCCAGTTCCAGGAATTTTTACTGCATACTGAGCTTTAGTATAGAAGAATTCATTTAATGGATTGTCTTCATCTTCTGAAGCAGGCTGTTCTTGGCCGTCTGGTATTATAAAGTTCGTGTCGTAAACAGTTTGTGTAATAAGATAAAAACCTGATAAAGAAGGCATTTTATGTGTTATGCTTGCTTCTTTTCCTGTCTTAGTATAAATATTAGTTTTCTGTTCAGGAGAAAGATGTGTTTGCTTTTCAGTATCAAAAACATAACCTTCAAAACTAGGATTTGCCTTTTGTGTATCTGTTAAAGATTCGGTTTTAAGTTTTATAGCCTGCACGTCAAATCTTACAAATGCAACACTATCATCATCAGAAACTTTACTGTAAATGTCTCCGCTAATTACATTGTTTATAATATTTGTATCTTGAATATGAGCATTAATATAATATGGATTTATTACTCCAACCTGCCAAGACTTTCCGTCCTGCGCTTCAAAAGAAGGTTTGTCGGTGGATTGATTTATTTCACAATAAAGAGTTTTTATAACTTCATTACCAGCTTTATCATAAGCATAAATATTTACAGTTGCAGGTTTTCCATTAACTAATTCTGTAGTCTCAAAATCAAATTCAACTTTAGAAGTTTCTGTTAATTCGGGCAATGTTTCCGGTATCTTTTTAGTATTACCATTTACAGTTTGAACAACTTGATACTTCCAACCTTTTATTCCAGTAAAATTATCTTCAATAAGAGCCTTTATTGTTGTTTTTCCATTAAGCACAAATGGATTGTTTACATTGTTGTTATTCGCTGTAACTTCGTCATTTATCTCAGGAGATACTGTTATATCTTTTATCTCTGGTGGGTCAACATCATACAATACAGTTTTATAAACCGAAGAAGTTTTACCACCATTTGCTGAACAAATTTCCAAATTAATTTCTACACTCTTATTATTTCCTACTCTATTAAAGTTTGCATATGGTACAGTAAGTGAAAAATTATACTCATTCGATGCATTAGGATTTGTTAATGGGCCTATTGATGCCCAAGCTGATTCATCGCCATATTTGATATAAACAGTTGGATTACCTTCTACTAATTTAGTTACACCAGAAATTTCAAGATTTTCATTTTTCTTTTTGTAAATTGTAACTTCTGAAGGTCTTATATCCTTTAATGTAGGCGCAGATGATGAAGAAAATAAATAAAAACCATAACCATTACCAGAAGCTATAACATCTTGGTTATTTTCATCTTTTCCATCTACACCTATAAGATACATATTTTCTACTACCAATCCGCCTGAACTGCTTTGTACATTTACAGTTATTTGATAGTTAGAGCCTATTTTCTTTTTTTCTTTTACACCTGGATATATCTTACCACCTACCACCTCATAAATTTGAGTTGCAGAATTATAAACACATTTTTGAAAATATACTCTCAATGGATTAGTATCTGTATCCTCTATTGGAGATTTATCAAGACCCACACTAACCTGAATCGTGATATCCGAATCATTGGTTATTAAATATTCTGTATTATCCGAATTAACATTAGGATTTAGACAATCTTCTCCAGTTTTAAGATGAGGCTTTCCTGAAACCGAAAATTCAGGATTATTTCTAGGGTAAAGAACAAATGAACCAAAATTCGTTTTATACTGTTCGTCTTCCAGTATTGATTTTATCTCATCAGCAGAACGGCCTGAACTACTAGCGGCCAATGAACCATTTAATATGTGATATAAATCTGTTACTTTTGTATTATTTAAAAGAATCTTTGAAATCTTATCATATATATAATATGTAGATGTAGAATTACCCTCTGCAATTACAGAACCATCATCTAAATAAGAAGCCGCACTATCATAAGCTGTAATTGTACACCATAACTGCTTTTCATACAGATTATTTATATCTATTTCCTGATTAGGACTATAAATTGCTTTATAATCGTCTTCACCAAATTTTGCAACATCAAGAGAAAATGAAGGGGGTACATTACTAAGAGTAATTTTATGAGGTGTATCAGATTTATCTTCAGTTGCATAGATTTCTATATCAATATGGTCAATATTGTTATCATCTGAACTAAGACCTTCCAATGTTAAAAGACGTCCAAAAGTATCAGCATCGCTTAAATTAACAGTTGTGGCATTTGGATTATCATAATTATATCCAGTTCCCGGACGTTGCAAAATCACAACTGGAGGGGTATTGTCTATTTTATAAGTTGTACTTGCGACAGTCTTTCGGCCAAGAGAATCTTTTACAGTTACAATTGCCTGGAATTCGCCGTCAATCATATCTGTTGATTTTGCGGGGACTATAATAGTATAAGTTCCGGCACCGCGATCTTTTGGATTTTCGCTTAATTCGCCTTCAAATGTATAGGTAGGACCAGTTCCGTCTGTTCGGGATAGAACTGCGGAAATACCTGCAAGATTTCCGTCATCAGAATAAGTTCCAGTAATAGCAAAATCATCTCTAATTATAGAACCAACAGGTGGGTTTTTAATCGTAAGCGCAGGAGGCTCTGTGTCAACGGAAGCGCCTAGACCGATTTCACAGGAAATAGTTAAGAGAATAATAATAGATAATAAAGAACAAAGCAGCTTCTTCATAAATGCACCCCTAATTAGATTTAGGTCTCTCCTCGAAGAATACTTTTAATTATTAATTACTTTATTCTATATACTATTATATATTACTTATTTATCGGCAGACTCCACTATTTTCTGTAATTTACACTTTATTTCTAACATTTAAGATACAATCTTTCTAGCCATAAGTCAAATTTTTTGTGGAGCTAAGGCTTTTTAGAAAAATCCGCAGTTTGTTTTTTAAAGTTTTTTCAGGTACCTTTAAGGTTTCTACTTGTAAACCTACTTTCCCACGCAGAAATTTGCGAAAATGCTGCCTAGAACGTCGTCTGGAGTTACGTCGCCGGTTACTTCGCCTAAGGAATCGAGCGCGTCTTCGAGGTCTTGCACAACTGCGTCTAAAGTGTAGTTGTCGTCGGCACTAATAAGAGCGTGTTTTACACTTTCAAGTGCAGCAGAAACTGCTTCTTTTTGGCGGGCAGAACCCAAGCCAGCTTGAGTACGTTCCGTTGCAATTCCGGCAGTAAGAATGTCTGAAATTTTTGCAAAAAGCTCAGAAAGGCCAACACCGGTTTTAGAAGAAATTTTTATTATAGGAGGGGAAAGCCTTCCCCTGGCTCGCACTTCGTTGCTCACCACCCCTTCTAGCGGGGACACCCCGCAACGCCCCGTATTTTCCGAACACTTATCGAGTTTAGTGCACACAATAATCAAAGGTTCGTTGCAATTTTCAATAAAATCGCGGTCTTCGTCGTTCATTCCGCTTTGCGAATCAACCAAATACAAAACTACGTCTGCGTCGTTCACAAGATTGCGGCTAATTTCCACGCCCTGAGCTTCAATAATATCACTAGTTTCGCGCAAGCCCGCAGTATCAAAAAGACGAACAGGAATGCCATTTATGCTTGCCCAGCTTTCCAGCCAGTCGCGCGTGGTTCCTTCAATATCACTTACAATTGCGCGCTCTTCTTTTAAAATTGCATTAAACAACGAAGATTTTCCGGCATTCGTGCGTCCAGCCAAAACTACGCGCGCACCGTCCTGGTACAATTTTTCGCCGCGCCATGAGTCTGCTAAAGATTGTAAGCGGCTCGCCGCCGTTTCTATGTCTTGGCGGTCGAAAGAGTCGGCGATTGTTTCTTCGTCTTCCGGATATTCAATTTCCACCTCGATAGCGGCGAGCGTATCCACGATTAATTTTTTAATTGAGTCGATTTCTTCAAAAAGGCTGCCGGCAAGGCGGCCAGCTGCATGAGAGCGCGAAGTGTCTGTGTGCGAATCAATAATTTCTTTTACCGCTTCGGCTTTTGTTAAATCAGTTTTGCCATTAATAAACGCGCGGAACGTGTACTCTCCGCGATTCGCCTGCCTAAAACCTATTTTAAGCATAAGATTTTGAATGGCCGTTACAACCGCAGGGCCACCGTGGCAAAAAATTTCTACCATATCTTCGCCAGTAAAACTTTTGGGAGCGCGGTAAACGGCAAGCATTACTTCATCAATTTTTGCGGCTGGCTGTGCTGCATTTGTAACATCTAAAATCCACCCATAAACCAACGTGTTGCCAGCCGCCTTAAGCAGCGCTTGAGGCCTTGAAAAGGCCTTGCTCACAAGTTCAAGGCAACCTTTGCCCGAAACGCGCACAATTCCTAAGGCGGCTGGCGCTAACGCTGTTGCAATAGAACTAATTGGTTCTTCTGGAGTGTACTGATTTGGAGTCATGGCAATACCTTTAAAAAGGGCCGAAAACTTGCTTTTTCTTCTTGTGTTGGAAACAGTATGCTGTCCAACACGGAAACATCTGCATCTATATAAGGAGGTTTTACTGAATCTCCAATTGCAGGCTTTCTAAAATCTTTATTGGCTTCTTGCGAAGTTCCAATAAAAGCATCGGTCTCTTTTATATCAGGTGGAGTTTTACCATATTCTCCAGAATTATTCCAGCACATATAACCGCGATTCAGCGAATCTCTAACTCCAAAAAACTGCTTTTTTATGTAATCTGAATCATAATAAAGATTATCATAACTTACATTGAGCTTAAAAGACTGAACCCAAGGCCTAATTATTGCACGATTTCGACAAAGCACGGTATTTCTGAACGAACCATAATAATAAATTCTGTAAGTGCGGTCTGCAACCGGCGCATAATTCAAAAAAGACTGCTCAAAGTGGCTTGGATAAAACATTGGCCCAATTACATCAACGTATTCTGCAAGCATTTCTGCGTCCTGGCCAGTTCGTGTTCCGCTTCTGTACCAGCCGTTTGCGCCATAAATATCTATTCCTAGCGGCGCTTTTATGTTTTCTCTTGCATAAGACAAAAATGAAATTAAAGCTGATTCTTTGTCCATTCCTTTATCTTGCCAGCGATACTGCGCATTATAAAGATTCAAGCCGTCTGTTGGAAAACGAATATAATCAAACTGTATTTCATCAAAGCCGCGCGAAATCAGCTCTTTTGCAATTGCAACATTGTATTCCCAAACTTCTTCTGAATAGGGATCAACCCAATCTTCATCATAATATTTTGTTTCTTTGCCTGTTGATTTTCCTTCTTCATCAACTATATCTTCATAACTTCTAATTCCAAGCCAGGCTTTGTTTAATTTTTTGTCCCAAACGGCATATTTTCCATTTTGATATTTTGCAAGCGAACGGTCTTTAAAAGTTACAATGCGAGCAACAAGATATATATTTTCCTTTTTAAAATCCTGTATAAATTTATCTAAATCTTTTATTGCATAGCGCGAAGTAGAAGCTTTTTGCAAAACAAGCGGGTCGTGCGAATCGTAACGGAGCAAACCGTAATCATCTTTCATATCAATTACGATTGAATTCATATTGCGCTCTTTTACAACCTTTTTGAATTTTTCAACGCCTGTATCAAAGCTGCATTGATATGCCGAAGCGTAAATGCTTTTGCGTCCGTTTGCAATTTCTGCATAAGGTGAATTTACGGTTCCCGGATACAGCAGCCAAAGTTCATTTAGCAAAATTCCGCGCGCAAAACCGCTTCGCGATTGTGGAATCCAAGCGGTGTTTATCATTCCCGGAACGCAAGAAAAAGCATTTTGCCAGTCTTTTTCCTGGCTTGGAGTTCCAGGGCTTTCCAGCGAATCTAAATCTATTGCGCCAAAACCTTCGAGTTTTGTGTACAATAAAACATTATCAATTGTTGTAAGCCCGTCTGTTACATCTGCAGGCTCTGAGCCTGTATAAATAAGCTCGCCTTTCTTTTCCTGCCAGTTTAATTTATAGATTCTAGGAATATAAGTTTGCGAAATATAAAGTTCTGTGTAAACTGAACCGTTGGCATTTGTACGAACAACCGGCAAAATGTCTGCAATTTCGTCTGGCATTGTGAGCGAAGGCATTTTTTCAAAACCTGCATCAACATCGTTCCAGCCGGCAGCAACTTTGTCTGGGTAAACCCACGAAAGCCCAAAAATTGGGTGCGCCATAAAAACAACAGATTTTTCTTCAAATGTAGCAACTGCAACTGCTTTTACGCCCGGCGAATTTTTGCTCATTGAGCCAAGATTCTGCCAATGAAGCCCAGCGTCGCAAGAATAATAAACGCTGTCTTTTGTTGCTGTTACTATTTCGCTGTTATTAAGCGGATTCACACAAATATCTTTTAATTCCTGAATTTGCAGTTCAAGGCTTTTTTTACCGTCTTTAAATTTTTTGATTGTCAAAAACGGAAGCCCATTGTCGCGTTCTTCAAAAGTCTTTAAATCATAAGTTATAAAAACACCTTTTTGGGTGCGCATAAGCCAGGCCTGGCGCACAATTCCGCCAGCATCTGGAATTGAAACGCTCAAAAGCTGGTCTACACGGCCTTCTGTCCAAAGTGGAATTGCAGAATTTCTATTAGTTACTCTAAAAAGTCCATTATCTGAACCAACAAGAAAAATTTCCTGCTCAGAATTTATTGTCTGCGCATTTACAGGTGATTTTTCTGGAAGCCGATACAAAGGCTTCACTTCATCTGCGAAAGCAAAAACTGTTAAAAAAAAGGAGAGTACAAAAATTGATTTTTTCATACTCTCTTTATCGGTAAACTTAAGTAGAATATTTAGCAAGTTAAATTGCTTTATTAAGCGCAAAAATCGCTCAAAATCTGCTTAAACAATTTTGTCCAAAGCTTCTACAACGGCAACATCGTAAAGGCCAGGCTGATCTTTTAACTTTGAAACTGCAGTTTCTTTGTCCATTGCTTCGCGGTAAGAACGCTTGCTCGAAAGCGAAACGTAACTTTCTGCAACACGAATAAGGCGCGCAACCTGCGGAATTTCTTCGCCCTTAAGCCCATTTGGATAGCCTGTTCCGTCAATATTTTCGTGATGTTTTGTAGCTGCATCTTCAAAAACGCTCCAATATTTTTTTGGAACAAAATCAAGATGTTTTTCTGCAAGATTTACATGCTCTTTCATTGCCTGTTTTTCTTCATCTGTAAGCTGAGTTGCAGTAAGTAAATCCGGGTCAATTGCAAGGAATCCTGCGTCGTAAATCATTGCCGCACAGAAATTGAGCATTGCCATTCCCTGCGGAAGTCCAAGTTTGATTGAAAGTTTATAAACAAGCTCGCTTACGTTCTTTGAGTTATTTTTTCGGCCAGTTGCATAATCAATTTGCTGGCCAATTTCTTCGCATTTTACGGCAAGCTGTTTTAGTTCTTCTTCATCATCTTCTGAAAAAGTAACATCTGGCAAAGCGGCTGCCGGCGCCCAAGTAGAAGCGCCTGCAATTCTAAGCGACGGATTTCCGCTGTACAAATCTGTAATTCCGCCAAGCATAAGGCGATTTGTTTGACTTTGGTTTGCCGCAAGCATTTTAAAGGCCTGCACATATTGTTCCTGCTGAATTTGCTGTGCTTTAGAAGCCTTTTTGATAATCACCATAATCAAAAGAACAAGTATTACAATTATGAGCGCAATTCCAATTATAGAAAAAGCAATTACTTTTGTAGAACGCTTTGTTTCGGTTGCAGAAGTTGTAAAAGCATCGCTCATGTCTTTTAAAGCCTCTTTTACATCTTGCTGGCCTTGTGCCTGCTGGCGAATTGCTTCGGCCTGCTCTTTCATTGCCTGCGTTTGAGTTTCAAAGCGTTCCTGCTCAACTTTGCGCTGAGCGGCAACATCGGCTTTTTCGGCAGCCTTTTCTTTGTTTTGCTGGTCTTGCTCTATTTGGCGAATAAGTTTTTTGATTGTATTGTTTTCAATATTCGGATATTTTTCAAGATTTGTTTTTATATCAATCAGAGCCATATCATCATATTTTTTCTGAATGTTTTGAAGTTTAACTTTATAAACGGTTTGTGCAAAATACAAAACATCAGCTTTTGAAGCTTCATCTTTTGCAACCGCAAGAGCCTGATTCACATACTTATAAGCATCTTCTATATTATCTTCTTCAAAGGCCTCATTTGCTTTGTCCAAGAATCGTTTCGTAAGATCCGTATTGCTTGCTGCAAATAAACTTGCTGTAAAGAAAATCAAACAAGATGCAATGATGATTCTTTTTAACTTACCTAATAACATTTTCCACTCCAATTGCCAAAATAACGCTAGCTCTGTTTTCCATTCCTTCTGTTTTAAAGAAGAACTTATCGCGAACTCCAATATTGAAGTTCAGTTTTACTTTTTCCATTTCAGCAAACGGAATTTCAATATTCATTGAAGCTCCGCCCGCAAAGTTTATATCTTTTACGAACAAATGGCCTGCAAGCCAGTCTGCTCCTAAATCGATCTTTGCCTGACCAAGAGGAATTCGCTCCATCTTGATTCCAATAGTTGGAGAAAACAATTTTTCTACAACATATCCTGTATCAATTGCCGTTTTTGATTTTCCGGCAAGCAAAACGTCAAAACCAACTTTAAAGAACAAGTCTTTTGAAAGCTGTGGGAACGAAGTTTTTAAATCTAAATCAGCATCAACTACAAGCGGCACAAGTTTGTCTTCATCTGCAAAGCCCATAAATTGAACACCGCCAAAAACATCTGTTCCAATCACCATTTTGTTATCAAGCGTGTATTCATAACGATAATCCAAAGAAACGCCATAATGGAACGAGCTAATGTCGCCCGGTTTATCGTAAAGATGTAAAACATCGGCAATTCCAAGTGCAATCTTCCAATTTGAACTTGTAAGTTTTGTTTCTTTTCCAGAAACGTAAACTGCGCCGCCCGTTGTTTTTTTAGCAGCAACGTACTCTTTTTCTACGTTTTCGCGCTGCTTTTCTTTTTCCATTTCA
>JAEEGL011415169.1_pt1 | contig 16284 bp, 11 predicted proteins | sample 9134231 | NCBI WGS metagenome assembly JAEEGL01 (sample SAMN16246548, study PRJNA631951) | gut metagenome | biome: gut microbiome; feature: rumen; material: fiber-attached | host: Bos | place: Iran: Karaj | collected 2018-10
CAAACACATCCTCGATGAGGGCGGTGCGCTCATTATCATGAGCCATATGGGTAAACCCAAAGGTAAGGTGGCAACTAAGTACAGCCTGAGCCAGATCGTGGACGCTGTAGCTGCTGCGCTCGGTCGTCCGGTTCAGTTCGCTGATGACTGTGCGAAAGCACAAGACAAGGCTGCTGCTCTCAAACCGGGGGAGGTACTGCTGGTGGAGAACCTGCGTTTCTATCCGGAAGAGGAAGGTAAACCGGTAGGTATCGAGAAAGAAGATCCGGCTTATGAGCCCGCCAAAAAAGAGATGAAAGCTCGTCAGAAAGAGTTCGCGAAGACCCTTGCTTCGTACGCTGACTGCTACGTGATGGACGCCTTCGGTACGGCGCACCGCAAGCACGCTTCGACCGCTGTCATCGCAGACTATTTCGATGCAGACAATAAGATGCTCGGTTTCCTGATGGAGAAAGAGGTTGCAGCCGTTGACGCTGTACTGGGTGACATCAAACGTCCGTTCGTAGCCATCATGGGTGGTTCGAAAGTGAGCTCGAAGATCGGCATCATTGAGAACCTGCTCGGCAAAGTAGATAAACTCATCCTCTGCGGCGGTATGACCTATACGTTTGCGAAAGCACATGGCGGCGAGATTGGCGGTTCGATCGTAGAGCTCGACAAACTCGATGTAGCGCTGGGCGTAGAGGAGTTGGCAAAGAAGAACGGCGTAGAGCTCGTGCTCGCTCCGGATGCTGTCTGCGCAGACAGCTTCAGCAACGATGCAAACCAGAAGATCTTCCCGTCGAACGCTATTCCTGAGGGTTGGGAAGGTCTGGATGCAGGTCCTAAGGCACAGGAGAACTTCCGCAATGCCATCAAGGGCGCTAAGACCATCCTCTGGAACGGTCCTGCAGGGGTGTTCGAGTTCGATAACTTCTGCGGCGGTAGCCGTGCTATCGGCGAGGCCATCGCAGAGGCCACGAAGAACGGTGCGTTCTCGCTCATCGGCGGCGGCGACTCCGTAGCATGCGTAAACAAATTCGGTCTGGCAGACCAAGTATCGTATATCTCTACCGGTGGTGGTGCCCTTCTCGAGGCTATCGAAGGCAAGATCCTCCCGGGTGTAGCAGCAATTAAGGGAGAATAAGTTATGGACGTAGTAGGTAAGATTATTCAGGTATTGCCGGCACAGGAAGGTATCGGCAAGAACGGCAACCCGTGGAAGGTACAGCCGTATGTATTGGAGACGCTGGATCAGTATCCCCGCAAAGTGCATTTCGAGGTATTCGGTGAGGACCGTATCAAGCAGAATCCGTGCGATGTAGACCAGTTAGTAACCGTCAGTTTCGATATCGAGAGCCGTGAGTTCAACGGCCGTTGGTATACCTCTATCCGCGCTTGGCGTATCCAGCAGGGCGATATGACGCAAGCCGTTCCGGGCGCAGCGCCTGCTGTAGCCCCCGTAGCGGCTCCGCAACCCGCGGCTACGCCTGCAGCGCCCGCAGAGGCTGCTCCGGTGAACATGGATCCGTTTGACGCTTCGGCCGGCGAAGGCACCAGTGACCTGCCCTTCTAATGCGTAAGTGGGTCTACATAATACTCGCAATCATCCTGTTAGCGGCAGGCGCAGTAGTATGCGCTTACCGCTGGCAGGCGTGGTTCGTCACACCCGCAGAACCGTTGTGGACAGGCGACACGCTGCAAGGTGTGTTCCAAACGCCGGACTCGGCGAACGACAGCATTGAGACGATCCTCGTGCTCGGCGATATCCACAGCCGTCTCACGCGCGCAGACTACGACCTTCTGGCAGCCCGCGTGCCAAACGCAGACCTTGTGATGCAGGTCGGCGACTGGATGGACCGCGGACAGGAGTATTACCGCCAGTTGCTGTTGCGCGAATGGACAAACAGCGCGCTGAACGGACTGCCGGTCATTGCCTGTCCGGGCAATCACGAGTACACCAAGGGGGTACACAAATCGTTATCAGACGCATGGAGCGAGACCTTCCTGCATCCGGATAACGGACCGGTCGGCGTACCGGGCGCCAGTTACTGGCTCAACATCCCCGGGATGCGCGTCATCGTGATCGACACCAACCCCTTGGCGCATGTCGTCTATCTGACACGTACGCTGACGTGGTTGCGCGAGGCGATGTACAGCGCCGGCGACCGCGCGGTGGTGGTGATGATGCACCATCCTGTTCTCTCCGCCGCCAAAGGACGCGCGAACGTCGCTATTTACAGCACTTTCCGCTATGCGCTGAGTCAAGCCGACCTGGTGCTCGCGGGACATGATCATTTCTATGCTCGCCGCACGCCCTTCGTGATGCTTAACACCGCCGGTAAGCCCAAGAAGCAGAAGACCAAACTGCATATCGAGGTGCGCGACAGCGTGCCTGTGTACGGGGTACTGGCCAACAAGCAACTCATTATTCATCGGATGAGCGACGGCATCGCCATCGACACCATCTATGTTAAGCACGACTGACGCGATAGTGCTGTCGCTTCAGCCGCATTCGGACAAAGCGCACGTGCTGCACGCCTACACGCGTACGGGCGGGCGCGTTAATTATATGGTGTATGGCTTAGGTCGCAAACACGCCATCGGCATGTACACGCCCTTCACGCTACTGCAGATCACCGCGGACCAGACGCCCTCGAAACCTCCGACACTCAAAGAGGCGATTTCCCTGAGCGCTAATCCCCTAATCGCTAATCCGTACAAAAGCGCTATTGCGCTGTTCCTTAGTGAAGTCCTCTACCACGTGCTGCGCCATCCGATGACAGACGAACCGATGTTCGACTTCATTGCGCAAGCGGTAAAGGAATTGGATCAGTGCGAAGAGCCGCAGAACTTCCATCTGCAGTTTCTCATCGGCTTAGCCGCCAAACTGGGTTTTGCAATGGAAAACGAACCTGTTTTGCCGCAAACGCGTAAGGAGCGGCAGCAACAGTTACGGGCATTGTGCACGTATTTCGAAGAGCATGTAGAAACATGGGAAGCACCCCGTTCTCTGGATATTTTAATGGAGGTTTTTGACTAAAAACGCCCACAAAAGTAAAAAAAGTGCGAAAAAATTTGGTCATGTCAGAAAAAAGCAGTACTTTTGCAGGCTTTTTGACGTATAAACCCGTTCTCGTGAGAGAACCTAAATAATTAAAGACAATGAAACGTACATTCCAACCTTCCCAACGTAAGCGTCGTAACAAACACGGCTTCTTGGAGAGAATGACTACCGCTAACGGTCGTCGTGTATTGGCTGCACGCCGCGCTAAAGGTCGTAAGAAACTGACCGTAGCTGACGAAGGACGCCACAAATTTTAATGGAGTCAACTAGACAACACAAGATCGCTCGTCTGATTCAGAAGGACATGAGCGACATTCTATTACGGTACGCGCGCACTTTGCATGGAACCCTTATTTCCGTGAGCGAGGTGCGCGTGTCGCCTGATCTCTCTATTGCGCATATCTATCTGTCTATCTTTCCGCAGGACAAGGTAGCTCAGACCATGACGCTTATTGAAGAGAACATGCACCGCTTTCGCGGTGAACTCGGCACGCTTGAGCGCCATCAATTGCGTATTATTCCGGAAATAGTCTTCCATTTGGACGAGACGATCGATCGGATGGAGCGCATTGATGAGTTGCTCCATGCCTAATCTTGAATCCCACATTGCCTGGCGGTACCTTTTCTCGAAGAAAGGGCATAACGCCATCAACATCGTCTCCGGCATCAGTGCGGCGGCAGTTGCTGTCGTGACGGCGGCGATGATCTGTGTGTTATCCGTGATGAACGGATTCGGCACGCTGGTAGAGCACATGTTCTCGGAGTTCGATCCGGTACTCTTAGTCGTTCCCGCCGAAGGCGCTACTTTGCGCACCGACACCGCGCCTATCGCTTCGCTATACGCGCGCGAGGACATCGAAGCTATCTCCATGCAACTCGAGCAGACGGCGCTCATCCGCTACAAGGACCATCAGACGCCGGCGCGCGTGATTGGTGTGGACAGTCTCTTTACCCAAACGGCACATATCGACTCGATCATCTTCGACGGCTTCTATTCGGTCTGGGACGGTGCGTTTGATCGCGTGACGATGGGTAGAGGTTTGGCTGCTCAGATAGGCATGAACGCCCATTTCACGGGCGCGCTGCACCTCTATGCACCAAAACGCACGGGACGCTTCAACAGCCTGCGACCGGACTTGTCGCTTAACCACGAGCATGCCTTCATCGCCGGTACGTTCGCCGTGAACCAAGTGGAGTACGACGACCAAGTGCTTCTCGTCTCCCTACCTCTCGCCCAACGACTCTTCGAATACGACGAGCATACAGCAAGTGCGCTTCGTATTCAACCGAAGAGCACATTGAAGATTGAAGATTTAAAATTGAAGATTTCTAAAATTTTAGGTCCCGGCTACAAAGTACTCAACCGCTACGAGCAGCAGGCGAGTTTCTTTAATATCCTGCGCATCGAGAAGTTGCTGACCATCCTCTTATTGGTCTTCATCTTGCTGATTGCGAGTTTTAACATCATCGGTTCGCTCTCGATGCTGATCATCGACAAGCGCGAAGACATACAGATTCTTTCGCACCTAGGCGCAGACGAAGCAACTATTCGCCGTGTGTTCCTACTCGAAGGATGGTTTATCTCGTCCTTAGGCGCGATGATCGGCCTCATCGCAGGCGTGCTGTTGTGCTTAGGACAGCAGCATTTCGGTTGGCTCAAACTCGGCAGCGGCGCGGAGTATGTGATATCGGCTTATCCGGTGCAGGTACAGGTATTTGACATCGTGCTGGTAGCCGCGATTGTATTGGCCTTAGGCTTCGCTGCCGCCCTGTATCCATCCCGAAAAATACAACTCTCATGAGAAAAGCACTGATTATCGGAATACTTGGACTGCTCGGAATACTCGGGTTTACGTCCTGCAGCAATTCTACGCCATACGTCTATCACGGCATGCCGAAGGAGTACCTGCTGGCCTGGGAAGAGATCTACGGCTATGCCTATGACTCGATATCCAATGCGGTCGTTGCACTCGACCTGTATTCCAAAGGTCTGGAACTAGATGCCGACCATCGCATGCGGGGAACAGGATATAACCTCTATATCTCCGATATCTTCGTTCCGGAGAGTCACGGTCAGGACACTTTGCGCCTCGTGCCCGGTAAGTACCACAGCGAGCGCACAGGTCTGCCATTTACCTTCCTGCCCGGCAAAGACTGGGACGGCCAACCGACGGGCATGTACGTACTATACGTAGAGGATGGCAAGTTACAGTCGATTCAAGTGCTGGATTCCGGATATATTGTTGTCAAGGACACCACGTCGGTGATGAAAGATCTGGAGTTCACGCTCTATTATAAAAACGCTTACGGTTCACGGGCTACCTACAAGCCGCATTTCCAAGGAGTTCTTTATCCGTGGGAAAAACGATAACATCGGATGCAAACCTCCGGCGCGAGTACCACACCTGGTTGCGTCTGGAGCGCGGTTATTCACCGAACACCATCGAGGGCTACGAGATGGACCTCGACAAGTTGCGTGCGTACGGAGAGGAGCATAAGGTGGACATCGTCCACATGAGTTTTGACGAGTTGCAAGAGTGCATCTTTACGCTTTTCAAGGACGTTCGCTCCGAAGGAACCCAAGCGCGTATTCTCGCGGGTATCCACTCATGGTTTCGCTTTCTGCTGTACAAAGACTATATCGAGCAAGACCCATCGGAGTTGTTGGAAGGACCGCGTAAGTCCAAACACCTGCCAACGGTGCTCTCGCTGGATGAGGTAAACCGGATGATGGCGGCTATCGACCTGAGTAGCAACGAAGGGCACCGCAACCGCGCGATGATGGAGATGCTCTACGGGAGCGGTCTGCGCGTGAGTGAACTGGTGAACCTGCAGCTCAGCAAGATATACCTCCACGAACATTACATGCTCATCGAAGGCAAGGGGTCAAAGCAACGCCTCGTGCCACTTTCGCCGGTAGCCGAAGAATGGTTCGAGTACTGGATGCAGGAACGCGCGACTTGGCCACTCAAACCCGAGTCCAAGGATATCGCGTTCGTCAACCGCTATGGTCGTCCGATGACGCGGGCGATGGTCTTCACCATCGTGCGCAGACTCTGCGCCGAGGCAGGTATTACCAAGACCGTCAGTCCCCATACGCTGCGTCATTCCTTTGCAACCCATCTCCTGCAGAACGGCGCCGACCTGCGCGTAATACAGCAACTATTAGGGCACGAAGACCTGGCGACCACTGAGATTTACACGCATATCGACGTCCAAGACCTGAGAAAAGCGATACTTCAATGCCACCCGATTAATAAAGGTTAAAGGTGAAAGATGAAAGGTGAAAGGCTACATAGCATAGTGTGGAAATTGATTTTCCTTTCAATTTTCAATTTTCAATTTTCAATTCTCCACGCAACAGAGACGATTATCGTCGGCGAGATCGTGGATGAGATCACCGGCGAAGCGATACCGAACGTGAATATTCATTTTCGGGGCACAAAGATCGGTACGAGCTCTGACGAACACGGCAACTACGTGCTACGCGTGGATATGAACGCGAAGAGCCAACTCGTCTTCTCTGCCGTAGGCTATTACACCCAGCGCTTCGACATTGAACCCGGTACGATGGCGGGCTTGCAAGTAGCGATGCGGGAGAAAGCGGCGACGCTGACAGAGATCGTCGTGGCGCCCAATGAGAATCCTGCTCTGGAGATTTTACGTCACGTACGCGAGCAGCGCGACGCCAATGACCGCACCAAACACCCGGAGTACAGTATGGTTGCGCAGCGCGAGCAGACGCTCTATGTCTCGCATATCAACCGCCGGCACCTGCGCCGCGCTCTGTGGAAGAGTCTGCAGGCCGGTATGATCGCGCAGGAGGACTCGACGTATATCATGCCGCTCTACCGCGAGACACAGTCTTTCCGCATCGCGGGACAAGAGATGATTCCGGCCAATGACCAGCGCACCCAAGCGCTCATCCTCTCCGAGACGGACTACTCGTCCCTACTCGGCGGCGAAGGAAACCTCAATTTCTATGCACCCTCCGTCAGTCTCATGGGCCACGCTTTCCTCTCTCCTCTCGCCGCAGGCGGAAACCTGTATTACCGCTATTATCTGGAAGACGACACGGTCAGCCACATGGCCCGCATCACCTTCCGCACGAGAAATCCTTTCTACGCGACGTTTAACGGCGAGATGATCATTGATACCACCACCTATGCGTTGCGCGCCCTGAAGGCCTATGTGCCGCCCGAGGTGGCCGTCAATTACGTCAACGACATTCATATCGCGCAGACCCTCACGCCCGACGGGCTCATCGCCGAAGAATCTGTCTCGGCGCTGCTCGATTTCACCATCAAGAGCGAGAAAGCCGGTTCGGTCTTTCCTTCGGTGCTATTAACCACGAGTCTGAGGAATCCGAAAGCCGCGGCATCGGGATACCGAGATACCGAGATATCGGAATACCGACAACCATCCGCCGCGGCGACAGCCGATAGTGCTTTCGCGGCGCTGGATAGTCTTCCTATTATTCGCGCGGCGAAGTTCTTCGCGACGATTGCTACGACGGGTTATATCCCGACGGGCACTCCGGTCGATATCGGCCATGTGGAGGAGATTCTGCAGGTTAACCAGCACGAGACGGTGCATGTCGGTCTGCCGTTCCGCACGAACGAGAAATTATCGAAGATTGTCTCGCTCGAAGCTTCGGTAGGTTACGGTTTCAAAGACCGGTCGTTCAAAGGTATGGGACGCGTGTCCGTCGACCTGCCGACGGAGCGAAAGAACATCTTACAGTTTGAGTACAACGACCACTATGTATGGTCCGAAGTGGATGATTTCGACCGGATGCTAAGGGAGAACTCCATGGGTTGGGGTAATTTCGACTTCACGGCGTACGCGTTCCAAGCCCTCTATAGAGACAGTCTCTGCGTCAATACGGCTATCCGCCAGCGGCAACTGCAGTTCCACTGGTTCGCTGACTGGATTCATCAGATAGACACCCGCAGCGGCGTGCCGATGAGTATAGAGAGCCATCTCTTTGCCCGCGCAGGCTGGCAGACGGGTTATGCCTATCAGTCGGCACATGCTATCGCGCGCCTGAGTTGGGGGGAACGTAAGTACGACGGTTATTTCCTGCGTCGCTACGCCTATTCGTCCCGTTATCCGGTGTTGTATCTGGGTGCAGAAGCCGGTCACTGGGCCGACGCCGACCATTCGAAGATCTACCTTCACCTGCGGGCCATGCTCACGCAGCACGCGAACCTCGGTATGGGCGGCACGCTGACCTATGCGTTTCAGGCGGGTATGATCTTCGGCCAAGTGCCTTCGACGCTCTTATGGCAGGCGAATGCGAACCAAGGCTACGCGTATGATCCCTACCGCTTCACTTTTCTGCACGGCAACCAATTGTTAGCCAACCGCTATGTGGCATTACAGACCGAATGGAACGGCATGGGTATATTGTTCAATATGATTCCCGGCGTACGCTGGTTACACCTGCGCGAATTAGTAGAAGCGAAGGTTGCTTATGGATATAACAGCCAAGCGGAAATCGGTATGCCACGCTCAATGGTTTATTCTGAGGTTGGAATCGGTATAGGAAATATATTACGTATCTGCGATCTCTATTCGATCTGGGGCATCACGCCGAATGTCCAATGGGCGATACGTTTTAGAATTCACTTAGGGTTGTAGAAAGCGATAGACACAAAAAAGAAGAGGACCTCTTGCGAGATCCTCTTTCTTTTATCAGCTGTTCGTATTAACGAGCGAGCATCGTGGTGTGGCGCAGTGCCTTCACACTCTTCTTCGCACGCGGAGCTGCTTTTGCCGGAGCACTAGCTGCATCCACTGCTGCGAGATTGAGGTTGAGCAGCACATCACCTACTGTATAGTCAGACTCGTCTGCTACGTTGAAGTATACTACACCGAAGCCGATAGCCTCACTGTCGTCAGCCAGAACGATAGAACCATCCTCAGCCGGAACGAACTTTATCTTAGCATGGCCATCCAGTTTACCACTGGAAGCATTAACCGGATAAAGCGTTGCATCATACGTCTTGTCACCGATGGTAACCTGTGCACCATCGTTGTAACCTAACATGAAGGCTTTGGTATCCTCATCGAAGTAACCGGATACCGTAGGCAGATCCTCGTGGAGACCGGTAATCGTATAGAACTGGCCTTGCTCAGGATCCTCACCGCTTACAATGGTGATGTTACGCGGAGCAGCAGCTGCGCCGGTCTTACCATCGGTTGCGGTTACTTCCCACGTACCCTCGTAGGTCTCTACCGTAGCTTCTACAGGCTCCGGTTCCTCCTGATCAGCCAGATAAGCCGCATAGCTCAGGTAGAAGCGATAACCAGCGTAGTTATACGGTTTATCCATTGCGAATACAAGCGTGTTCTTGTTGTCGTTCTTGTCGAACAGAACGCGCTGTGCATCCGGATCGAAGTCACCGTGAGCGGTCTTGTTGTAGTTAACGAGTTTCATCATCGAGTTACCCCAGTCAACACCGAGTTCAACATCAGGCATCGTTACATCATTAGCCGGATCGATAAAGATCTCGATGTTGTAATCCTTAGAGGTATCCCAATCGCCCGGATCGTTGTACGGGAATCCGTCATAAACGCCGTTTACATCTACGGAACTTGCGGTACATGCATACGGGTTGATGATACGCAGCTTCTTGCTACCGTCAGCCAGTTCAGCTACCTGATAGGAAACCGTCCATGCAACCGAAGCAGGAATACTGTAGGTCGATGATACGACTGCGTCGTCTACCCAAACACCGGTACGCGGCTCAGACCACATAACGAGTTTAACGGTGTACTCAAATACGCTCACGCCACCCAGATAAGGACTAGCCTTACCTTCCGGTACAGAGAGACGGCAAGTATAGGTACTGTCTGCCTCACCGGTCGGGAACGAAAGTTTTGCAGAAACCTCCTTGTCGCCCGGAGCGAAGATAAACTTCGGATCGATCACGAATACCGGATCAGCCTCAACCTTCAGCAGAATGGTATCTGCCTTGTCAAAGTTAGAGGTACGGCGCAACGTAACGGTTGTCTCCAGCGGCTCCTTACTCATGTTTAACTCGAAGGAACCACCTGCACTGGTAAATGCCACTGCGCCCGGTGCATCCAGCGGAGACGGCTCGCGCTCTGCTGTTTTCTCGCAAGCCGTGAAAGTGAACACGGCTGCTGCGAGAAGGAGCAAATATTTACTAATCTTTTTCATAATCTATACATTTTTAAGGATTAGGGGAATGACACAAATGGGTTGTTATCAGCCTCGCTGATACCTTCGTTAGACTCGATCTCAGACTGCGGAATACGCCACAGCAATACACCGTGTCTTGCAGGAACGTCCATATTTCCCCATGCTGCAGGGTAGTTGCTCGAGGTAGAACGGATGATCGGCTTCTCGAGACGCATGATATCACCCCAAGCGAAACCTTCGCCCCAGAGCTCTACACGACGTTGCCACCAGATCTCATCCTCGAGGCTCAAACCATGGAGAGCTGCGTTGTAAGACGGATCACGATAGGTCTTCACGAAGTTGGTCAGCACACTTGCACCGTCGCCGCCGGAACGAGCAAGACCCTCAGCCTTGATGAGGTACATTTCCTCAGCACGCATCAGAATCCAGTCTGCTGCAGCGGCAGCGTCACCGGTACTCGAGCGGTCGCCCGTACCGAACTTCACGTTCGTGTATACATTGTCAGCATTACCCTGGATGACGGCTTTCACTGCGCTATAACCGGCAGCATCAAGCAGCGGAGACTCCAGTTGCTCATTCAACCACCATCCTTTACGAACGTCGGTAGCAGCAATCTCGTTATAAAGAGCACTAGCAATCGAGCGAGTTGCAGCTACAGAGGTATAACCATCACGGAAGAAGATAGACATGTGCGACGGCCAGTTAACAATACCGGTCTGTACAACGTCATTCGTCTCTACGATGATGTTAGCCCAGAGTACGTTGTGAGCGCTTGCGTCTGCAAAGCCCGGCTCATTAGCCTCAGCGATCGACAGCGGAGTAGCACCACTCAACTTCAAAGCCTTGTCAGCATCGTCAGCTGCAGCAGCCCACTCACCCTTGATAAGGTTCAGACGAGCGCGGAGACCGAAAGCAACAGCCTGATCTACGAAGCCCTTGTCCGGACGCTTGTAACCGTCGAGGTTCTCGCAAGCATAATTCAGATCCTCGGTGCAACGAGCGAACAACTCTTCCATCGTAGCACGCGGGTTGTTGGTGATCTTCTCAGCCGGCATACGATCCAATACCAGAGGTACAGTCGGCTTCGTCTTGTCGGTCGTGGTGTAGGTGAACTGGAACAATTGAGCCAGGTTCATGTAGCACATTGCGCGAACAGCCAAAGCCTGGCTCAAAGCGTACACTTGCGAACCCGGATCCTCACGGTCTACCATGCCGATCACGTTGTTACAAGCGAAGATAATCTTATAGTACGTACCCCAAACCAGTTGGTTAACCAAACCTCTGGTGGTCGTCAGTGTATTGTCACGGTTCGAGGGGAAATCTGCGAACTGGAACCAGTTGTAACCGATGTTCGGGCTCACGAGATCCTGACCCTGCTCATCCATGAACAAGCAGACAGCTGCATAGCCGAAGTCATTGTGACGGGAATAACCGAGGTCACCAAGACCACCATAAAGCTGGATAAACTGCGCGTAGATAGCAGACAAGTCTGCTGCTGCGGTTGCAGGGTTCTGCTGAGCAGCTTCCTCTACCTGGTCGGCGGTCTTAGTTGCGCCTTCCGGACCGGCATTCATCCATTCGTTACAAGAAGCGAAGGACAAAGCGATTACGAGGAGAACAGATACATATTTATTAATCGTTTTCATATTAATCTCCTTTCTTTAATTAGAACGTAACACTTAAACCACCCGAGATAGTACGCATCGGAGAATAGAGCGTGTTGCTGGAGCTGGTAAAGTTCTGACGCGGATCCAGACCCTTGCGAGCGGACCACAACCATACGTTGTCAGCTACTGCATACAGACGAATCTTCTCGATGTGTGCCTTCTTCGTCAACTTAGCCGGGAAGGTATATCCGAGGGTAATATTCTGGAGACTTACATAATTGCTGCTGACCAACCAACGATCAGAAACACCATTCACGTATTGGTCACCAGCATTGATAGCCGGAACATTGGTCTTGGTATTCTCAGGAGTCCAAGCGTTGAGAATGTCCATATGGAAGTTCTGACCGGCATTGCTGCTGAAACCACCGTGCATCAAGTTACGGTAAGAGTTGTCGTACAGACGACCACCTGCCTGATAGTTGAATGCAACAGAGAGGTCAACACCGTAAACGTCGAGATTCGTTCCGAAACCACCGTAAACCTTCGGCAGAAGGTCACCGGTCTCATAGCGGAATTTACTGTTAGCTTCGCTATAGTTCTCGGTTACACCACCCTTGATAATCTTCTGACCCGGGTTATTCGGATCATCTATATCAATGTACCACTGCGATTTACCGGTCTCCGGGTTAACACCTGCGTATGCCGGTAAGTAGCGGTTGTACATAGACTCGCCCTCGCGATAGATAGACGTACCGTCGATCCACTGACCCTTCAAAGACGGATCCAGTTTCAAGATACGGTTCTTGAAGTAAGACAAGTTCAGATATACAGACCATGTGATGTTACGGGTCTTGATCAACTGGCCGCGGAGCTCGGCATCCAAACCGGCGTTGCTTACAGAACCGATGTTCACCGGAATCTCGGTGTAACCTACAGAAGCAGGAACCGGCTTGTAATACAACATGTCTACCGTGCGACGACGCCATCCTTCAATCGTACCGGTCAAGCGCTCTCCGAAGAAACCGAAGTCGATACCGGCGTTGAAGTTGTAAGAGGTCTCCCAAGACAGATCGGGGTTACCCTTAGCGGCGAGAGTCTTGGAGAACTCACCGTTGTTCTCATCGAAGGTGTAGAGGTCAGCCCATACGTGATAGCTTCCCAGAGCGTCGTTACCTTGCGAACCATAACTTGCTTTGAGCTTCAAGAGATCCACCTGGTCAATTCCATCCATGAACGGCTCACCCTTGATGTCCCAAGCTGCACCGACAGACCAGAAGTTACCCCACTGTTTGCCCGGAGCGAAACGGGAAGAAGCATCGCGACGGTAGCTACCGCTGATGTAGTAGCGGCTTGCGTAGTCGTACTTAGCCTGGAAGAGAATACCTTGCGTGAAGTAGCTGTCGCTGGACGAAGAAACGCTCGGACCGATGATCGCGTTGCTGATCTCGGCGATGAACGGACTTACCAGTTTGCTCTTCGAACCGGACATCGAAGATGTACGGAGGTGGTAGTTCTCATAACCAACCATTACGTCTACGTTGTGCTCACCGAACTTACGTGCGTAGTTAGCCAGATACTGTTGATCCAATGCGGTAACGCGAGAGGTAGCTACATAAGCCGAACCGCCGCGCTCTGCATACTGGCCGTAGAACGGGTTAGTCGTCTGGTTGTAACGAACGCCTGCATAGTGCAGACCGAGGTTAGCCGTGAACTTCAGACCCTTGATCGGCTCAACCTGTACGAACCACTTACCGGTGAAGATGTCTTTCTTGTACTGCGAACGATCCAGAGCGATTGCGCTGGCCGGGTTCGACTGACCCATGAAAGCACGGAGCTGACCGTTGGTCTTACCGTCACCGTAGTCATACATCGTGAAGCCGTTCGCATCCTTCATGATCTTTCCGCTTGCGTCACGGATATACAACGGATAAATAGGAGCGATGTTGTCAGCTACATAGAAGATGTTAGCCGAAGAATATGCTCCATACTCATCCTCTTGCGGATAACGCATGTCAGCATGGCTGTAACTCATGTTCGTACCGATCTTCAACCATTTCTTTGCCTGATAATCTACGTTCGCACGGGTAGTGATACGGCGGAAACCGGAGTTCTCGATGATACCCGAGTCATCCAGGTAGCTAGCAGAAGCGAAATAGGTCAATTTGTCGGTAGAACCGGAAATGTTGAGGTTGTACTCCTGACGGAGGTTGTTCGATTGGAACAACTCGTTGTACCAGTTGTCAGCGAGCAACATGTAGCTTTGTCCTTGGTTAACAATAACATTGCCAGCCGTAGCACGCGGGTTCAACTTGAAGTTCGTACCTACCAGACGCTCACCTTCCGGAACAGCATATACCTGATAACCCAAACCACCGTTAGCAGCGGTCAGCAAAGCATTTGCCTGATCGTGCGAACCGTACTGGTTGTACAGCGCGGTGTAGAAGGTCTCATAGTACATCGCCGGATCTTTCATCACGTCATAGGAAGGAACACCACGCTGGTTCACACCCCAACGAGCCTCCAACTTGATCTGAGCGTCACGCGTGTTTCCGCGCTTGGTCGTGATAAGGATCACACCGTTCGCGCCACGCGCACCGTACAATGCGTTAGAAGCAGCGTCCTTCAAAACGGTAACCGACTCGATATCAGCGTTAGACAACGTGCTGACATCATCATCAGTAGCAGGAACACCGTCGATAACGTACAACGGAGCGTTGCTTGCGTACATTGAACCGACACCACGAATACGGATGGAGCTCGTTGTACCCGGCTGACCACTCGTGCTCAAACCCTGAACACCGGCAACCGTACCTGCAAGAGAGTTGGTTACGTTACTCGTCTGACGTTTCTCAATCTCATCCGCCTTAACAACCGAAGCTGCACCGGTGAATGATTTCTTGGTCGACGTACCGAAAGCAACAACCATGACTTCTTCCAGTTGCTTGCTGTCCTCCATCAAGTTAACAACTACACCATCCTTGGCTGCAACTTCCTGAGTCGTCATACCAATGAACGAAACAACAAGCACAGAATTAGGTTCAACTTCTACAGAGAACTTACCGTCAGCGTCGGTAATCGTTCCCTTCGAAGTACCCTTCACCTGAACCGAAGCACCGATGATCGGCTCGTCGTCAGCTGCATTAAGGACGGTACCTGAAATCGTTTGGCTTTGAGCCAATACCTGTCCGAAGGCTATAAAGCAAACGGACAATACGAGTAAGAATTTCTTCATACCTTAAATTGTTTGTTATACATAAATAATTCCGCCCAAAGGGAATTTTGCGGCAAAAGTACTGCTTTTTTTTCATTTACGCAACATTTTTGTCATCTTTTTCCGAAAAAAACGTCTTTTTTGTTACTTTTGTAAACTCCACTTTGCAAAATGGTACTTTTCGCACGTATGTACGCGTACTTTAAGCACATAGGCACGGGCGTCACGTGTGCGGGAGCGTCACAAAAAAAAATGACACACGCAGGTGCGCATGCCATTTTTCTTGTATTTTTCCTGTCCGTGTTAGGGAGCGACGCGGTTGATGTCGCGGGGGAACATCGAACATTCCTTGACGTTGGCGATGCCCAAGAAGCATGCCGTGATACGCTCAAGGCCGATGGCGAAGCCGCCATGAGGAGGCATGCCGTTGCGGAAGGTATCGAGGTAGAAACGGAAAGCATCCGGATTCATGCCACGACGGAGCATCTTCTCGCGGTAGTCCGCTTCCTTATGGATACGCTGGCCTCCGGAGGTGATCTCCAGACCACGCATGAGGAGGTCGAAACTCAAGGTGAGACTCGGGTCCTCAGGATCGTCCATCGCATAGAAAGCACGGTGTTCCGATGGGAAATGCGTTACGAAGACGAAGTCCGAATCGAATTTGTCTTTCGCGTACTTGCAGATAGCACGTTCTTCTTCCGGAGCCAAGTCGTCCTCACCACGGTGATCCGCCTCACAAAGATTATTCTCAAAGAGAATCTCATGCACTTCGCTGAGTTTCCAAGCGGGAACTTGCTCGGGAAGCACAGGATTAACGGCGTTCAAGAGCTGGAGCTCATGCGCACAGTCGCGTTCTACAACGGCGATGATATGACGAAGCAAGGCAGCCTCGAGGGTCATGACATCCTCCTGACCTTTGATGAAGCCCATCTCGACATCGAGGGAGATGTACTCATTGAGGTGACGGGAAGTGGCATGTTTCTCTGCGCGGTAGGCAGGAGCGATCTCAAAGACGCGCTCGTAGACGCCGACGCCGATCTGCTTATAGAACTGCGGCGATTGCGCGAGGTATACCTGCTTGCCGAAATAATCCATCTTAAAGACGTTAGCGCCACCTTCTGCTCCTTCGGAGACGATCTTCGGGGTGAAGATCTGGGTGAAGCCGTTGGCGCTGAGGAACTCGCCGAAGGCACGTGCGATAGTCGATTGCACCTTGAGGATCGCCATGTCGCGCGGGTTGCGGAGGGTG
>JAEEGL015368079.1_pt1 | contig 16284 bp, 15 predicted proteins | sample 9134231 | NCBI WGS metagenome assembly JAEEGL01 (sample SAMN16246548, study PRJNA631951) | gut metagenome | biome: gut microbiome; feature: rumen; material: fiber-attached | host: Bos | place: Iran: Karaj | collected 2018-10
ACTCAATAATAAAAGACAAGAGACCTTTCTGTTACTTCTGATAAGGCACAAAACCGTCTCTTGTCTTATAGTCTTCTCCTGATAACCCACGACTCCTGGATTGTTGAAATAACGACTCCTACGCAAATAATGACTCTGTCTTCTTTGCATAATCTGACAAAAGAACCGTCCCCAACTGTCCCTTTGTCAGCTTTTTCCGGCGCCGGTTTCGCCCTGCATTTCTTCTTACCACCGGTTCTCCACATATTCGCAGAACGCGTACATGTCCCGGATCTCCAGCACTTTCCCGTCGTCCAGCGTCACGGTCCCGCTCCAGAGGCCGTGGACCTGGTGGGAGTGCATGCGCATGACGCCGGCGTTGAGGTCGGAATGATGGTCGTAAAACGGCTGCATGGTCATCTCGAAGCGGCCGTCCCGTGAAATGAATTTCCAGGGTCTTTCATAGCCGTCCGGTTTGGGGAAGGTCTCCACGTCCACCGGGCCGATCTTGTGCGCTTTGCCGTCGTAAAACAGGCAGGTCTCCGTGGCGTGCGACTCGTCGCCGATGCCCCAGGTGATCTCAAAACCGAACAGGTGGCGCGAGCCGTCCGGATCCGTGAGCCGGGCTGACCCGTTGCCCCAGTACCAGACCAGGCGGTACGGCGTGCAGACGCGGCCCCAGTCCAGCACGCAAAAGCAGTTTTCCTTGGAAAAATGCCGCTCGACGCCCGGCGCCTTGAACGTGCCCCCGCAGGGCATGCAGTTCTGCTTGGTGGTCATGAAATAGCGGTCCGGGAAGCCCTCAAAAGGGAGGACCGTCGTGATGTTCTCCTGCCCGGGCAGGATGTCCATGGAGAAATCCGCGCTGACTTCTCCCATCTTGAAGCGAATGCGCCGCGACGTCTCGCGGGTCTCGGCCAGGATCCGCGCCTTGCCGACCCGGAAATCCACCGTGTTCGGCGCGTCGCCGCGCGGGGGCAGCACGTATTTGTCCTTCCCGCCCGCAAACGGGGCCATCACGTTCGCGAGGACCTTATGGTTCTTCAGATCCGCCAGCATCGCGGACACGTAGCCGCCCAGCGAAATGTTGGCGAAATTGATCTGGACCATGAACTCCCCGTCCGAGATCTGATAGAAATCCCACTCCTTGCGGCGCATTTTGTGCTTCACGAGGCTGCGGTCGTACTGAAACAGACCGTGCCGGGCCCAGCCCGCCGCCAGCAGCCGGCCGTCTTCGCCCAGCAGCGGCGTTTCTTCCGTGTATTCGCGCTGTTCGCCGGGGGAGGTCCACTCCTGCCAGCCTTTATAGGTTTTTTCCATACGTACCTCCTGCCGGGGGGCGGTTCCCCCTCCCATTTATAAATAGAGTATAGCACATCCTTCCGGAGTGTGTTACACTAAATATCCCACATTCTCCTGTTTTCGGCGGATGAAAGTATCCGCCCCCGCGTTATGCCTCCCTGCGGTAAAACGATGATGCAAAGCGATAGAAAAGAAAAGAATATCGGACGCCTTCAGCTTCTCGGCGCCGCCCTTTTATGGGGGCTGGCCGGCGTCTGCGTCAAATCCATCAGCTGGGGACCGCTCCCGATCATCGCTGTCCGGAGTTTTATTTCCGTGCTGCTGCTCTTTGCGGCAAAAGGCAGTCTCCGCTTACAGATCAACCGGCCCAATCTGCTGGGAGCCCTCGCCATGAGCGCGACCAGCCTGCTCTATGTTACCGCCATCAAACTGACGACCGCGGGCACCGCGATCGTACTGCAGTATATGGCGCCGATCCTGGTCTTTCTGTACAGTGTTCTGTTCCAGCACCGCAGGCCGCGCCTGATCCAGATGCTGCTGACGCTTTCCGTTTTCGCCGGCTGCGTTCTTTCCTTCCTGGACAATCTGGATTTCTCACACGTGCTGGGAAATCTGCTTGCTGTCGTTTCTGCCTTCACCTTTGCCGCCCAGCTTCTGGTCATGAATTCCGAGGAATGCAGCACGCAGGACAGCCTGATCCTCGGCTGCCTGATTTCCTTTGCCGCCGCCCTGCCCTTCTGCTTCTCCGCACCGCTTGACTGGAGTCTGAAAAACCTGTTCTGGCTCGGCATTCTCGCCGTGTTCCAGTACGGGCTCGCAAATCTGCTTTTTTCCGCCGGCATCAAAAAAACGGATTCGGTCGAAGCCGCGCTGCTTTTAAGCATTGAACCGGTCTTCAACCCGATCCTTGTGGCGATTATCTGCGGAGAAAAGATGACGGTGTTCGCAGTCTGCGGCGCCGCCCTCGTGATTCTTTCCGTCACTCTGTACAATATCCTGCCGCATCAGCATAACAAGTCTTTCTGAAAGACGCCCGCGCCGGTTGCTATTTTTCTTCACATACGGTATTCTTTTTTCAGGAGTTCCAGCAGGCGCATTAAAGAAAGGAGACCACCCATGAAACATAAGGGCGCTTTCTTCCGCTTTATCCTTCTCGCGGTCGACCTGATCCTGGCGGTCTGGATCATTTCTTCCTACCGCAAAGCCACGGCCGGCGATCCGCGGGAGACGATGCCTCCCGTCCAGACTGCAAAGGACCGTACGACCGAAATGCCCGGACCTTCGTCCGCCCAGGCGCCGGCCACGAAAACACCGGCGGCTCAGACGCCGCCTGCTTCCGTTCCGGTCACCGAAAAACCGTCTCCTGCCCGGCCGGAGGTCCCTGCCCGCGCGGCGGAAGAGCTCGCCCGCTTTTCCTGGTATCTGGACGGCGTGATGACGGCCGGTGTCCCGGCCGGATCCGGTCAGATCACAGACCTTCCGTCGCTGTTCGGCTCGTGGAAAGCCCTGCTCTACGTTGACCCGGAAGGGCCGGCTGCCCGCATGCTTTTTGCGGACGTGCTGCTGGACGCGGGCCAGTCCGGCTTCGCGGCGGTCTATGACGAATATCTGAACTACGACGTGCGCCGCGGCACCGCGGAAGAGCGCTTCTCCCAGGATTCCCCCGTCTATTCCTTCACGCAGGAGGAAGGCCTGATCTGTGTCAGCGCGGACGGCCAGACGATCTATCTGTATTTCTATGAATACGGCGGTCGGCAGTACGCTTCCGGCGTGTTCCAGTCATCCGCCGGCTATCCCGTTTTTGCCGCGCTGGCGCGATAGGAGGCTGTCATGAGCAACGAATTGAAAAAAGGCCGTCCCCTCCTGAGCATCCTGCTGATCGTCGTCATGATCGCGGAACTGGCCGTCGCCGCCTTTGCGTATCCGGGCTTCCTGGTCCGGATCCCGCCGGAGCCCGCACAGACGCAGCCTTATACGCAGACGCCTCCGCAATCCTCCGCACCGGCATCCGCCGCGCCCACTGAACCGGAAGATCCGCAGAACACGGACGCGGACAGCGGGACCTGGACCATTCTGGCCGATTCGGACGACCGGCAGGAACTTTTCCGGAACGAAGCCGGCGTGCTGGTCAACGGGCTCGGCCTGGAGATCACGAACGACAGCTCGCCGGGGAACCCCGCCCTGATCGAAACGGTCCCCGACCCCGCTGTGATCGCGGCGGCAAAACCTGTCCGCCTGACTGTCACCCCGGAAGCCCCGTCCGTCAGCTGGGAGGGGATCACGGTCGACTTCGGCAGCTGCAATCTGACCGAAGCCGACGTTCTTGAGATCCGGGACCTGGGCTCGGCCGCCAGCGCCGCCACCGAAAGCCGCCTTCGCCTGTACGACTTTTCCCTGGCTTCCGGCCGGCATGAATTTGCCGCGAACGTCACGATCACCGTTCCCTGCGAGTCCCCGGAATCCTACCGCAGCGTCGTCACCTTCAATGAAGAGACCCGCACCTGGGAACCGCTGCCCTACCGGCTGAGCGAAGACGGCACCCGCGTCACCTATACCAAGACGCATTTTTCCACCGACGCCCAGATGATCTTTGAGCGGGTGAAATGGATGGCGCAGGAAAAATTCATCGTCACGGATCCGCTGGACGTCTCGAATACCGAGTACGCCTACCAGAACCTGCTGAATGCGGCCAGGATCGACCAGCCCGCGATCCGCAAATATCTGGAGAACGACGATGAGCTTGCCGAAAAAGTCATCTCGTCCGACGCCCTGAAGCCCGACTGGTTCAAGAATTCCGGCTACGACGCGCTCGCCTCTGTTTTCGGCCGCACGGACGCGGGCGTCGGCTCCGTCAACCTGCTGAAGAACAACGCGGTCCCGGCGGGGCTGGCCGGCGCCATCACGGCGGTCGGGATCGTCATGACCGTCGGAAAGGTCACCTGGCAGATCTCGCAAAACAAAGACAAATATGCGGTGCTGAAGGACAACATGTACGATCTGATCAGCGCCGGCGCCGGCGCGGTGGCCCTGGCCACGCCCGGCAACCCGGTGACCGCCGCCATCGCCATTGCCGCCTTCAACCTCCCCACGATCGTCGACGTGGCGGAAGAAGCCCTTCTGGACACCTGTTTCGAATATGTGCTGTACCGGAATTACCTGAACGAAGGCGTTCCGGTCGTCGTGGGCGATAAGACCTTCCGGCTTTATCCGGACGGCACCGGCTGGGACGGAGCCATGTCCGCCGTCCGCATGTCCGTCCTGAAAGCAGGGAAGAATCCCGGTGCGATCTCTTCCAGCTTCACCTATCTGTACGACCAGTATCTGAACAGTTTCTTCCGCAAGAGCGCTCTGGAAAAGGAAATATATGCCCAGGAGCACAAGCACCTCCTGATCCGTTCCTACGGGGTCAATCCCGCGACCAAGGAATCCTACCCGATGATCGTCACGTATCCGGACTGGGAACACTGGACCGACCCCGATGAAGCGACCCGCCAGAAATGGGTCAGCTATTATCTGGAGCACATCCGCCAGACGACAAAAGAACTCGTGGCAGACCAGGTCCGGATCCTTCTGGACGAATGCGAAATGATGATCGTGCGCGAGATCAACAATGTGATCCTGCCCTACCTGAACCGGACCATCGAGATCTGCGCCCAGGATCCGACCGTCACCAAGCAGACTACCCTCGTGCTCGGCGACACCTCTTTCTACGGGAGCAAGTACGCCATCAGCGCCCAGCTGAAGAAGCCGGGCCAGCACACGGGCGTGATGTTCTCTTCGATCACCTACGGAGACCGGACGAAAGAACTCGAATTTACTTTAGGCGGCACGACGAAACAGACGTATGAAAAAATATCCTATCCTTCCTCTTTCCGGCTTTTTGTCACGCCGAAGAGCGACACGCTGACCAAAATGCGGTTTTATGCCTACATGATGATCGGCTGTCCGACCTCGGTCGTTTTCGATCCGGCTCCCGCCATCTGGAAACCCGTCACCGCAGCCTTTACCGTACCGCCCGACATGACCGCTTCCTACATCCGGATCACGCTTACGGTCAACCCCCAGATCACGTACCCGTTCTGGAACACGACGCTCGACGCGGGAGAAGTGTTCACCGAAGACCTGTACCGGGCCGAAAAGCTTTTCCTGATCGATCTGCTGCAGCATTCCACCCTCTCGAAAGCCCCCGACGGCACCTTCTCCCTGACGTTCCAGCAGGAGGGCAGCCACGACTATACCAGAGAGGAATGCGCCCGGTATCTCTCCCAATTCATGGATGAAAACGACTGGGTAAAGATCTCGATCAAGTACGCGACCGCCAAGCCCCTGGTATGGGGCGGCACGCTGGGAGAAGACGGAAAGCCGGGGCAGTTTTCCGTCCCGGACTGGACGATGAACGGGACCTCCGAGGTCTGGCTCCATTCGGAATTTGACGACGAGGACATCCCTCCGGAGGAACTGGGCGTCCTGTTCCATTCGTCGGTCAAGGCCTCTCTGGCGGGACAGACCGGCGTCAGCACCGGCGTCACGGAACTTCCCGGCCGGGAAGGAAAATTCGAGATCATCGAACTGACGCTGTCGGTCCGTCTCCTGAACAATGCCTCGGCGGACATTCTGCACGTTTCGGGCGTCGATGATTTTGAGCCGGAGGAACTGACCCGGCAGCTCGATTCGGAGACCGGCACCTTTACCGTCCGCTATATCAGCCCCGTGCCGATCCCGGAAAAATAAAAGGAAGCGCCCATGGAAATTCTTCGTTATCTGATGCTTGCCGTATTTATCGGCTCCGCCGGGGTCCATCTGTTTGCGTCCCTGAAGCAGAACAAGCCCCTGCGGAACAAGACCAAGCCGTTCATTTTGATCGGCCTGCTCGGGTTTTACTGCTGCGCGGCGAAGCCCGTCGGGCTGTTCGTCGTGCTGGCGCTGGCGTTCTCCTGGCTCGGCGACCTGCTGCTGATCCCCAAGGGCGTCAAATGGTTCACGGCCGGCGGGATCGCGTTCATGGCCAGCCACGTGTTCTTCATCCTGAGTTATCTGCGGCAGACGGACCTGGCAGCGATCCCTCCCGCCCTGATCGCCGGGCTGATCGTGTTCTTCACCGGCGCCGCGCTGGTCTTTTTCAAATATCTGCGGCCGCACCTGCCGAAGGCGCTATTCTACCCGATGCTGGGCTACCTGATCCTGAACGGGCTCATGAACTGCTTCGCCTGGTTCCGGTACCTGACGCTGCGGAATGCCTCCGGCCTCGTCACCGCGATCGGCGCGCTGCTGTTTTTCCTGTCCGATTCCTCGCTCTTCCTCGTGCGCTTCCATAAAAACAGCCCGCTGAAGACGCACTTCTGGGTCATGCTGACCTATTCGCTGGGTGAATTTCTGATCGTTTTAGGCCTGATCATGGGATAAGGAGGTCCGATATGAAGTATTTTCTCTACAATCCGCTGGCAAACAACGGGATCAAGCCGGAGCTGTACGGCCTGGAGCTGATCGACGCCACCAAGGTCGATTTCGAGGCGTTTTTTGAAGCGCTCGAGGACGGCGACGAGGTCGTGCTGATCGGCGGCGACGGCTCCCTCAACCACCTGGTCAACCATGTGGACTGCGAGCATTTAAAGAACAACGTCTATCTGTACGGCAACGGCACGGGCAACGATTTCCTCAACGACATCGGCGAAAAGCCCGGGCACGAGATCCCGCTGAACAAATATCTGAAGAATCTGCCCACCGTGCGCGTGAACGGACTGGAACGCAAATTCATCAACAACATGGGCTTCGGCATCGACGGCTACTGCTGCGAGGAAGCGGACCGCATCAAGGCAAAAGCGCCGAACAAAAAGATCAATTACACCGGCATCGCCGTCAAGGGCCTGCTCTTCCACTTCAAGCCCTGCCACGCGGTCGTGGAAGTGGACGGCGTGAAGCATGAATTCGACGACGTCTGGCTCGCCCCGGCCATGAAAGGCCGTTATTACGGCGGCGGCATGATGATCGCCCCCGGCCAGGACCGCTTCTCCGATAAGCTCTCCGTCGTCATCTACCACTGCCCCTCCAAGCTGAAGACCCTGATGCACTTCCCCAAGATCTTCGAAGGCAAACACGTGGAACTGAAGGACATGACCACCGTCCTGACCGGCAACCGCATCCGCGTCACCTACTCCCGCCCCTGCGCCGCCCAGATCGACGGCGACACCGTCCTGAACGTCACCTCCTACGAAGCCGAACTGTGACACCCCCGAAAACAGGGCCACGGAGGGGAGGCACTTCGTAAAGAAGTCGCCTTCCTCTTTTGTTATCTACCGGAATGATTGTCTTGCAGGCATCAATTCAGTTATTAAACCATACTCAGATCTATATTCTTCATCGGAAACGGGCTACCCGTTTTTTTGTTGCCAATATGTTGCCACTGTTAACCAACCAATAAAACAAGTGCAGCCCACTAATACTTTTCCATACCAGTCCAACATGGGTATTGCCCATAGAAAACGGTTCAAAAGGAACATACTACAGCTGTGTCGTATGGTCATCGGGATTGGAACCAAGACCGTACAGAGCCTCCTTTGGGAGCGGTATACAAAGGATCTCCCTATCGATCACAGTTACGTCATTCCCCCCCCCAAAAAAAAGTGTGATCGATTATCTACAGTCTGAATAATACCGTAAGTATTGGAAAAAGCTGAATCGTCAGGCAGGGAGCATGGATTACCGAGTTGGGACCTGTGTACCCAATACGGTTTAGTTTTCAAGTACTTTCTTAAAATCTTCAATGAAATCCAGCACTTTTTTGCGCGCATTCTTTTTCCAGATCAGACCACAGGGCACAGTCCAATCCCATTCCACGGGTAAATTTACAAGTCCTGGATGAATATTGTTCCAACAGTCTAAAAAGAGAACTATTCTTTTTTCTTCTATGCATCTGTTTATAAGTTTCAGATCATAATAGAGTGACGGAGAAACAATTGTGATCTCAGGATGTTTTTTTCTCATGATGGAAGAAAAAACAATGGCAAATCTGGGGTTACCTCGTGATGGGAAAAACAATGTTTCTCCTTCCAGATCAGAAATGCTCAAACGATCTTTCTGTGACAGCGGATGACCTATCGGTACCGCACAAGTCAATTTAAATCTTGTAAACGGCAGAAAACCTGTTCCATCAAAAAGGCCGATGTTCGGTTCAATACCGAAAGAGATTTCTGCGGATTCTGCGTCAGTTGATTCACATAGATTCAGTTCATGCTCAAAAGATATTATCTGCATAGCATAACTCTGAAGATTTTCATTAGACCGGCAGATCCGATTGAATTCCTCAATAGGACTTAAGAGAGATGTACCGATTCGAATGGGAGTGGATTCCGAATCTGAAAAACTTCTTGTTTTATGAAGAATATCTTCGGAAACATCCATCAAGCGATGACATTCCTGCAGAAACATCTTACCATGTCCGGTCAGTGTACTTCCTTTCTTTCCCCGCTCAAATAATGCAACACCTACTGATTTTTCCAGAGCGCTCATCTGCTTCTGGATTCCCGTCGATGAAAGATGAATCAGTTCAGATGCTTTGTGAAAGCTGCCGCAGGCGACAACAACTAAAAAAGTGTCGATATAATGATTATACATATAGACGACCTCCTGGAACAAAAAGGCTTTTATGAAAACCTTTAGTTGTCACAATGATAACATATTGGTTCTTCCAACACAATTTAAATAATGCTAAAATTTTCAACAGAAGCAATGGGATGAAACTGTTTCTAGATGTCTAAAGCCTTTTTAACTAGATGGTATTGCCATGTTCGCCTCCTTCAATGGGGAGCCGAGGGATGGATGAATAGTAGCTTTCGACTCTACGAAATATAAGAAAAGGAGAAAACTGAGATGTGGAAGAAAGTATAATTTGCATTATGGTTTTTTAAAGAATTTGCTGCATCATCAGCGTCCTGGTTATGATGAAGGTATCAACCGTATTAGGTTTGGTCTTGCAGATGTTGTTCTTCCGCATATCGGAAGTCTGAACGGGGTTGATGAGGCAGACCTTGTTTCCGGAGGAGACAAGGAAGCGAACAAGGTTGTCGCCGTAGTGAGCTGTAGATTCAAGGCCGATGATGCTGTCACCCGGAAGAGCATCCAGGTGAGAAGCCAGCAGACGGAAGCCATCGGCATCGTTTGAGAATTAAATCGGCTCGAAGAGTACTTTGCCATCCGAAGATATGGCAGAGGCAAAATTGTTGACGTTGGCACCATCAATGCCAACGTAGATCATGAGGCAAACACCTCCCTTTCAGGATTGATATTATGATACCCGCCAACGATTATCATCGTATTTTTGATTGAGGTAAGTACTCCCGGCCAACAGGCCACCGGCACATCCAGCTATAAACAATTCAGGTAAAGTCAGCGGCAATACACTCCTTCAAGTGGTCAGCGCCACAGGAAAAGATTAATTGCCCACAGTATCTGAACTATTGAACCACAAACCAAAACGAAAGGAAAAGGGTATTTCAGCTTCTGGGAGTATCATAAAAGAAAAAACAATGGAAATCATTAAAGGCATCGGTTCTTCGTATGGAATCATTGAATGTTCAAATGAAACAAGTTCATGCATGGATGGATGTACGACTTATATCGCGTGCAGTCAACAATGTGTTGATTTTCAATGTCCACCTAATATTTGTCTGATACACTGTGGAATATGCGTTATTCACTGCTATTGTACCATCGTATATTAGGAGAATCTTTGTTTGACGGTACATGTAAAACTCAGTACAGTCATAATGTGATGCATAAAGCTGTACTGAGTTTTATTACGAACGCAGCCCTTTTATTCTGGAAGCACGTTGGAAACCAATTAAGGAAAAATCAAGAGAAATCCGCAAATAACAACAAGCAGAAGGATGTATACCAAATAAAGTTACTCCGAATAGCCAATTGACAAGATCGATAGAATGAGGTAAGTCAGAGGTTTTTACGCCAAACACTCTTTGACTTTCTAGTAGAAGATGCGAAGGAATATGTTTACGCCCACTGCCATGTAGACCAGAAAAGGCTTGTCTGGCTGATGAATACTGATCACCATAAAACTATTGTAAGGGGAAGATTTATAGTAATGAAGATGTCATTTAAACAGTCAGAATTTAATATTATCGTGACAGAGTTTTCCGACGGAAGACTTCTGATATTTAATTCTTTGCGTTGCACCTTCGGAATTATGGATGGCTTTACAAAGGAATTATATGAAAAGATTGAATCAATTTCGATGGATGCGCTCCAAAATCAGAAGGAAAGAGATGCTGTTTCGGTTATGTCGGAGAATGGATTTATCGTCCCCTTAGACTTCGATGAAAAAACGTATATTGAAATTGAAAACCAGAGAATGAAATTTGACAAATCCGCCCTGGTCTTAACCATTGCGCCTACGCTGGAATGCAATATGGCCTGTCCCTATTGTTATGAAACAAAACGAAGCGGGCCAATGAGTGAAGAAATACAGGAGGCTTTGTTTCTTTTTGTAGAAAAGGAGCTGAATAATCCCGGAACCATAAATCTACATGTAACGTGGTATGGAGGGGAACCGCTCTTAGCGGTAGACTTAATTCAATCATTAAGTTCACGCTTTATAGAGTTGTGCAAGAAAAAAGAAGTGAAGTACTCTGCCTCTATCGTTACCAATGGCGTGTTGTTGAATAGAGAAACCGCCTTGATACTGCAAGACTGCAAGGTGACAAAGGCACAGATAACCATAGATGGAATGCCAGAATACCATAATAAACGAAGGGTTTTAAAAGACGGATCCGAAAGTTTTGAAAGAATTGTCGACAATGTCGAAAGTGCGAAAGATCTTTTGGAAATTGCAATCCGTGTTAATCTGGATGAAGGAAACGAACAGGGAATTCATGATTTATTGTGGTATCTATCGGAAGAAAAGAAATGGGGGAAGAATCCAGCAATCTATGTGGCCCCTGTAGTAAAATATACAGAGGCAGATTACTTTAAAAATAATTGTGCTATTAGTAAACAGTCCTTTTCAGAAATCGAGGCCGCATTGATAGCAAGAACCTATGGCGAGGATAAAGAAACAGTTAGCAACCAGTTGTTTCCCCAAAGAAAAAGCTGTTTTTGTCAAGCCACTGTTTACAATGCCTATGTGATTGATAGCGAAGGGTTTTTATACAAATGCTGGAATGAAATAGGAAATAAGGAAGAAGCTGTTGGAATCCTGGCTTCCGCTAATCAAATGTCACCAAGCATTTTGAAATGGCTAAGTTATAAGCCGGATGAAAAGTGCTGGGCATGCCAATTTCTGCCTATCTGCTTGGGAGGCTGTCCTTATCAATTCCATAAAAAAGGAGAACACGATTGCGGCAATATAAAAGAGATTACACTGGCTAGATTAAGGAAAGCATACCAACAGTATATAGAGATAAAGGAAGCAAAAGAAAACCATGAAGGGTAGGAGGTTGTTTATAATAATAAGCTTACAAGGACACAGAGGGGGAGATGTTTCAGAATGTGAAACACTATAAAAAATGTCGATTTCAGAAATGAACAACCCAAGGGAATATTTTCTCCTGTTTTTTGACAAATTCATTCGCATTATAGAGGAAAACTATCTTGGTGAGATAGATTATGATCTGTTCTTCAAGTATGCAGTGGAGGGCATATTTCTATCTCTTGATGAGTATTCAAAATTGCTGCCAAACAGGAAATCTACAGATGAATTTAAAAAGGCAAATCAGGAAGTCTCCTGTTCAATTGAAGAAACAGACAGACTAAAGATTGGTCGGGTAAAGCTAAATATAATATCTCAGGATACCGTTGATGCCTTAAATAAAGCATTGATATATTTAAAGGAAAAGCAAATTGACTCTTTGCTTCTGGATTTAAGAGGTAATACCGGCGGAGGTCTTGACGCATTGCTGCAAATGTGTAATTATTTGGTGGGGAGTAAAAAACTTTTTTATTCTAAGGATCGATGGGGGAATATTCTGGAGTATGCATCAGAAGGGAAATCCATTCCCTTTCTGCAACGAGCAGTGCTGATAGACGAGCAAACTAAATCAGCGGCAGAACTGTTGGCACTTATCCTTAGGGAGGATGGGGCCTTGATTGTAGGCCAAAAGAGCTATGGAAAGGGCGTGTCCCAACGCATCTTTTTTGTTGGGAAGATGGGCTTTAAGCTGACAACCCATGAATATTTCAGTTATAAGACGGGATCTTTTCATGGTAAAGGGATTGTTCCAGATGGCTCCGTCGAATATTTATCCCTTTATCAAGAGTGGAAAGATTTTTTGAAGATTCCATCCAGCAAGGAGATGTTATGAAAAAAATATTGATTTCCATCTTCTGCGTTTTTTTTGTTCCCATCACGGTTTCTGTTTTCAAATTATTATTTCCTCTTGATACGTACCCGCATTTTAACCCAAAATACGGGGTGAACATTCTGATTTATTCATTGATAATTATCTATTGTCTAAACCATCTATTTAGAAACAGACCTAGAATAAATTCCATCCTTCTTTCGCTCCTAATTGGTGGACTCACTTTAGGATACGGAATACAGATCGATTATCTGCCCCAGACAATTGCTTGTTTATTGGCAAGCATAGCCACCATGTTGTGTTTCTTGCTGATTATCAATCCTGCGTGGTATACAAATAATTATTTTATTTGGAAACAAAAGGGATGGATTAATAATATAATAATCCTATCGATCATTACTGTTTCCTGTATCATTCTTTACCTGTTAGAATATGGTGGAGTGTTTCACCTTTCGTTTTCAGGGTTTCTCTCTGCGCTGGCTGCAGGAGTCTCAGAAGAATTGATTTTCCGTGTTTTCTTTCCGACATTGATATACACTCAGTTAAAAATATGTGCTACCCGTTGGAATCAATTATGGATCTTTATAATTATTACAATTCCTTTTTCCCTTATTCATCTGAACTATTATGACTCGTTGGATTTTTCAAAAGTGCTTAGTTGTGTGTTCAGTATGAGCGTTGTTACAGCTATCCATACTTTTTTGATAAACAAGTATGGAATTATGTATGGAATATACGCACACTTCCTTTGGGACTTTATGGTACTAAACCGAGTTGTGGGTTGATATATGAGGAGAATAATCTGCGAATTCAAAAAGCATTCAAAAGGTTTCACACTTAGAATTGTTCTTCTGCTTTTGATCAGTTTGGTAAGTGGTGGAATCTCTTTGATAACACCTCAGATTTCAGGCCGGCTGGTGGATGTTCTTGTAGAGGTAAAACAGGAACGGGAGATTTGGCGTTATGCATTCATTTTTCTGCTGATTAGCCTAATCCGGATGCTATTGTCGTTTATATCAGAACGCCTGCTATTGTTTTTAAATACCCGTATTTCATATCGACTTACGGAACAGGTGACTTCCCATCTTCAAAATTTACCTCAAAAATACTTTCGCCAGAAAAACAGCGTGCACCTTGCCAAAAATATAGAGACAGATGCAAGCAGTGTTGTATCCTATTCCCTGGGCTTGCTTCAAAATGTTATACTCAACATATCGGTAATAATAATTGGGCTATTTCTTATCTGGAAGCTGAGTCCATATTTGGTGGTTTTTATTGTGCTTATTCTTATTATATACGGTATGGCTTATTTCCTGATGCGAAAAAAGGTGTATGATACAAACCGAAATCTTCGGGAGAATCAGTCTGCTTATTTCACCAGCATACATGAACAAATTAGTTTCTATGAGTTTATTAGGCTTCACTCTGTTGTTTTACTGTTTCGGAAAAGAATGAAAAAGATGGTAAGTGACATGTTTCAATCAGCCTCCCGGTATCAACTGACAAGTTGGTCCTTTTCTTCTGTGGAAATAATAATCGGCATGTTCGTTAATCTGATTATTTTTATTGTTGGCGGAAAGGCTGTAATAGAAGGAACCATAACAATCGGGAGCTATACAATTATCGTCACTTATTTCTCTTTCATAATGGGGGCACTGAAATATTTTTTTGGATTGGGCAGACAAACTCAGGCTGCGCTGGCATCTTTGGACAGGCTCAGAGAAATCACTAACAGGAAAGCATTGCAGGAAGGGGAATCATATGATGAAGTTATTAAAGAGGTAAGACTTGAAAATATAAGTATCAGTTACGATTTATATCCAGTATTGCAAAACTTTACACAGATTTTTTCACAAGGAACGCTTTATGCTGTCACAGGAAAAAACGGTCAAGGAAAAAGTACCTTGCTCAAAGTATTGTCCGGCTTTTATTCGGAAGAAATCCAAGGAAAAATCTACATCAACAATAAAGCCATTGCCGAATACAATATGAAGAAAATGCGGGAGAAAACCATCTCCTTCTGTGAGCAAGATCCTGTACTCCTGAGTGGAAATCTGTATGATAACCTGTTCCCCCATGAAACAACCCAGATAGACGAAAACAAATACCTGGAGTTGTGTCAGGTTTTAAATATAGAAAACTTTCTGCCTTCTCACGTGGATGATCTGAAAGATTATTTCATCAACGAAAAAAATAGTAATCTGTCCGGTGGTGAAAGGCAGAAAATCGCCCTGCTTCGATCTCTTTTACCTTCTGCCGGGCTGTTCCTTCTGGACGAACCAACAGCTTCCCTTGACATAACTACCAAGCATCGCTTAATGAAGTATCTTGAGAAAACCAAGCAGCATAGTATCATTATCATGGTGACCCATGACGCAGAATTAACAAGAAACGCGGATGTCCATATTAATCTTTCCGAATACCATGATGTATAGGTTAATTGTTTGAGTTTGTAAATCCTATGACGGCCTGCCGGCCGATACCCGTTGAAACTCTTTAGGGCCGGTGGATGATAGCCAGCTGAGGGTGCGGATAAAATCAACACAACTATCTAAAACTACATGGCGGGGTCTCAGGGGCAAAGCTCATGACAAGTGGTGAGCGGACGGCGGGAGCCGTACACTTACGTTGCTTGCTATGACAATGCCATGCTCTACGAGCCGGTCTTTTTTATGCATAGAATGCTGATCTCCGACACCTCCGATATCAGGAAAACAACGCCAGCCTCTTGACGAAAACGAACATTTGTTCTATTATTGTCTTTGCCACGCATTGACTTACGAGCCATACTTCACTGGGAAAGTGCTGCCCCGGCTAATCAGGATAAGTCCCATGGTACTGTCCCAACAAGCAACGCCTTCGTACGGACATTACCCGCAATGCCGGTTCGAACGCACTTGTCTGGGACGTCCCTGAGCCCCGCAAAGTAAAGGAGAAAAGATGGAAAAGACTAATGACGCTGACGGCATGCAGGACCTTCCGGAAATAAAACAGCTGCTCCGGGAGATCACAGAGCTTATGGCCGCAATGACTAAAGAAGAACGGATCGCGTGGTTCAAACAGACCTCGTACTCGCCGCCCGTAGAGTTTGTCCGGGAAATGGACGGCACGGTCTATATCGTACGGTCGCTGTTTGACCCGGATGCCGGGGAGAACATCCCCGAAAAGGTGGAGCGGATCCTCTCAAAACCTTCCCCGGAAGGAATTGAAGAGGGACGGAAGATATGATATGATCGTCTTACCTGCAAGACGATCATATCTGGCTGTGAAAAGAAAGGAGTATCATGAACAAACAGTCAGATGACAAGATCACAGCCCTATACTGCCGCCTCTCCCGTGACGATGAGCAGGAAGGCACGTCAGGGTCGATAAAAAATCAGCAAGCCATTTTGCAGAAATACGCGGAAGAAAACCATTTCCCGAATCCGAGGGTATTCATCGACGACGGCTGGTCCGGCGTCACCTTCGCAAGACCGGCGTTCACGGAGATCATGGAACTGGCCGAGAAAGGCATGATCGGCACTCTGATCGTGAAGGATCATTCCCGCCTGGGGAGAAACCGTCTGATTGTGGGACAGCTGCTGGAGGAAGAATTCGACCGGCTGGGCGTACGGTATATCGCCATCATGGACAACATCGATACGGCCAAGGGCATCAGCGACATCGTCCCGATGCAGGACCTGTTCAACGAGTGGCA
>JAEEGL016050573.1_pt1 | contig 16284 bp, 18 predicted proteins | sample 9134231 | NCBI WGS metagenome assembly JAEEGL01 (sample SAMN16246548, study PRJNA631951) | gut metagenome | biome: gut microbiome; feature: rumen; material: fiber-attached | host: Bos | place: Iran: Karaj | collected 2018-10
ATAGGCTTTTAACAGTTGATTTGCATGAAGACGGATGGTGTGATGATAGGGAAGATATTGTTGATTTTGCAAGTGTACCAGGAGTAGATGTAGACGCATTGTCAAAAGCTGTTTGTCAGTCAAATGATTGTAGGTTAAACAGTTTGTTTGCTCAATGTGTGCAAGGAGTTGATATAAAGGCTCATCAAAGGGCATTTTTAAATGGTTTTAAAAAATCAGATGATTGGGATGATTTGTACGAAATTATCGAGTTTGCTAATAATGTTCCAGGAGCGGATAAAGACGAACTAGGAAAATTTGTTGCATTAAAAGATGAAGATGAAGAATTAGTTCTAAATTTGGAGTTTGCAACATCGGTGAAAGGATTAAAAGTAGAGACTTTAAAAGCGATTGAAAGAAATGTTTTGGATATATTGGACTATTTCGATGATGATGATATAAAAAGGTACATCATGGGGAATGGTGTTGAAAAGTTATTGTGTGATTTTGCTACTGTACATGGTGTGGATAAAAAAGCAATTGAGAAGTGGGTGTTGGATAGCAAAGATTCTCATCTAAACTACTACTTTGCCCAATATGTGCCGGGTGCAGATATTAGGGCGCATGAGGATGTGCTTGTAAATGAAGGGTGGAATGATGTGAATGATATTATTGATTTTGCAGCTAAAGTCCCAGGGGCAGACAAAAGAAGGTTATCTGATGCTATTATTGATTGGGAGGATCCTAAATATAGTTGTGAATTTGTCACAAGAGTGCCTGATTTGGATGAGCAAACTATAAGTGAGCACGAGATGATTGTCTTGGAGGGAGAGAGTATTATGTCGATGTTTGATTTTGCAACCAAAGTACCTCAAGCTAATAAAGGAGAATTGATAAAAGCCATGATTGAGACTAATTACAAATGGGGGAGCTTAAGTGACTATGATCATGAAGAAAAGTTATTGTATGGGAACAATGAAAATAGAGCGAAATTAGTAGACTTGGTAAAAGAAGTGGATGAACCTGATTTGTACAAAAAGTTAGTAAGTAATGTGCTTGATGCTGGATATAAATTTGCAGAAGATGAACTTAAGTCAATAGTAAAAAATGTTTGGAATGGACCAAGTAAAAAGCAAGATAAAGATACTCCGTGTATGTAAAAAATAATTAAGAATCAAAAAAGGATTAAATATGGAAAAGTTTATATATAGTTATAAGCCAGGAAAAGGAAATAATGAATTTATCGATGAAATAGTCGATGAAGTCAAAAAAAATGGAAAAAGTGCAAAGTTTAATAATGGATTAGACAATGTGATAAATAGTTTTGCCCAAGTATCCAAAAACGATTATTACGATAACTTCGGAAATAAAACTATTGTCTGTGAAGATGTGGCATATTTAGCAGAAAAAATATACAATGTTACAGGCGACAAATCTATATATCAGCCACTAGAGAAGGCTATGCTAAAGTATGGTAATATTTATGGTTGTTATTATTTTGCTAAAGATGTTCCAGAGGCTGATATATCTGCACATGAAAGAGCCATTATAGATAAGATTGCAGAAAGGGATTTGGGTGATAGCTCAAATTCTGGTAGTTATAGACAACATGTTGCTGATTTTGCTAATCTACCAGGAGTAAATGTAGATGCATTGTCAAAAGCAATTTGTCAGTCAAATGATTGTAGATTAAACAGCTTGTTTGCTCAATGTGTGCGAGGAGTAGATATCAAGGCTCATCAAAGAGCATTTTTAAGAGGTTTTAGTAAATCGGATGATTGGGATGATTTTAGGGAAATTATTGAGTTTGCTAATAAAGTTCCAGGCGCGGATAAAGACGAACTAGGAAAATTTGTTGCATTAAAAAATGAAGATGAAGAATTTGTTTTAAATTTGGAGTTTGCAATAGAGGTGAAAGGATTAAAATTGGAGACTCTAAAAACTATTGAAAAAAATGTTTTGGATATATTGAATACATTTGATGCTGATGATATAAAAGGCTATATCACAGATTGGGAGAATGAACGGTTGTTATGTGACTTTGCTAATCTAAAAGGGATAGATAAGGATGCTATCGAAAACTGGGTATTAGAAAAACGCAATACGTGCCTAAGCTATTATTTTGCAAATTATTTGACAGGCGCAGATATAAAGGCTCATGAAGATGTAGTCGTAGAAGGTTGTGATTTAGATAATAGTTCATGGACATGGCAAGATCTTGTTCATTTTGCAGCGGAAGTTCCTGGAGCCAACAAGAAACGATTGTCCAATAAGGTTCTTGGTAGCAAGTGTCCTTATGTAAGTTTCTCGTTTGTTGAAGAAGTATCTGGATTGGACGAGCAAACTATCAAAGCTCACGAAAAAGTTGTCCTAAATGGAGATGATGTTTTGTCGATGTTTGATTTTGCGGCTAATATACCTCAGGCTGATAGAGAAGCATTTCTCCGAGCAATATTGGATTTTAAATGGAAAGATGAAAATGATAGAAAACGCGATGAAGAGTTGCTGTATTACTGGTGCGAAAGAAGAGCGAAATTAGTAGACTTGGTAAAAGAAGTGGATGAACCTATTTTGTACAAAAAGTTAGTAAGTAATGTGCTTGATGCTGGATACAAATTTACAAAAGATGAGTTTAGCTCGCTAATGACAGGCCTTATATCGGGGAAAGGCAAAAAGCAAGACAAAGATACCCCATGTATGTAAATATACATGCAAATAGTGTCAAAAAAAGATAAAATACCTTAACGAAACTAGTTAAGGTATTTTTTTATATAATCAGCTTATTAGTTGAGGATTTGGTATTTTTATCTAAAAAATCCACCGAAGAAGTCACATAGTCCATTATAGATGTCTTCACAACCCTTTTTGATGCCATTACCAAGGTCTCCCAGAGCATTGCCTATTTGACCGATTCCATTTGCCACTGAATTTATAGGATTTCCTATATTAAAGCTCACGTTCCATTTTTCTGTGTGGTATGTGTCATATCCGATTTCTTCATGATGTACAAATAGCCACGATTCAAATTTTACGTATCTACAAGGTAGTTGTGTTACTTTGCCTTGTAAAAAATAGTCGAGTATTTCTACATCTTTGTTGTCGATTGCTCTATCTTTGTTTACATCAGCATTGTTATGAGCATAGTCATCTAAAGTGATTTCGTTATTAACAGCTGCTTTCAGTTTGGTTAGGTCATTTTCATCTATTCTGCCATCACGATTTACATCACCAAACTTTGTTTTATATTCACTTGGGATTATCAACCCCAACCACTCAGCCTCAGTAATGGGTATCATCTTAATTTTCCCTGCAAGGTAGTCACTTAGAATTGCTACATCTATGCTATTGAGCCAGTCATCTGTGTTCACATCACCTGCCAGCATGCCTGATGTTTTGTTGCTAGGGTGCATGGAAAATAAATCAATAGAACCATTACTGATTATTTCTTTAAGAGCATCTACATCTTGACTAGTTACTTTTCCATCATTATTTACATCACCAGATTTATATGACCAAGTGTACACATCACCTTCGTCAGCATATACACTAGTTTGTTTGTTTTGAGTAGGGAACAAGCAAATACACAACGCTACTACTCCCAAACAAATAATTGCTAGTAGAGAAATAACTGTTGTTTTTTTCGTTAACATAATATTCGCCTCCAACGTTTAGGGTAAATTTTGACCCTAATAATAGGGATAGCACTTTTAGATTTTTTTGTCAACCCTAATTGTCTAAATGATTAAAAACTACACTTATGTTTTAGTGTTTAGATAAGAAAAAGGGCTCAATTAGCCCTTATTAAGTGTATTATTATTTTTGTTTTGGATTAAACTTTGGAATAGAGAAGTTTTCGGTTGTGATATATCCAGCTGGGGCAGTGAGTAAGTCTGGGATACGGTTTACAAGCGTTGCACAAGTAACTTCGACGGTTGCTGGACGATTGATAGTAACGGTAGTGTCTGGTTCACCAAATATTGTCCATTCATTTTTGTCAAATTCATCTGGGGCATACACTTTTCCGATACATTCTGATTCAATCTCTATGCCCTCGGCAGTTTGGGTAGTTACTACTGCACTCATTCCAGTAGCGTTGCCGGCAGGTATTGTCATATTGAGTGTGGTACTATTTAGTTCGGTTTCGCTAGTGGTAGGCACACATTTTTGAGTTTGACTAGTAACGGTAAGGCCTAGTTTGCTAGCTAGCCAGCCATTTACACTCCACATATAGCTTGGGGCAAATTTGCCTTCCTCGATGAGCTTTTGGCGCTCTTCTGGGGAGATGTTGTCTGCACTTGCTATTTGACTCTCAAATTCTTCCATAGTGAGTCCTGCACCATGAGCCTTGGCTAAGGCTATACCATAGTCCTCAACATTATAACTACTACTACCTTTGATTTTGTTGATGCGCTGAGTAGAACCAGCTAGGGTAACGATAAGGTTTCCCCAATAGATGTCTTGGTACCCAGTACCAGTGATAGAACATTTGTTTTGCTTAGCAAGCTCATCGATTTTGTTAAATAGTGTAGGGTTACTATTTTGAGGGAAGAAAGCTTCTTCACAGGTGGTAATTGCATTTACTCCAGCCGTAGCACAAGCAAGGAGAGCCTCTTCACAATCACTAAGTAAGCTCATTGTGGTAATGACTACCATGTCGGGTTTGAGTTCTTGTAGCCTCTCTACGAGATTGTTACGACAGTCCTCAATCGTTACGTTGATAGGTCCGATTTCTGCAAGTTCACCTACATCTTTGCCGATTTTGTTTTCATCTATATCAAATGCCCCTACGATTTCCATACCACGTTCTACACAATAGCGCACTATGTATTTGCCCATTTTTCCACAGCCATATTGGATTACTCTTATTTTTGCCATATATTCACCTCATTTTTGTTATTTGCATATCTTATGCTCGAGTTTAATTATACACTATTTGATTATTTTTAACAAATGATTTTTGATTGATTTTGTTAAAGTTTGAAAAAAATACAAAATAATTTCAATTATATCAAAAAATTTATTTGCTCTTGAGTACTTTTGTGATATAATTATCTGCGAGGTGTATATGGGCTTTTGGGATAGTATTTCAGCAAGTCTAGGACTACTAGAGCGAAATGAAAAATATCGTGAAAAAAAGAGTCAACTAAATTCTCGAGTGCCGGTAGAGAGGGTAAAATCTAACAAAATAGCTATATGTAAGCCTAGAACCTTTTCGGATATCGTTAGATTTGTCGACAAACTGCGTGAAAATATCCCGATAATTGTCAATTTTACAGAGCTAAATGTAGAGCATGTGGAGCGAAGCCTTGATTTTGTATGCGGGGCTGTATGCGCTCTAGATGGGGTGCTGGAGCGGATAGGAGATGGCATATATTTTTACGCTCCACCTTCAATGTGTGTGGAAAATTAAATTACAAAAGGTGAAATATGAATTTTAGAGAAATAATTAGTAGAAGCATAAAGTGGTGGTATCTAGTAGTGCTAGGCATCATCATCGTGGATTTGGTAACCAAAGCCGTGCTCGATGGCAAGGAGATGGAGGCGATCAGTGGATTTTTTAGTTTTGTTAGTGTGCACAATACTGGGGCTAGTTATGGGATGCTGAGTGATAAGCCTTTTGCTCAAGTGCTATTTATTATGATTGCGTTAGTATTTGCTGCTGGCATAATTAGTTTTGACTTGTTTTACAAAAAGAAGATAGTAAAAAATGTTTGGTACAAACTTGCTTTTGTACTCATACTCGGCGGGCTGTTTGGAAATCTGATCGACAGAATTGCTTTTGGGTATGTGCGAGATTTTGTACACCTTGATTTTATGTCCTTCCCAGTATTTAATGTAGCTGATATTGCTCTCACTGTAGGATGTGTATGTTTCATTATCTATGTGCTATTTTGTAATCCATTTGGGCAAGATGAAAAAGAAGTGGACTCTCAAGGTGGGACTATAGAGCAAGAAAAATCAACTAAGACAAAAGTAGAGAAAGAAGATGAAGATTCAAAGGATAGTAATTAGTGAAAAAGAGGCGGGGGAGAGGCTGGACATGTTTTTGACTAAGCACGAACCCAAAATCACCCGCAGTGGAATAAAAAATCTGATAGATAGTGGGAATGTCGCAGTCAATAGGCGACAAATCAAAGCTGGATACAAGCTCAAAGCTCGAGATGCGGTAGAGTATATGATTCCCGATCCAGTAGAGGTGGATTTGACTCCCAAAGATATCCCGATAGATATAGTTTATCAGGATGAATATTTGGCTGTGATAAATAAACCTCAGGGACTAGCGGTGCATCCAAGCGCTGGACATTGGGACAATACGCTAGTGAATGCGCTGCTGTATCACATAAAGGATTTGTCTGGTATAAATGGCGAGTTGCGCCCAGGAATCGTGCACAGATTAGACAAAGACACTAGTGGGTTGATGCTGGTGGCAAAAAATGACATGGCTCACCGCAATCTTGCTGAGCAAATTGCGAACAAAACTTGCATTAGGCGATATTTGGCGCTGGTGCAGGGCGATGTAAAGGGCGAAGGTGGGCATATAGAGACCTTTATTGGGCGAGACCCCAAGAATAGGAAGCGAATGGCAGTAACCAACCTCGCTACTGATAGAAAGGCAATTAGTGACTATAAGGTGGTAGAGAGATTTGGAAAATATACTCTACTAGAGTTTCAACTCTCTACTGGGCGTACTCACCAAATCAGAGTGCATTGTGCACATATGCAGCATCCTGTGGTGGGGGATACGTTATATGGATATAAACATCAAGATTTTGGATTAAATGGGCAATTGTTGCATTCGTGCTATATCGAGTTTACACATCCAAAGACCAACGAAAGGTTGCACTTTTCTGCGGCTTTACCAGATTATTTTGAGACAATTTTACAAAAAATACGAGGTCGATAAATTAGCAAAAATCAATTTTTTGTCCAATTTACTTGACAAAATAATATAATTTTGTTTTACTTATATAGATAAAAAAAGGGGGCTGGTTTATGACAAACTTAGAGTTTAAAAGGGGGCTAAATTGCCTAGGCTTTTGGGCTACTATGTGTATAGCAGTTACGCTAGTAGCAATATGTGTCATAGCCTTTGTTACAGGGGAAGTAGTTTCACTCTTCCGCATCGCTGATATTCCATCGATATTTGTTTTGGTAGCAAATATCTTAGCGTACTTTGTTACTATCATGCTAGGATTTTATTATTGCTTATCAAAGCGTAGTCCTTGGTTTATTACGATGCAGATAATAGCTACACTTTTGATTGCGGGCGCTGTAGTAGTGGGACTTTTCCTTTAGGAGAGGAAGATGAAATATAAAGTGGTTTATCTGGTCTTGTTGATTACTGTAGCGGTAGCGATATTGACTGGTTTGTTGAGTGCGTTTTGGAATGGCTTTTTGGTGATGTTTGGCATTGCGCTGATAGTTGGTGCTGTAGCATTTAGTGTATTAGAGTATTTCAAGCATCGAGATCTGAAAGAAAACATATATCGAAAACGGTATGTAGATGCTTATAAGTATGCTGATGAGCATGGAGAAAAACTCGATGTGGCTAACTTTAAGTATCCCAAAAAACAAGAGACCGAGATTAGACGTATTTTGCATGATAGTTTTGTATTGTTTTGTGTTTCGATACTACTTTGTCTATTTTGTGTATTTGTGTTTGTATTTATTTGTACTAAAACGTTTTAATAAACATTAGGAGGTTAGGCGATGGCGTGGTTTGATATAGCAATGTTGTTGTTTATTTCGTTGTTTGCTGTTATCGGAATATTCAATGGCTTTTTCAACAGTTTGATCAAGCTCTGTGGCACGTTTGTGACTCTAGTATTGTCTATATTTTTAGCTAAGCCTATTGCAAATGTCTTCCAATTTGTGTTTAGATTAAAAGATGCGATGGGCGGCGTGGTAGAGGCGCCGATTACCCCATATTGTATGGAAACCAATGAAAATGGTGCCATATCAAATTTCTTTGTCAATAAGTTTGCCAAGATTTTGATGGGGGGCAATTATTATAACGAATATCCGCAAGGTGCTAGCGACCCAGATTTTATCAGTGAATTTTCTTGGAAAATCGGTGAATTGATTACCATAGCTATAGCTGCTCTTGTTATGTTTATATTGATAAAAATTATATTGTCTCTTCTTACTCGCCTTGTCAACCGTCTGCACGAATACAAGACTATTGGTAAGATGGATAGAGTGCTCGGTGGTGTGTTTGGTGCTATAAAAGGTGGATTGTACGTTTCTATCTTGTTTATTTCGGTATACCTTATTAGTTCGGCAATTCCAAGTCTGGGGCAGACGTTCCTTAGCTGGATGGATGGCTCAGGTGTGGCTCAACCTATATTTATGTGGCTCGCTAACTATACTGATGGCACGCTGCTGCCGTGGCTGGCAAGCATTATCTAAAAAAACGGAGATATGCCTCTCCGTTTTATACTGTGTGGACTGGTACACCCAGGGGGAATCGGACCCTCATTAAAAGCTCCGGAAACTTTTGTGTTATCCATTACACTATGGGTGTATAGTACTATTATACTATTAAATTACTACTTTATCAAGTAGAATTAGGATATTTATTTTGTTTTTTGTAGGAGAGAAAATGGATAAGAAAAAACTCTTAATTGCCTCGATAGTGCTAAATAGCCTGATAGTTTTGCTAGTAGCATTTTCGGTAATGTGTTTTTTTATAAATGTTTTTCATGAGGAAAACATGGTGGGCTGGTGGGGGTTTAAGTATTTTACTACAGACTCCAATGTATTGTTAGCGATTTCATCGGCTATTTTATTAGGTTTTGAGATCAAGGCTCTAAAAACAGGTGATTATTCTATCCCAAAGTGGGTAGAAATATTCAAGTTTTGTGGCTTAATTGCGGTTTCTGTCACTTTTTGGGTGGTGGTTATATACTTGAGAGCACCACAGATGTTTATCGGTGTAAATCTAATGTTGCACGTGATTGTACCTGTACTCGGATTTGTCTCAGTGATGTTTTTGGAGTTTTGGTTTAATATGAGATTTGCAGAGTGTTTGTATGGCGCCATCCCTATGGCAGTATATGGCATATTTTATTGGATAATGACGATACCAGTATCTCACATGACTGGGGAGTGGAATGACTTTTACCAATTTAACAACGGTGGCATGGCATGGTTAAGTTTTAGTATAATTTTGATTTCGACCATAGTGATGTGTATGATTGCGTGGTGGATAAAGAAGAGCGTATCAAAACATCTAAAATAATTGAGTTTTTTTCACTACTGTGATATAATGAAGCAAACCAAGAGGTTGCTTTTTCAAGATGTAGCGCAGCTCGGTAGCGCACTTGGTTCGGGACCAAGGGGTCGTGAGTTCAAATCTCACCATCTTGACCATATAAAAGTGTTTTTGAGGTAATTTATGATTTTAATTGACTATGAAATCAAAAGTTCTCCAGTTCATGGGGCGGGAATGTTTACAAAGCAAGATATACAAAAAGGAACTCTCATTGCAAAAGCTAGTCCAAAACTAGATGTGGATATACCAAAAGAAATTTTTGAAAAACTGGATAGTCGAGAGCAACAAGAAATATTATATTGGGGATTTTATGATGAACCAAGAAATGTATACCATGTTGATTTTGATAATACAAAATTTATTAATCATTCACGTGATTCGAATATTACACAAGATGTAAATCATTTAGATATGTATCTTTTGGCGAGTCGTGATATAAAAGCAGGTGAAGAGTTATTGCAAAATTACCTTGAGTTTGAAAGTGAAGAAGAATTTAATGCTAGAGGTATTTTAGAATAAGTTGTTCGATAAATAGGAGGAACAAATGAGTACAGAAGTGATTGTATTGATATGTCTAGGGATAGGGAGTTGTGTGGCTCTCAGTGTATTGGTATTGATGCATCTTAGGCACATTATAGACATAGAGGAAGAAAACAACGCAGAGAGTTTTTGTGTGGTGCTTCCACAACACTATGTATTGCTTGGGTTTATAGGGTTTTGCGTAACCATAGCATTGTTAGTTATTTTTTCCATTCATCAGATAATAAATGTGTATATCCAAGCATTGTTAGGAATGTTTGCTGTGAGCATGGCTATCTTTGTGTTGTGGGCATGTATATATAGCATCTACTCTAACGAAGGCGAAATCATAAAACAATCAATGTTTTCGGTCAAAAAGATAAAACTTGCTGATATCAATCAAAAGAAAACGCTCAGTTTTGGATATTGTACTCAGTACTTTGTAAAGGACAAAAAAGTATTTGTGGTAAATCAAGATTGTATCGGGGTGGAGTACCTAAAAAAACAAACCTCGGGAGTAAGTGAAATAGATCAATCTTCATAATGAAGATTTTTTTATTTTATAGTGTAAAATAGTTGACAAAAAATCGCAATTGTTACATAATTATGTAGAAAAATAATTCCGCACTACAAAATTAAAATTTGGAGGTAACACAACACTATACTAGACTAAATAAGCGGTAGTTTTTGGCATTTTAGATAGGGGGAGAATGCTCATGCATAAAGGTTATTTAGGAAAGTTGAAAGAGGCTACAATTTCCATTGCGCCTATTATGTATATTGTCTTGATACTAGCATGTACGCTTGTGCCAATGAGTTGGGAAGTGGTAGTGCAGTTTTTGATTGCGGTAGCATTACTCATCCTCGGAATGTCGTGTTTTACATTAGGTGCAGATACCTCGATGATTCCTATAGGAGAGAGCATTGGAGCTTTTCTTTCCAAGACGCACAAAGTGTGGTTTATGCTCCTAGTCGGATTTTTGATGGGAATAGTTATCACGATTGCCGAGCCAGATCTGATGGTGCTAGCCAACCAAGTTAGCTCGATAAATACTTGGGGACTAATCTTAGCTGTTGGGATAGGTGTAGGGGCATTTATGATACTATCTATCTTGCGTATATTACTGCGTGTGCCACTAAATATCGTATTGACTATATCATATGTACTCATATTTATCTTAGGCTTTTTTGTTCCTCCACAATTTGCTCCTATAGCCTTTGACTCAGGTAGTGTAACGACTGGGCCGATTAGTGTACCATTTTTGATTGCATTTGGACTGGGAATTGCATCGGTTCGTAGTGACAAAAAGACAAATAGTGATGATAGCTTTGGACTAGTGGCTCTAGGTAGTGCAGGGCCAATACTCGCTGTCATGATTTTGGGGCTATTTGTAGATAACTCAGCACTCAATGCTACTAGTGTTTCGACATATACTGACCCAGAGACATTTAATGATATAGTTCAGTCATTTTTGGCGGTTTTCCCAAATTCTCTTAGCGAGGTGGGGCTAGTACTGGCGCCAATTCTTGTCATATTCTTGCTATTTCAAATTTTTGTGCTTCACTTACCATTTAAGCAACTTTTGCGTATTGTACTAGGACTAGTGTTTGTGTATGCGGGTATTGTGATGTTTTTTACTGGTGTAAATGTAGGATTTTTACCAGTAGGCAATATGATAGGATGTGCTCTTGTAGGTGGCGAACAAAACTGGTATTTTGTGCCGATAGCGTGTGCTATAGGGGCGGTGATAGCTCTAGCTGAGCCAGCAGTGCATGTGTTGACTCATCAAGTCGAGGTTCTCACTGATGGGCGTATCCCATCCAAGACAATACTAGCCTGTGTGTGCATAGGTGTAGCTATTAGTCTAGGGCTATGCGCATTGCGTGTGGTGTGTCAATTCTCCATTTGGTACGTATTAGTGCCTGCATATGTGCTGGCAATCATACTTTCTTTTGTTGTGCCACATATATTTACAGGTATTGCCTTTGACTCTGGGGGTGTGGCGACTGGGGCGATGGCCACGACATTTGTGCTCCCCCTTATCATGGGGGCATGCACCAGCCTAGGGTTAGACACTCTAGTATATGGTTTTGGGTCGCTAGCATTTATCGCTGTAACACCACTACTTACTATCCAAGTACTGGGTCTAGTAGTAGATATCGTCAATAAGAAAAAACTCAGAGAAGAAGAGCGTCTCATTGAAAAAGATGCAAAAGTCGATATTGTAGAGTTTGATTGAGGAGGAAATATGTCCAAGATGAAAGAATCGCCATTCAAGCTGCTAGTTTGCGTGGTGGATAAAGGAAAGGCTGATATTGCCAAAGCTATACTCAAAAATGCAAAAGAACCCAATTATCTCGAATTTTTGAGTGAAGGGATTACGCTAGCCAAGTTTGTCAGTGTGATGGGGGGCAATAGGCGAGATACATCAGTACTTACTGGGCTGGTGCGATCTGATAATGCTCTAAGGACGGTGCAGGGACTAGATTTGATATTGTGCCCTGATGAAAAACATAGTTATGGTGTGGTATTTACTATTTCACTAAATAGTATGAATAGGGAGATGCTCAATTACTTTTTGAGTAAACAGACGGAGGATAATAATGTTAATTAAACAAGATATGAGTTTGATTGTAACTATAGTAAATAAGGGCTTTAGCGACCCTATCATATCCACGGCTAAGGGGGCTGGGGCTGAAGGAGCTACTATCATATCAGCTCGTGGATCAGGAGCGCACGAAGAAGAAAAAGTGCTCGGGGTAGCCATCCAGCCAGAGAAAGAACTAGTGCTAATCTTAGTGCGTAAGACCATAAGGAAAAAAGTAATGCGTGATATTTGTAGGGCTTGTAGCCTTACTGATGAGGGACGTGGTATGACATTTAGTATCCCAGTAGATGAGGCAGGCGGAATTGTACACCTTTTGGGAGATCAATCCAAATTTTCCCTACATCATGGTAAAATTGATGACAAAAAGCGAAAGGTTGATGCTCCTATTGCGCGTAAAGTGTACAATGAGTCTAATGTTGGGGAAGGGGAAAAGTTTATCCAGACAGATACAAAATCAGAGTAGTGATAAGTTTTTTGCTTAATTTTAGAATGATATTGACAAAATGAAAAAAACTGCTATACTTATGGGGCAAGAAGATAAGGAGTTTTTATTATGAGTGTAATCGGTAATATGAATGTAGACAAAAATAGGACGACCAAAAAACTGGATAGAGAGGTAGTATTTAGCAAGGTAGAAGAGTTGACACTTCATGATGAAAACAAGCCCCATAGTGTGGCTCAATTAAAAAAGTCTGCGCCATATCGTCAGTTGGCTGCAGAAGAAGCCAAGGTATTAGCAAGGCAAGAGAGAAGATTTGATGAGTATAAGGTGTATGAAGTAAATAAGTTAGTAAAGCAAATCGGAATGTTGCAAAACTATAGGAAAAAACTTGAGACCAATATGCGTAATGACCCAGAACTACAACACAAAAAAGATGAGATTAATGCTGAATACAATATCATTGAGACACAGACTCAAGAAAAAATCGATTCTCTAAAGCAAGATATAGTCAGACTGAGTGAATTTTATCAGGAAAGGAAAGCCAAGCTTGAGGAGCAGAAATCGAGCATTGAGCTTTCTAAAAAAGCTAAAGGTGAAAAAAGTCTTGAGTTAGATTATCTTTATCGAGAAAATCAAAAATTAGTCAAGGTTCACGAAGAAAAATTAGCCGAGATGATGGAAAAGATGAAAGAGCTCAACGCTGAGATGGAGGATAATCATAGAGAATATACTCAGAAAATTGCAAGAGTAAATGATACACAAAAAGATACAATAGAGCAAATAAACAAGTGTAAAGAAGTAGAAGATATCTGTGTACTCACAGCCAAACTCATTGTGGATGAAATGCGACAAAAAGAGCAGGGTAAGCAGAACGTTATAATAAGCGGTTTTGCACGCGTATTTGGGGATAGCAAAAAGACAGACCTTACCAAAAATGTGCCTACTAGAGTGTCTTATACCCAAAGGATAGTGCAAACTCTGCGTGGTATATACAACTATCTTTGTAAAAAGTTAGTGGGCAAGCGTAGAGATAAGGCTCGCACACAGGGGAGGCGTGCTATTGAAAAGCAATTAGAGTCAGATTTTAGTAAACCCACTTTTATTGATAAAACAAAAGTGAATATATCTTTTTAAAATAAGTCACTGAGAGTGACTTATTTTTGCTATAACCCTTTGACAAGAGATGTAAATTTTGATAAACTATTTGAGAGGATAAGTGATGAAGCTATTTTTAGGATTATCAAACAATGCTTTAAAGATTATTGCTTGTGTAGCTATGTTTATAGACCACTTAGGCTATCTCGTTTTCCCAGAAGTTTTGTTTTTTCGGATAGTAGGTAGGTTAGCTTTTCCAATATTTGCGTATATGATAGCAGAAGGTTGCTACTACACTCATAATAAGTTAAAGCACTTTTTGTTGATTTTTCTCTTAGGTATCATTATGCAAATGGTGTCCTACCTCTTTGCAGGTGTTACTGATTTTTCGATATTTTTGGTATTTAGTGCCTCTATACTCATAATATACCTTATAGACAATATTGCTGATGCGTTTAAAGAAAAATATTACATGCTATCTGGCTGCTTTTTGTTTGTGACTATCGTGGTTTGTTTTGGTTTAGCCTGTATAGAACTAGATACAAAAGTATTTTTCGAAAACTATGGACTATATGGAGTATTTACACCGGTGCTACTCTATATTTTGCGAAAATTTTTACCCGATTACCAAAAACTTTTTATGCTAATTACTTTGGCTGTATGCACGACGATGTACGCTTTTTATATGCAATGGCTTCCTGCATTCTTTGCGCTTCTGGCTATACCGATATTAGTACTATACAATGGCAAGCGAGGAAAACTAAATTTAAAGTATTTTTTCTATATATTCTATCCACTACACATATGGCTGTTACAAATAATAGCAAATATTGTTCATGGATAAAAAATTGAGGTGAAACATGTTTAAGAAACTTATTTTGGGTTGTTTGCTTTTGGGACTACTTTTGGGGATAGGGGGGTGTACTTCTGTTTCTGCAATGAGCATTTCCTATATCGATGGCACCATGGAGGTAAGTACAACCATAGTACTGGATAAAGATAAATTAGATAAGCAAAATATCGATTATACCGATATGGTGGCTTATCTAAATGATTGTGCAAATGACTATTGGCGGATATTAGACCACTATTTTGATACAGAATTTGCTTTGTTCAAGGCTGGGGTCACAGCAGCACAGGATTATCGGTTGTCGATTAGTTTTGATAGCGCAGAAAATTTTCGCAAATTTGCTAGAAAAGATGAGAGCTCCCCATCCAACCCCACTATTGTAAAGCATTTTTTGATTAGTCAAAACATACTATTAGACACATCTAGTGGTGGTGGCGCACTACTTGATACCTTAGTGAGAATTATGGATCAAAAATATATAGACACCGACAATGTCGAGTCACAAGAGTTGATTAGTCAAGTTTACTTAGAGCGTTTTTGTAATCAATTTGACATGACTCAGGATAGGGCAAAAAACTTTTTATCACAGATAAATTTCAAGTTGATATATGCTTTTGATACAGATGAGCGAATTAGATCAAATGCTGATAGTGTCATGGCTATTTGGGCACCTGCTGGGGTAGATTCTGACAAGCGTGCTAGATACACTGCTCATGTGTACAATTGTACTATTGGCCAAAAGTTACCAGACATTATACTATATCGCAATTGCTTAGTGCGTGAAAACGTGATTGAATGGTATTGCTCAGCTATTGGTGTTAGCGTGATATTTGGGTTGTTGCTGTGGTTAATCTTGTATATAAATGCCAAAACAAAACAAAAGTATAATGCAAAACGAGAAAACAATGGTAACTATCAGCAGAGCCCTGCTCAAACCGAACAAAAAGACTCTATTGATGATGTATATGAAAATGACAAATAGTAAAAATGGCTAAAAATGTTTGTTTTTTAGCCATTTTATTATTTTATAAAAAATTTTGTAAAAAACTTATGCCAGTTGCCTTGCCTTTTTTGGGGTCCTTTGGTATAATACAAACACAATTTTTTAGAAGGTGGACGAAATAATGAAATTTAGTTGTCAAGGGCTAGAGCTTGCTGATGCGGTGCTAAAGGTGGTAAAAGCGGCTGCTGTGCGGACTACAAACCCAATATTAGAATGTGTGAAAATGGTTGCAGAAGATGACAAATTGACACTTACGTGTACTGATTTGGAGTTGACTATTACCAAATCTATCAACGCTGATGTCAAGGTTACTGGGGTAGCGGTAATTCCTGCCAAGTTTTTTGCGGACTTTGTCAGCAAAATCAGTGGGGAACAACTAGAGTTTAACTTACATGGTAAGACACTCGATGTAGTTTATGGGGACAATAGTGCATTTTTCCAGTGTCAAGATGCGACAGAGTTTCCTGAGCCCAAGACCCTAGAGCAGCCAGAATATGTGGAGATTGCTAGCGA
>JAEEGL011709441.1_pt1 | contig 16283 bp, 14 predicted proteins | sample 9134231 | NCBI WGS metagenome assembly JAEEGL01 (sample SAMN16246548, study PRJNA631951) | gut metagenome | biome: gut microbiome; feature: rumen; material: fiber-attached | host: Bos | place: Iran: Karaj | collected 2018-10
CGAGGTTGTTGAAATCGTAAAAGAGATCAATGCCAACATAGAATAGGTGAGAATTATGTGGAAGATAATAAAGAAAAGTAAGGTACCCACCAAGGTACCCCGGGAGGTGTTGGTACTGCAGCCTCCTATTTTACTGTATTTCCCAGGGTGAAAACTTTTTCAAGTCCCTGCTTCCGCATAATAGCTTTGTTAGAGAAAAGCCTGAGTTCTAGCGAACTCTGGACTTTTTTTTTACGGAAAAAGGAATGATTTTGAGGTACCCTGAGGTACCCACCTCACGTGAGCCTTGAAAATTCAGGCTTTCTTCATCAAATGCATTGATCTTTTCACATAATTCGTCGATGTAATCATCCATTGAGTTTAATGAGATGATTATGCGAAAAAGTAAGATACCCACATCGCGAATGTAAGATACCCACATCGCGAATACTTGATAAACACCGGTTTCGATTAATGTGGTATAATACTACATGTCATTGATTTGTGGAGGTGGATTCATGAAAATACTGGTTCTTAACGGATCACCCAAAAAGAAGAGCGATACATTTCGCATGACAGATGCTTTTCTGAAAGGATTAAATCGTGATAATAAACATGAAGTTACTGTTATTGATGTGATAGACAAGAAGATTTCTCCCTGCAGGGGATGTTTCGGATGCTGGCAGAAAATGGATGGGCATTGTGTGCTGCCTGACGATCAGAATGAGATTTTGGATCTGTATCGTGATTCGGATGTCGTTATTTGGAGTTTCCCGCTATACTGTTATGGAATGCCATCACATCTTAAAGCTGTGCTTGACCGCACCATTCCACTTGTAAAAATGAGAATGGAAAAGTTGGCTGATGGGACTGTAAGGCATGAAGCGCTGGTTGATTTTTCAAAGATTCATACACTTGTTTTATGCGGATGCGGATTTCCCGATTGGGAAGGCAACTTCGACGGTCTGAAAGTGATGTGCGGGAATTGCTTTGGAAACCTGAATATGGTATGTGTTCCGGAAACTCCGTTACTGAATGTACCGCAGGCGGCAGTTGTTGCAGATCCTTTGCTTGAACGATTCAAAAAAGCCGGAGAAGAATATGAAGCATCCTTGACTCTCTCGGATGAGACTATAGAGGAACTTGAAAGGCCCATGATCTCTGCGGAAGAGTATATTCGAAATGTAAACAAAACCTGATGTATTTATGTAATGACAGATGAGAGGAGAATAAGATGTTCTTTTTGATTAAGGAAACACTTGAAGAAGTTGATATGGATAAATGGCTTTCTGCCAAAGAGCAATATGTTTCTGTTCTTTCTTTGGAAGAATGGAGAAAGTACAAGGACAACTTCAATATGGGAATCGATATGGAGCCGGATTTTACGGAGATTTATACAACCAAGGCCGAAGTGAACTACGATTCCCTCACCGGCTCATTTTCCATCCCCGACAGAAACGACCTCTCAGGTGAGGACAGTAAATTCGCTTTTGCACTGGACGAAAAAGGGATCGTATTTATCGACGAATCAGGGGTTGCCCTGAAGCTTATCAGAAGTATCCAGCGCACAAAAAAATGGAAATTTCCTTCTCTTGAAAGATTTCTTTACGATTTCCTGGACCAGATAATAAAGGATGATCTGAGGATTATGGAAAAATATGAGGACGAGCTTGATTCCATGGAACAGGCACTTCTCAGAGAAGATAAAAACCTTCCTTCCGGACGTGAAAGCGAGATCCGCAATGATATCCGATATCTCAGAATTCACTATGAACAGCTGATAGACTTCGGACAGGAACTGGAAGAAAACGAGAACAGTTTCTTTGCTCTGGAGAATCTCAGATATTTCAGATCTTTCTTAAACCGTATGGCAAGGCTGCATGATACTTCCACATCACTTCGGGATTACTGTCTGCAGATCTGGGATCTTCACAAGGCTCATCTTGATATCAAGCAGAACAGGATCATGACTGTGCTTACAGTAGTTACAACCATATTCATGCCGCTTACGCTTATTGCGGGATGGTATGGTATGAACTTTAAGTATATGCCGGAGCTTGAATGGAAATGGGGATATCCGGTGGTTATTGTGATCTGTCTTTTGATAGCGCTTGGCAGCCTGATTTTTTTCCGAAAAAAGAAATGGCTGTAAATTATTGAAAACCGGATGTGAAAAATATGATATTTGATAAGAATTAGGGGAGTGTGGGAGAAATGTTTAGGTTTAGAAATAAAGCTTCTCTATCTTCATGACGCAATGGTATACTAAGCGTATGAACACTATCGAAATAAAAGATATAAACGCACCGGAGCTTAAAGTTTTTGCCGGACTTTCAGAGGCACAGCTCTACAGATACTATGAACCGGAGCCGGGGCTTTTCATTGCGGAGAGCGCGTATGTGATACTCCGGGCACTCGAAGCCGGATACGAGCCGATGGAAATGCTGGTCGAAACGGACCGGCTTGATACGGAGGCAGGTCCGGTCTTTGAGATGATTGAAAAGAAGTGGGGTATCGGGAAAAAGGAATCCATTCCGGTATATACGGCGGCAAGCATGATTTTGCGTGATCTGACCGGATACGAACTGGTCCGCGGACTATGGATGGTGCTCCGAAGAAAAAAGGAGATCCCACTTGATGAATTCTGCGCGGATAAAAGCCGCATAACCTTGCTGTATGATGTGGTGAATCCCACAAATGTCGGAGCCATTACAAGATGTGCGGCCGCGCTTGGAATGGACGGTGTTCTACTGACATACCCTTCAGTTGATCCGCTTACCAGGCGCTCCGCAAGGGTGAGTATGGGCACGGTGTTTCAGATTCCGTGGACCAAGACAAAAAAAGAGGAATCAGTAGGTATAACTCTCATAGAGACTCTTCGAAATATGGGATTCAAGACCGTTGCTATGGCACTTACGGAAGATTCAACCTCCATCGACAATGATGAGATAAGGAAGAATGAAAAAATCGCTGTACTGATGGGTAATGAAGGAAACGGACTTCCGAAAGAAGTTATAGATGCCTGCGACTACCGCGTTATGATCCCGATGTTTCACGGTGTGGATTCACTTAATGTGGCGGCGGCAAGCGCTATCAGTTTTTGGGAGCTGCTTAAAAAATAAACAGATCACAGGGAGGTATTCTATGGGCAACTGGGGTGATGATGTCGATTACGAGGCACAGGGGCTGAAGGAATTCAATGTCAGATTTACGATAAATTTCAAGAAAATATACAATGATGTGACCGAAATCTCGGAGAGAACGCTTGAGAGAACAGAGAAACACCCCAAAGATCAGCTGCTGCTTCTCTGGGGCGGTGCAATGACGGGAATATTTATTTTCTTTCTTCTCTGTTACCAGATGCTTTCGATCGCGATGCTTCCGATCCTTGCTTTCTATGTGATAGCTCTGGTCAGGATATTCAAATGCTGGAAGGAATTCAAGTACAGCGGAGCACAGTACTGGCTGATGACTGTTTTCACGATCTTAGGATCGTTTGCTCTGACAAGATTACTGCAGTTTCTGGTTGTAAAAGCCTTCTTCAGCTGAGAACAGATGCGGATGCTTACGAATGAGAAACGACAAAATCCGCTATGACTTCCATAACGTGATCGATATCCTTAAAGTCTGAAAAACTCAGGCCGAATATCGCAAGAAGCACGCGGATCAGGATGAAGACTATGATCACGAGAGCAATGGATATAAGACTTGTCACTATGCCCGGCACGTAGTATTTACGCGCCGGCTTTTCCTTTGCCTGCGCCATAAGTCCGAGAATGAGTCCGGGAACGGAAAATATCGGGAAGATAACAAGTGCCATGATCCCAAAAGTCAGCGAGAGCCTGCTGAGTTTAAAATGTGAGGGGACATCATTCGGAGACACGCCGCCGATCTTTGTTTCTTTTATTGCCATATGTTTTACCCCCTTTGTATTCTTAATTATGATTTTATCACAAAAAAGCCGATACAAAAATCAAATTGTTTAGCACTATTTTTATTTTTGTTTTGGGGAGTTTTTTCTTGCAAATACGCTATTTTAATGATATAATCAACAACTGATTGTGGCTTGTGATACTCGGAAAAGACGGATCGTCTGCCGGGGGACACAGCCGGACGGAATTTAAGGAGGACGACGCGAAGATGAGCGTACAGGTTGAAAAGTTAGAAGGAAGCATGGCAAAACTCACCATCACGGTTGAGCCGGATGTATTTGAGAAAGCCGTAGAAAGCGCATATCAGAAGAATAAGGGCAGGATCAATATTCAGGGCTTCAGAAAAGGAAAAGCACCCAGAAAGATGATCGAGAAGATCTACGGCCCCGAGGTATTCTACGAGGATGCAGCAAATATCTGCATTCCCGACGAATATGAGAAAGCATATGACGAGTGCGGCGAGGAGATCGTTTCCCAGCCCAAGATAGAGGTTGTATCCATGGGCAACGGTGAGCCTTTTGTATTCACAGCTACCGTAGCACTCAGACCTCCCGTTACTCTTGGAGAGTACAAGGGAGTTAAGATCGATGCTATCGATGTTACCGTTACAGATGCCGATGTTGAGGATGCTCTCAAGATTGAGCAGGAAAAGCAGGCTAGAAAGATCGATGTTACGGATCGTGCGGTTAAGGCCGGCGATGACACTATCATCGACTTTGAAGGATTTGTTGACGGTGTTGCATTCGAAGGCGGAAAGGGAACAGATTATCCCCTTACCATCGGTTCCGGACGTTTTATTCCCGGATTTGAGGATGCTCTTATCGGTGCAGAGATCGGCGTAGAGACGGATGTAAATGTTACTTTCCCTGAGGATTATCAGGCTAAGGAGCTTGCAGGAAAGGCAGCAGTATTTAAATGCACCGTTAAGTCGATTAGCGAAAAGGAACTTCCCGAGCTTAATGACGAGTTTGCATCGGATGTTTCAAAGTTTGATACTCTTAAAGAGTACAAAGAGAGCATAAAGGCCGATCTTGAGGCAAAGAAGCTTTCTGATGCAAAGAGCGCAAAGCAGGATGCAGTCCTTGATAAGATCATTGAGGCTTCAAAGGTTGATATTCCCGATGCTATGCTTGAGAGCGAGCAGAAGACAATGGTCAATGAGTTTGCTCAGAGAATGAAGGGACAGGGACTTACTTTCGAGCAGTACCTCCAGTTTTCAGGCATGACCATGGAGAAATTCATGGATCAGGTTAAGCCCCAGGCTCTTTCAAGGATCCAGTCAAGACTTGTTCTTGAGGAGATCGCAAAGGCTGAGAACATTACCGTTACCGAGGAAGACTATGAGTCAGAGCTTAAGACCATGGCTGAAGCTTACGCACTTGAGTTGGATAAGATCAAGAGCATGGTAAGCGAGGAAGGCAGAAAGCAGATCGAAAAGGATATCCTTGTTAAGAAGGCTCTTGAGTTTGCTACCGATAATGCAAAGGAGACCAAGAAGAGAGCTTCAAAGAAAAAGGCTGAAGCAGAGGAGTCTTCAGAGGAATAATCCCTTAAGCGATATTTAATAAATTTTTAACTATGCGTTTAATGTAAAATTTTAAAATATGTTATAGAATAATAAGTGCTAAGCGTACGCGCCAGACGCGAACCCTTGGCACTTAATTATTTAGGAGGTATTAGAAATGAGTTTGATTCCCTATGTCATAGAGCAGACCAGCAAGGGTGAGAGATCGTATGACATTTATTCAAGACTTTTAAAGGACAGGATCATTTTCCTCGGTGAAGAGGTAAATGATACTTCTGCAAGCATCGTTGTTGCACAGCTTCTTTTCCTTGAGGCCGAGGATCCCGAGAAGGATATCCACCTCTATATCAACAGCCCCGGCGGAAGCGTTACCGCAGGTATGGCAATCTATGATACCATGCAGTATATCAAGTGTGATGTATCCACGGTATGTATCGGAATGGCTGCAAGCATGGGAGCTTTCCTTCTTTCCGGCGGAGCTAAGGGAAAGCGTTATGCGCTTCCCAATGCGGAGATCATGATACACCAGCCTCTCGGCGGGGCCCAGGGACAGGCTACCGAGATCGAGATCGCTGCAAAGCATATCTTAAGGACCAAGGAAAAGCTGAACAGGATCCTTTCCGAAAATACAGGCAAGCCCTATGAGACTGTCTGTGCGGATACAGAGCGTGACAACTGGCTCTCGGCAGAGGAAGCATGCGAGTACGGCCTTGTAGATAAGGTTATCTCACTTCACGATTCAGAGAGCAAAAAGGACTGATCCTTCAGTCAACTATACGAGGATAATTAAATGGCAGGAAGAAAGATGGGGCCGGACGGCGGCGTGAGATGTTCATTCTGCGGAAAAAGGCAGCATGACGTCAGAAAGCTTATTTCCGGACCTTCAGGAATTTATATTTGTGACGAGTGCGTTGATCTTTGCCGCGACATAATCGAGGACGATGATTTTGATGAAGACGAGATCCGCACCGATAAAAAAACGGACATCAAGCTCTTAAAACCCAAGCAGATCAAGGAATTCCTTGATGAGTACGTTATAGGTCAGGATGATGCGAAAAAGGTCCTCTCCGTAGCGGTATACAATCATTACAAGAGAGTAATGTACAAGAAGAACGCTGATGATGTAGAACTCCAGAAGAGCAATATTCTTATGGTCGGACCTACGGGATCGGGTAAGACATATCTTGCTCAGACTCTGGCAAAGATAATAAATGTGCCATTTGCGATTGCGGATGCAACCACACTTACCGAGGCGGGATATGTCGGAGAGGACGTTGAAAATATCCTTCTCAAGCTTATTCAGGCAGCGGATTACGATATTGAGAGAGCCCAGCTTGGAATAGTCTATATCGATGAGATCGATAAGATCACCAAGAAGAGTGAGAATGTCTCAATTACCAGAGATGTATCCGGAGAAGGTGTTCAGCAGGCACTTTTAAAGATCATCGAGGGTACTGTTGCAAGCGTTCCACCACAGGGCGGACGCAAGCATCCTCATCAGGAGCTTATCCAGATCGATACGACAAACATTCTCTTTATCTGTGGCGGAGCCTTTGACGGACTTGAGAAGATCATTGAGAGCCGTCTCGACAGAAAGGCGATCGGCTTCAACACTGAAGTTACTAAGAAATCAAATCTTGAGATCGATGAGATATTGAGAGAAGTAAGTACACAGGACTTCATAAAGTTCGGACTTATTCCCGAATTTGTGGGACGTGTTCCTATTAATGTTTCTCTTCAGGGACTCGATAAGGAGGCTCTCATCAGGATACTCCGCGAGCCCAAGAATGCGCTCATCAAACAGTACCATAAGCTCTTTGAGATGGACGGCGTAGAGCTTTCCTTCGATGATGATGCGGTAGAGCTTATCGCCGAAAAGGCCTTTGAGAAAAAGACCGGTGCAAGAGGGCTCCGTACCATCATGGAAAAAGCCATGATGAATGTTATGTATGAGATCCCATCGGATGATGAGATAACAAGCTGCAGGGTTACAAAGGCTGCTATAGAGGGCGAAGGAGAACCCGAGGTCTTAAGACTAGAGACTCACCAGATCAGAAAGAGCAGTTAAGCTTTTAGGACAGATTCTTATGGTAATCAAGTCAGTAGAATTGGAAACCGTATGTGGTATTAGGAGTAAACTTCCGGAAAACAATCTTCCGGAAGTTGCTTTTGCCGGAAAAAGCAATGTGGGAAAATCTTCGCTTATCAATGCGCTGGTTAACAGAAAGGCGCTTGCAAGAACAAGTTCCCAGCCCGGAAAAACACAGACGATAAATTTTTATAATGTCAACAAAAACATTTATTTCGTTGATCTGCCCGGATACGGATATGCCGCGACGGGAAAGGAGATCAGGGAAGCTTGGGGTAAAATGATCGAGAGATACCTTCATACTTCAGGGCAGCTTAGGACAGTTTTCCTTCTCATAGATATAAGACACAAGCCTTCGGAAAATGACAAGCTGATGTATGAATGGATTTGTAATCAGGGTTATGAGCCGACGATCATCGCCACGAAGCTGGATAAGATAAACAGAAGCCAGATTCAGAAACAAATTAAGCTGATAAAAGAAACTTTAGCCTGCAGGGAAGGGACTACGATCATTCCCTTTTCGGCCCAGACAAAGCAGGGCAGAGACGAGATCTACGGGATACTTGATAGCATAACAGAAAGCTGATAAGACAAAAAGAAAGCCGGAGCGAAAGCTCCGGCTCTTTGGTTCAATATTATTTAACAACGGTAACGTTTACTGCACGCTCCTTGCCTTTCGCCTCATCTACCTCGATGTCGAAAGTAACATTTGCGCCCTCATCAAGAGTTTTGTAACCATCCACATTGATACCGGAGAAGTGTACAAAAACATCTTTTCCGTCAGCTTCGTTGGTGATAAATCCGTAGCCCTTCTGTGCGCTGAACCATTTCACAGTTCCCTTGTTCATCTCTTTGGTGCCTCCTTGAAAAAATAGGTATTATCTGACTGTGCTTGTAACTCGGAATGATACAAAAAAAACACATATATTGTAAATCGTTTGAAAGAGCTAAAGACTTACAAAATATGTGAGATCAAAGCACCATCCAAAATTACAAGAAAATTTTAGCATTACATTTTTGCACTGTCAATATATTATGCGTTAATTTTCAATCAATTATCAATATTTTTGTTATATTCTGACAGATATAATTAATATATTGTTTAGATTATTTTTAGAAAAAGCCTATTGTCAATTTTTGACTTAGTGTTATAGTTGTAATAGAACAAAGATTGATTGAGGAGGTAGCAGATTATGAATATTAACAAGTTTACGCAGAAATCCATCGAGGCGGTTAACAATCTCGAAAAGATCGCGTATGAATACGGAAATCAGGAGATCGAGCAGGAGCATCTGCTTCTTTCGCTGCTCACTGTAGAAGACAGCCTCATCAAAAAGCTTATCGAGAGGATGGAGATCGATACAGAGCATTTCACATCCAGGGTTATAAGCGGGATACAGAAGAGAGTTAAGGTCAGTGGCGGAGATCTCAGGATAGGCCAGGCGCTCAATAAGGTTCTTATAAGTGCAGAGGATGAGGCGCATGCCATGGGAGACGAATATGTTTCGGTGGAGCATATCTTCCTTGCCATGTTAAAGAATCCGAACCCGGAGATAAAGGCGATCCTCAAGGAATACGGGATTACCGTGGAAAGATTTCTTCAGACGCTTTCCACCGTTCGCGGAAACCAAAAGGTTGTAAGCGATAATCCCGAAGCGACATACGATACACTCGAAAAATACGGACAGGATCTTGTGGAGAAGGCAAGAAATCAGAAGCTTGATCCCGTTATCGGCCGTGACAGCGAGATAAGAAATGTAGTAAGGATCCTTTCGAGAAAGACTAAGAACAATCCCGTTCTCATAGGTGAGCCCGGTGTCGGTAAAACAGCGGTTGTAGAGGGCCTTGCCCAGAGAATAGTGAGAGGGGATGTCCCGAACAATTTAATGGATAAAAAGATCTTTGCGCTGGATATGGGAGCGCTGGTTGCCGGTGCAAAATACCGCGGTGAATTCGAGGAAAGACTTAAAGCTGTGCTTGAAGAAGTCAGAAAGAGCAACGGACAGATAATACTCTTCATAGATGAGCTGCATACTATTGTAGGTGCCGGAAAAACCGACGGAGCGCTTGATGCGGGTAATATGTTAAAGCCCATGCTTGCAAGGGGAGAGCTTCACTGTATCGGAGCAACTACGCTTGACGAGTACAGGATGTATATCGAAAAGGATGCGGCTCTCGAGAGAAGGTTCCAGCCCGTTATGGTCGATGAGCCCACGGTTGAGGACACTATATCAATCCTGAGAGGACTCAAGGAAAGGTACGAAAACTATCACGGAGTAAAGATACTCGACAATGCGCTTGTTGCGGCAGCCGTGCTTTCAAACAGATATATTTCCGACAGATTTCTTCCCGATAAGGCGATTGACCTTGTGGATGAGGCTTGTGCGCTGATCAAGACCGAGATGGATTCGCTTCCTGCTGAACTCGATGAGATGAATAGGCATATAATGCAGCTTGAGATCGAAGAGACCGCTCTCAAGAAAGAGGATGACCAGCTTTCAAAGAGTAGGCTTGAAACGCTCCAGAAAGAGCTTTCCGAGCTGCGTGAGACCTTCTCGACCAGGAAGGCTCAGTGGGACAATGAAAAGGGAGCTGCCGAAAAGCTTTCAAACATCAGAAAAGAGATAGAGGAAGTCAAGGATAATATAGCGATAGCTCAGCGCGATGGCGATTATGAGAAGGCTTCAGAACTGCAGTATTCAAAGCTTCCTTCGCTTCAGAAGGAGCTTGCCGCGGAAGAGGAAAGACAGGAAAATGCAGCTGATGGTGATAAGCTTGTTCATGAGCGTGTCGAGGAGGATGAGATCGCCAAGATCATTTCACGGTGGACCGGAATTCCGGTAGCGAAGCTTACAGAGAGCGAGAGAAGCAAGACTCTTCATCTGGACGATGAGCTTCATAAGCGCGTGATGGGACAGGATGAGGCAGTGACAAGAGTTAGCGAGGCGATCATCAGATCCAAGGCAGGAATAAAGGATCCGGGCAAACCGATAGGTTCATTCCTTTTCCTTGGACCTACGGGTGTAGGAAAGACCGAGCTTGCCAAATCTCTCGCGGCAGCGCTTTTTGATGATGAGAACAATATTGTAAGGATCGATATGTCGGAGTATATGGAGAAGTATTCCGTATCAAGACTTATCGGAGCGCCTCCGGGATATGTGGGATATGAGGAAGGCGGTCAGCTCACGGAGGCAGTCCGCAGAAAGCCGTACAGTGTGGTACTTTTCGATGAGATCGAAAAGGCTCATCCCGATGTGTTCAATGTGCTGCTTCAGGTGATGGATGACGGCAGGATCACCGATTCACAGGGACGTACGGTTGACTTTAAGAATACCATTCTCATAATGACTTCAAATATCGGTGCGCAGTATCTGCTTGAGGGCATTGATGCATCGGGCGAGATAAGGCCGGAAGCCGAAAACCTTGTCATTGATGAGCTCAAGGCACATTTCAGACCGGAGTTTCTCAACAGACTTGATGAGACTATACTCTTTAAGCCTCTTACAAAGGATAATCTCTCAGGCATAATCGATCTTATCATCAAGGATATAAACGTAAGGCTTGAAGAGAGAAGAATAAAGGTCGTTCTGACGGATTCCGCTAAAGCATATATTACGGATGAAGCTTATGATCCCGTATACGGTGCAAGACCTCTCAAGAGGTTTGTGCAGAAGCATGTTGAAACCATGGCGGCAAAGCTTATTCTGTCAGATGCCGTCTCAGAAGGCGATACCATCCGAATAGATGCAGTAAACGGTGAGCTTAAAGCGGAAGCTGTAAGAGACTGATCATAAAGTAGGCAATTAACCAAATGCTCCTGTGGGATATATTTCCACAGGAGTTTTTTTATTTCCTATAAAGCAAAAATCTATTATTTATGATACAATAGACAGATGGCAGTGTTTAAGATAATAAGAGAAAAAAATCAAATATTAAAGATATTCGGGGGAAAAAGCTTAGCACTATTTTTGAGCATCCTTTTGGTTCTTGCACCTGCTCTTATGCAGACGGGCTGCGGTACTAAGGTAGTCATTACGACTGGGTTTGCCAAGGACGAGGTTTTCAGGCTCGGAGATCTTTCATGCCAGCTTCCCGAGATCATGGTTTATCTTACGGATATTCAGAATCAATACGAAACGGTTTACGGAAGCGGCATTTGGAATGCTTCGCTCGACGGGGTTTCGCTCGAGGACAATGTCAAAGATACGGTCCTTGCGAGGATAGCACAGGTTAAAACCATGTATCTTATGGCTTTAGAGAGAGGCATGGAGCTTTCGGAGGAGGAGAACTCTCGCATACGTGACTGTGCGGAAAAGTATTATTCGGAGCTTAGTGAAGAGGAAGCTTTATATCTTGGCGTAAATGAGGATCTTCTTGTATCCATGTACCGTGAATATGCGCTTGCCGACAAGGTGCTGGAAAGACTGATCGCAGATATCAATCCCGAGATAAGTGATGATGAAGCGAGGACCATAGTTCTCCAGCATATATACATCGCTACAGGGGTTACGGACGGAGCGGGCAATTATGTCAGCTACAGCCCCGAAGAAAAGGCTGAAGGGTATAAGCTCGCATCATCGATCAGGGAGATGGCTCTTGAGGGAGAGGATTTCGAAAGCCTTGCAGCAAAGTACAGCGACGAGGAGGAGATCACTCTTTTCTTTGTCAGAGGTGCGATGGAAAAGGCTATAGAAGACGCAACATTTGCTCTCGAAACGGGGCAGATAAGCGAAGTGATAACCAATGATTCCGGCTATCATATTTTCAAATGCATAAGTACTCTCGACAGGGCACAGACCGATGCAAACAAGGCCAAGCTTGTTGAGGAGCGCAGACAGAAAGCGTTTGCGGATGAATATAACGGATTTGTATCGGGGATAGTAAAGAATCTTAATGAGGAACTATGGGACTCCGTAGTGCTTTCCGAAGATATACATGTTAAAGCGGATTTTTTCGGAATATATGATGATTCTTTCGGGTTGGATAAATGAGTAAAGACAGTAAAGGCAGAAAAAAAGTCAGGCAGAGATGGTACCAGATAATCCTTCTTAAACTGGCAGGATTATTTTATGGAGCGCATCTGAAAAATAAATACGGCTTCAGTATCCCACGGGATAAGAGAGTGGATCTTGATGAGCCTTTTATAATCATGTCCAATCACCTTACTGACAATGATATGGTATTTCTGGTAAATGCCTCAAAAAAGCCGCTGTTCTTTGTCTGCAGCGAGCATCTCGCAAGGGCTAAGGGCGGCTCAAAGCTTCTTCTTAAGCTTTTTAATCCGATACTGATGTTTAAAGGCTCGATCGGAATGGGAACAACGAGGGAAATCCTTGAAAGACTTCGTGACGGAAACAATATCTGTATTTTCCCCGAGGGCAGCAGGACCTTTGACGGAAGGACTAATCCGATAGCTCATTCCACGGGTAAGCTGGTAAAAATGGCAGGATGCGCTCTTGTTACCTTCCATATGGAAGGTGGATTTTTTGTTCAGCCCCGCTGGGCAAAGACCTGGAGAAAAGGGCCGATAAGCGGCGGAATTGTAAATGTTTATTCAAAAGAGCAGCTGAAGGATATGAGCTCCGAAGAAGTGTATGAGGCTATAGTTAAAGACATTGCCGAGGATGCATACGCAAGGCAGAAGATGAAGCCCGCGAAGTACACAGGCGACAGACTTGCCGAAGGGCTTGAGAATGTTTTTTATATCTGCCCGAAATGTCATAAATATGAGACGATAAAAACGGAGGACGACAGATTTTTCTGCAGCTGCGGCCTTACGGGCAAATATGATGAATACGGTTTCATCAGCAGTCCGGATGTGCCGTGGACTACCATTCCGGAGTGGATGGACTGGGAGAACGAAGAATTTGACAGGCGTTACGATGATCCCGCTGATCCAATGAGCTTTTCAAATGAAGGCGCCACTCTGATCGAGATAGGGCGTGACCATTCGGAAAAGGTATTGGCGGAAGGTACGTTCTACGGAGACAGGAACGGCTTTAAAATCGGTGATTACAGCTTTGACTATCTCGATATGGAAGGAACGGAATACATTAATCTCGGAAACACTTTTTTGTTTGCGATAAACAAGATATACTATTCCGTGACGGCCGATTATCTCGGGGGAGTAAAGTATCGCAAGCTTTATATACGCAAAAAGGAAGAACAGATGCTTGCTACGGGCAAGAATTTTGATATAGCAAAGTAAGGTTGATATTAAATGAGCAAAGAAACTCTTATTCTAGTTGTAGATGATGCAGAGATAAATCTGAAGATAGCCGAAAAGATCATTTCTCGCAAATATTCCGTGGAGTGTGTTCCGAGCGGCGAAGAATGCCTTGCGTATCTTATGGATCATACACCGGATCTTATCCTTCTTGATCTGCATATGCCGGATCTTGACGGTTTTGAAGTAATGGAGAAAATGCAGGCATCGTCAAACTGGCGGGATATCCCTGTCATCTTTCTTACTGCTGACAGCGATCATGACTCTGAGATACAGGGATTTGAGCTGGGGGCAATGGACTTTATTACCAAACCCTTCGTTGCTGAAGTGATGATGAAACGTGTGGAGAGAGTCCTTGAACTCAGCCATCTTCAAAAGGAACTTGTGACTGAGGTAAAACGCCAGACTGCAGTTGCCGAGGAAAGAAGACAGAAGGTTGAGATGATGTCCATGAGGCTCATTCACGCCCTCGCAATGACTCTCGATGCAAAGGATGCATACACTAACGGTCATGCAAGCAGAGTTGCGGATTATGCTTATCTTCTTGCAAAAAAACTCGGCTGGAATGATGACAGATTAAACTCACTGCGTCATGCCGCTATCCTTCATGATATAGGAAAGATCAGCGTACCCGACAGGGTTTTGAATAAAGCCGGAAAGCTTAATGATGAAGAATTCAGCATAGTAAGGGCACACACGGTAACAGGCAGCGATATTCTGGTCAAGGCGGGTGTTCTCGAACTTGCCGAGGATGTGGCAAGACACCATCATGAGAGATATGACGGTAAAGGATATCCTGACGGACTAAAGGGCAATGAGATATCCGAGGAGGCCAGGATCGTCGGCATTGCGGATGCTTTTGATGCAATGAGTTCAAAGAGAGTATACAGACCTGCTCTGCCGATGAGTTCTATCAGGGAGGAACTGATAAGGGGCAAGGGAAATCAGTTTGATCCCGATTTTGTCGGAGCTTTCATAGACATGCTTGATACAGGTGAACTCAATTCAATCATCGAGACGAACCACACCGGAGACAGTATAGAAAACAGAAGCTCCGAACATATGGATACGGAGGTCGTCGGACTGCTTAAGAGAAGCGAGGGCATAAGAAGGATTGAGAATGCCATGTCTGAGGGCAAGGGCTGTCTTATAATTTTTGACCTTGATAATCTTAAATCCGTAAATGAAAATGAAGGCCATACCGCCGGCGACAGAGCACTCGAACTGATAAGCCGCATACTGACGGATTATGGTAAAGGGATCCCCTGCAGACTCGGCGGGGACGAGTTCCTTCTGTATCTCCCCTACGCTGCCAGAGAAGACGGCGAAAAATGCGCGGATGAGATCCTTAACGATTTTGCCATGAGAAAGAACGGGATCCATGAATTTGCAAAGCTTTCTCTTTCTGCCGGAATATGCATGGCTGTACCGGGTGAGGATTTTGAGGAAGTATATAACAATGCCGACAAGGCGCTGTACTATGTAAAGAGAAGCGGAAAAGGCGGAAAGGCAGTATATGAGACCGCTGACAATTTCGAAAAGAACCACTCCAATATAGAGCTTTTGATGATCATGCAGAAGCTTAAGAGAGTTAAGACCGGACAGAATGCCGCATACGGATATCAGGGCAAGGAGATGGAAAAGCTTCTTACAAGACTTGTGGCTGAGCAGAGAGAAAGTATGGAAGACTATGCTTATGTTATGATCACTCTTGAAAACGGTCCCGGAGAAACTCATTTTATCGAAGAGATAGAAGATGCGATGAGCGGAATGGAATATTCCGTAAAAGAGGTTGTGGGCAGTCACGGTGAGTGCATAAGATACAGCAATGTCCAGTTCCTTCTTGTTTACAAGGGAAGCAGCGGTACTTCGGTTGAAGCGGAAGTAGAAAAGGTTATTTCGGAGTTTTACAAGCACTGTAACGAGACCGGACTTCAGCCTTCCTATGCGATAGAAATGATGCCTTACGAATGGGGATAAAAGTTTTTTTTGAAAAATGCAAATATTTGTTGACAGTTTTGCATTATTTCGATAGAATAACATAGTCGGTTTTGAGAAACCGATGTTCACGTGGCTGCAAAAGACGCAGCTCACGTCGCTACGTGTCCGTAGCTCAGCTGGATAGAGCAACGGCCTTCTAAGCCGTGGGTCGGGGGTTCGAATCCCTTCGGGCACATTTATGTTTTTGGAGTTGGCTTGTCGAGCCAAGTTTCCGCGTGCTGCAAAGGACGCAGCACTGCGGCGTGACACTCCGTGCGGCTTTCAATACTTTGCTACGCAAAGTATCTGTCGCCGTCGCTTCGCAAAAGACGCGAAGCGATCACTATGATATGGTGGGTATAGCACAGCTGGTTAGCGCGTCAGATTGTGGTTCTGAAGGTCGAGGGTTCGAATCCCTCTACCCACCCGCAAGCTTAGGTAGTTGGTTCTTTTTTCGATCGCCGGGCCCATGTAGGGCTATCGCCAAGCGGTAAGGCACAGCACTTTGACTGCTGCATTCGGCGGTTCGAATCCGCCTAGCCCTGTTAAAAA
>JAEEGL012375586.1_pt1 | contig 16283 bp, 6 predicted proteins | sample 9134231 | NCBI WGS metagenome assembly JAEEGL01 (sample SAMN16246548, study PRJNA631951) | gut metagenome | biome: gut microbiome; feature: rumen; material: fiber-attached | host: Bos | place: Iran: Karaj | collected 2018-10
CCGCTGCACGCGTTGCCGCCTTGTTGCGCGTTCCGGGCGTGCTTGCAGCGGTCGTGGCCATCGCGCCGCCGAAGGACGGGTCCGCCGTCACCAGCGCCAGACGCGGGAAGGCGCGCGAGAGCCGCAGCTCGGCCTCGGTGCGCATGTTCAGGGTCAGGGGGGCGTTGAGATCGAGCGCGCGGCAGCGGCGATGCTCGAAGAGCGCCACAGGGGTGACGGTGGCGCCGGCCGCGGCGAGCGCGGCGAAGGTGTGCTGAAGCTGCAGCAGCCCGGCGCGGTGGATCGAATCGGAGGCGAGGGCCATGTACGAGGTTCCCTTGAGCACCTCGTCTATGGCGGTGGTCGCGACTCCGCGCGGCCCCACCTCCACGAAGACGCGGAAGCCGTCGGCGTGCATCTGGCGGATGGTCTCGTCGAAGCGCACCGTCTGCGTCCACTGCTCCGCCGCGATCTCGCGCACCTTGCGGGCCTTGTCCGGCATGGCGGAGCACGTGCCGCAGGAGTAGACCGGGATGCGCGGCTTGTCGTCCACCCAGTTTCCAGCGAACTTCCTGAACGCGGCCAGGTTGGTGGCGCACCACGGGGTGTTGAACGGCCTGTCCACCGGCAGGCGCATGCCGCGCGCGCCGGCCTCGGAGAGCGCGTGCTGCACCACGTCCACCACGTCGGGCGCGATGGCCAGCGTCATCTGCCGCGGAGACTGGCGGAACGCCACCGCCACCTTGTCCGGCGCGAAGGCGGAGAGCACCTCCTCCGTGCGCTCGGGATGCGGCGAGACTATCGACATCATCACGCAGGTGGGCAGCCCGGCGTGGCCCACCGCCGTGTTGACCAGCTTGTACATCTCGCGCATGAACTTGAGCCGCTTGCCGCGCTCGAACTTCCCGAAGACGCCGGCCACGGCGAGGGCGTTGAGGTCGCCACCGGAGAAGCCGGTCACGCCGTCCGGCGTGATGCCAAGCGACTGGAACAGACGGTAGAGCGCGGCGTTGGCGGAGTAGGTGGAGACCATCGCCTCCGCGTAGCCGCCGGCCGTGAACACGTCGGCGTCGTGCCGGTAGTACGGGGCCGGCGGGAACACGAACGACGACGGCACGAACGGCCCCACTCCCTTCAGCGCGGCCTCCAGCTCGTCGAACGCGCTGCGGCAGCCGACGAAGCGCACGGAAAGGTCGCGGAGCATGTCGGGGTAGAACGAGACCGCGCCCGGGAACACGAAGGCGAGCTTCCCCTCGGCCCCCTCGCCAAGGAGATGCGTGCGGAAATAGTACGTGCCGGACTTGTCGCGCACGCGCTCCGCTCCGGCCGCGATCCGCGAGGACGCCGTGACTAGCCGGTGGCGCAGGTCCGCCGTGCTGGAGGTCACTATGGCCAGGACCGCGGCGCTGCCGCCGGAGAAGTTGCGCGCGCAGGTGTAGGCGACGTCGCTGAGTTCGGCAGAAGGCGCCTGCTCAAGGAAGTGCGCAAGCCGTCCGGCCTCGTCGACGAGGCCGGACTCGTCGGCCGCCGAAAGCAGCACCACCTCGCTGCCGAAAGCCTCGCTCAGGTCCGCGCTCATGGGATATTCCGATAGATGGTGGTGAACGTGGCGTTAGTCACTGGGGAAGCGAAGGCGAAGGCGAGGCGCGTGACGTCGGGGCGGCCGGGGTTCTCGATCTTCTCGTCGCGGAAGGTCACGGGGGCGGAAGAAACGACCTCCATCGTCAGCGGACGCTTGCCGGTCGGCTTGCGGAACGCGAAGCGCGTGGCGTCGCCGTTCTTCGTGTAGTCGCGGTATGTGACCACGGGCACCTCGAAGGCGGATGGCGAGGAGAACGTAACCTCGTCCGTAATGGATATCTCGGCCTTCTCGCGATCGAACGAGGCAGTGCGGACGAGCGACACGAGCGACGTCACGGCGTATGCGGCGGTACAGTCGAGCACGATCCTGTCGCACGCGTCCGTGAATTCGGTCTTCAACACCTTGGCCGCGTGCTTGCGCCCCTTCATCTGCAGCTGCCCGGCCACGACTGGAACGGGGTGGCCGTAGGAGTTGAGGACCTTCGAGACGTAGCGGTCCTTAGAGAAGGTGCGCCGCGTGTACACCTCGCCGCCGGGATCGCCGCCCATCTCGATGCCGTCAAGCATGATGGCGTATGAGCCTACGTCGTTGTGGTTGTGCAGCTCGGCGTTGTGGCCGCCCTTGATGGCGAGGCTCAGGCTCATCGTCCGCTCAGGGCGCACCACTCGCGAGATGAGGACCTGCGCGTCGGGGAACCAGGTGCGGGGCGGAAGCGTGTCGAATCCGACTGCGCCGGCTGGGCCGGGGTCCTGTCCGAACGCGCGAAGGCTGATGGCGCTGATGTCGCCGTTCAGCAGGTCGGCCTCCCCCGCCGCCCTGCAGGTTATGTCGGGATGCACCTGGCGCTGGAGCGCCAGCAGGATGATGCTGGGATTGCCGCCTCCATCGGCGAAATGCGGAGACTTACCGGGCTGAAGCTGGTAGCCGTACGGATAGAGCATCACGACGCGGTTCTTTGGATCCTTGAAGAGGTCGAGCCGGCCGCCAGTGGCGGCGCGCACGGCGAGGCCGAGCATGAGGTGGTGCCCGAAGCCGTAGTTCCAGTAGCCCATGCCCTCCGAGCAGTAGCCGTCGGGCGTGTAGCCCTTCAGGGCGAAGGGAACGGTATGTTCGGCGGAGGCCACGAACTCGGCGCGCAGGCGGCGGTCCGCCACGATCGCGAGCGCGGCGCGCACCACGCAGGAGTTGCACACCGAGTTCCAGTTCATCTTCGCGTCGTACCACCAGTCCTGCAGCTTCCTGCGCGCGGGGCTTCCGCGCGGGTTGCGGGCGGTGAGCAGATACGGCTGGAATATCCGCCGGTCGCATTCCGCCACGATCCTCGCCTTCACCTCCTGCGGCAGCACGTCGCGCAGCCAGTCGCAGGCGAAGGAGAGTATGAGAGCGCGCCGGCTGCTGCCCAGATCGACAAGCTGATGCTCCCCATTGAAGCACACTAGATCGTGGTCGTGCGCGGGCAACGTCCAGCTGCGCTCGGCGCAGATGGCCTCGACATGCGCCACGATTCCCGGCAGGAACCGGCCCTTGTTCTCCAGGCACTCGGCAACCACCAGCCCTGAAAGGTGTTCGACGCGGGCGGCGTAGGGCTTCTGGTAGTGCGTGCGGTTGCCGGTCCGCGAGAACTCCAGGTAGAGGTCGTCCGGCAGGTCGGGGATCGGCTCTGACAGCACCTTCCTTGCGGCCTTGATTCGCTCGGCGGCGGAAGGCAGTGCGGCGAGCCGGTCCCAGGCGGCGCGGTCGCCGATGCGCGCGCCGGCCGCCGCCGGCTCGGCCGGAAGCCACGCGGCGATCTCGTCTATGCGGGCAGGATCCAGCGCCATGCCCTGCATGGCGGCGAACAGCATTGCGTATGTGAACAGTCGTCTCATCTTGAGCGCTCCGATCGAAGAGGCCGCAGAGGCAGGCAGGTCAACGGAAATCGTACACGCGAACGAAGTCGACGATGAATTCGTCGCCGACCGCGTCGTCGAGGCGGGGATCCGGCTTGCCCTTCCACTTGTAGTCCTTGGCCTCCGTGGTCACAAGCAGGAATTCGTCCGTCTGCGAAACGGCCTCCCCAGGGCCACAACCGACCTTCTCGCCGTCCTGCACGCCGTCGATGAAGACCGTATATCCGTCCGGCTCCCAAAGGAGCCCGAACGTGTGGAACTCCGTCTTGTCCACCAGCTTGGTGGCGGACCGGTCCGCCGCGCCCTTTATCCCAGGCGTCTTCCTGGGAGCCTGGAACCGACGGATCTCCTCGCGCTGGTAGCCGCCGTAGAAGAACGCGTGGACCCTCACCTCGCCAGGCTCGAACGATTCCATTATGTCGTGCTCCACCCCGTTTTCGCGCGGGTCGAGCGTAGCTCCCTGGCCCGGGGACTGCATCCAGAACGCGCTCCACCATCCCGGCTTCTGCTGCAGGCGGCACCGACACTCGTAATATCCGAAGCGGTGCTGAAACTTCGGTCTGCTCCGCTTCTGCCATGGCCATCCGCCGGGACGGGCCTTTGGATCCAACGGCTCGTCCCACAGGCGCGACCCCGTCTGAAGCGACGCCGACACGAACTGTCCGTCGGGCCTCTTCAGCAAAGGCATGTGCAGCATGCCGTTCGTCACCACGACGGCGCCCGAATCCTCCGGGCCGGCGAACCATTGCGCCCTCCGTCCCCAGTAGTTCGTCCTGTAGTACCATTTGGAATCGTCGAGCGACGTTCCGTTAAACTCGTCGTTCCATATGAGCTTGAAACTGCGGCCGTCCGGCAGCAGCGAGGGCACCTCGCCCGGAACCGTCTCGACCGTGACGGCGGCGCGAGCGCCAGGCGCCAGAACAAGGAATGCGGATGCCGCGCCGAGGGCAATCCACCCGCCAAGATGCCGCCACGATAAGATCCGGATCATCGTGCCTCCTTCTTCTTCTCGCCGGTGTGCCAGGTTACGAGGTGCCAGAAGATGGCGTGGCGCGTGCGGCCGTCGGGCTTGTCCACGCTCTCCCAGAACGTCCAGAACGGCGACCAGTTGCGGTCGAACCCCTCGGAGTGGCGGATGAGGTTGAGTTCCAGGACACGCTGGCGCGAAAGGCCCTTCTCGGTGGACGAGCTCCAGAACGGCCAGAACCGCTTGTACGACGCCACCTCGGAGCGCGTACCGTCCTTGGCGGTGGAATATCGCCGCTCGCTGGTCCAGAACGGGAACACCGTGAAACGGGTCTCCAGCGTCCTCTCGGACTTCAGCTCCATGTCCTCCACGAGATACCAGCCGTAGCGGCGGGTGTGCTCCTCCACCTTCTCCTTGCGGCCAGGATCAGAATACGGATACCCGTCGATGGACTCGTAGAACGGCCACACGGAGATGCGGTCGCGAACGGTGGAGCGCGTGACGTCCACGAACGGCCACGGCATGCGCCACCGCGTCGCGCCGTCCGTCTTGGCGTACGAGAAGAAAGGCGGCAGCACGAGCGTCTGGGACTCCCGCATCCGGCGAATCTGCCCGTAGAACGGCCAGAACATCCACGAGGAGCCACTGCCGGATGTGTCGCGATCCTCCCGGTAGTCGGCCCACGTGAGGAACGGCCAGAGCAGGTAGGAGTGTTCGGACTCCCGCTGGGTGGCCGATCCGTAGAACGGCCACACGCCGGTGCCGGAGCGGGGCTCGTCGCGCCACGTGACGAACGGCCAGAACAGCGCCCGGCTCCTGACGCCCTTCACGGTGTACGTCTGCCAGATCGGCCAGAGGACGAAGTCCCAGTCGTCCATGAAAAGGAGGTGCGGATGGTGCCCGTAGAGCGGGAAGAGGCCCCAGTATCCGTTGTCCCGGCGATCGCATCCGCTGAACCACAGCGGAAAGAAGTAGAAGCTCCAGGTTGGGTCGTCATCCCTGGAGTCGCCATAGAACAGGAGAGCGCGCCACCAGTCTGCGCCATTGTGCGAGTGGCAGGTGGCGAGCGGCCACAGGAAGTCGTGGACGGACGTGTCGGTGGCGGGATCGCCGACATGCGAATAGAGCGGACGGAGGGCCCACGATGTGGCGGGGCCGGGCTCTGCCCGGCGATACTCGAAGAAGGGCCCGAGATGCCAGTGCGAGCGTCCGCGACCTCCCTCCCGGGCCTTCTCGGCCTCGACGTCTGCGGCGAAGGCGCCTGCGGCCAGAATTACGCTTGCGGCCAGCACCAGGCGGCACAAGGCGGGAATCGACCGTTCTCTCCTCATGGGCGCCCCCTACTTCTTCGCCGCGGCCTTCTGGAGCTTCTCGAACTCGCCGAGGTCGTATTTGGAGAGTTCGCTCTGGCGGCTGCGGAGCTTGCGCAGCGTAGTGCGCGCGCCGCCCATGTCCTTCTTTGCGATCTGCACGCGCGCGAGGGTGAGATACATGCGAAGATCGTCGATCTGGTTCTTTTCCTTGGACAGGGAGATGGCCTTGCGCACGCAGGTCTCGGCCTCGGCGAGATCCTTGTTCTGGTCGAGGAGCGTGGAGCCGAGCGTCTCCCAGGCTACATACAGCTCGGGCGCGGTCTTCACGGCGTCGCGCGCCTGCTTCTCGGCCTCCGGATACCGCTGCAGACGACGCAGGACCTCGGCGAGGTCGTTCTGCGCGGCGGCAAGCGGACGCTCCGCGCCGACGGAAAGCCGGAGGAAGTTCTCGGCCATCATGTACTCGCCCTCCTTCAGGCGAAGCGAGCCCATGACGTAGTTGGCGAGCTTGTTGTTGCGGTCCTGGCGCAGTATCTGGCGGGCGTGCTTCTCGGCGCTGTCCCCGTCGTCCATGGAGATGTCCAGGTTCAGGATCATGTCGCCCACCACGTTGACGTCGGGGCGCGAGGCGGAGGCCACCACGAGAGCGTCCCTCGCCTGCTTCAGGAACGGCTTGCCCTTGCGCATCCATACGAGCGCGCGCGTCATCTGCACGAAGTAGTCGCGCGGGGAGTCGGCGATCGCCTCCATCTTGGGCAGGATCACGTCGTCCAGCTCCGAGAATATCTTCTTCTTGGCGGCCTCGTCCTTGGCCTGGTCGATCTGCTGCATGAGCACGCCCGCGAGGAGCGACCACGCCTGGAGGCTCTTCGGCTGGATGTCCGTCACCTTCTGCAGGGCGAGGCGCGCCGCCGCGAGGTCGTTGTTCATCATGTGGAGGAGCGCCCAGTCGAAGCCGGAGGTCTCCTTGCTGGTGGCGGACTTCACGGCCTTGGAGAGGAACCCCTTGGCCTCGTCGAGAGCGCCCTTCTGCAGCGCCAGGCGCGTCATGCCCATCAGCGCGTCGTGGTTGTTGGCGTCCGAGTCGAGGACCTTCTGGTAGACCTCGCTCGACTTCTGCGCCTGGTTTCCGCTCGCGTAGATGGCGGCCATCATGTTCAGGAGGCCGGCCTGCCGGTCGGCGGGGACGAAGTTGATGGCGCGCTGCACCTGCGCGATGGCGTTGCCGGTCTGGCCGGAGCGCGCCCACGCGTAGCCCATTCGCGCGAAGATTTCCGGCGAGCGGATGTAGCCGTAGTAGCGCGAAAGCGACCAGAGCAGGTAGCGGCGCTGGGGATCGTCGACTATGGCCTTGAGCTGGCGCTCTATCTCGACCTTGCGCGCGACAGCCTCCTTCACGCCCGCGCGAGCCATCTCGAACTCGTTGAAGAGCGCGCAGATGTTGTCGCAGTCTATGGTCTTGAGGACGAGCTCGTACAGCTCGAAGGCGTCCGCGTCCATGCCGAGATCCTGGAGCGTGACGCCCAGGTTGTTGGCGATGAAGCCGACGTGGCGGCGCAGCTGCAGGCGCAGCGCGTCGACCGGGTCCTCGGCCTCGCGTATGGAGCGCGACCCCTTCCCCTTCTCCGCGTGCAGCACGGGCTCCATCTTCTTCCAGAAGGCCAGGAAGTCGGCCTTCGCCTTCTTTCCGTCAACCGTCTTCACGTTCTTGACGCCGCCGAAGAACATGCACTCGGGCACCGGCACGCGCTCCGCCATGTACCAGAAGTCAGGCACGCCGAAGATCGCCGCGCTGGACTCCACTTCCTTGTCCCCCGCGAACCAGTCCTGCAGGAACGGCAGCACGCCCAGCTGGATCGAAAGCGCCAGGTTTGCGGAGCCGGCCTTCAGGCCCTTGCGCTTGACGAGGTCGGCGAACTCCTTGAGGTAGGCGTCGTCCATGTCGCGATGGAGGCATATGAAGTTGAGCTCCTTGCCGCGCGAGGCCGCCACGGCGCGCAGATGGTCGTCGATCATGCCGTCCGTGACGATCCAGGTGCGGTCGCCGAGGCGGTCGATGATCTCGTTGGCGCAGGCGTCCGCGTATGCGCCGCGGTCGCGGGCGCAGGCGAAGGCGTTGACCAGCGCGGAGAGCATGGCGAGGATGGCGAAAGCGCCGGCGGCGAACGGCGCCACGCGGTGCCCGATCGTCAGCACGGGGGGGAGCTTGTCGTACTCGACCGTCGGAAGCGGCGTCCGCGCCAGGAGGTACCAGTATGCGAACAGGTAGCCGCACACGGTCGCGACGAGCGTCGAGGTCGCCACCGGGGAGATTCCGAACTGCCGCATCACGCTCTCGGGCGCGAGAGGCGTGGCCGTGGCCAGGATCGCGCAGATGGTCATGGCCGCATGGAACGCGTACTGGCTCCAGGTGCGCTCGTTGTTGAGGCCCCGCACCGATGCGAAGGCGCAAGCCACGAACGGCAGCACGGCCAGCACGAAGATGTACAGCCAGCCGGGACGCGTCACCCAGGACCGCATCTCGCGGAAGAACGCCGTCCAGTTCCTCTGCCACACGGCCCCGGAGCCGTCGAAGCCTCCCGCCGCAGCCTCAGGAAGCTTGAGGTAGTCGCCGGCGACATGGTTCATGGTGAGGAGATAGCACAGGGCCCAGACCGCAAGGAACAGGCCGACCGGCAGGTAGAACTTCTTCTCGACCTTCACGGAGACCGCCACGAGCAGAAACAGGTAGACCGGCAGCAGAGGCAGGAAGATGACGCTCTCGACAAGACCTGCGGCCGACAGCACGGCGATCGCCACCGCGCACAGCGACAGCGTCTTGGGCCAGCGGAGCGCCGGCAGGTACAGCATGAACACGAGCAGCGCGAGAAACACGTCGAAGATGCGGTACTCCAGGTGGGTGGCCGTCTGCCACACAGCAGTGGAGAACACGAACACGAACACGGCCATCGCGCCGCCGGCCAGCGCCGTCCCCCCGGCGAGCTTGACCGTGTCCTCCTGCGAGATGGTCTGGAACACGAAGGTGGCCACAAGGACGAACAGCATTCCCGCGGAAAGGACGCCGCACACGAGCGACACCAGGTTGATCCTCACAGCCATGGACGCGGGGAACGACATTCCCGCAACGGACTTCACGACTCCTCCCCACAGCGGATGCAGAGGCGCCTCCAGCGCGTCCATCCCCAGCCATTGCGTGAAAAGGTGGGCCGACTCGCCCGGAAATACGTATCCGGCCAGGGTGAGGGAATAGACGACCACGGCAAGCAGCGATGCGCACAAGGCACCGAGCCACAGGCGCATTCCAAGCGTCGGGCTCTGATTCTTCGCGTCAACCATAACGAGTCCTTTCAATTTTTTAAAACCTTATTATACCCTAAACATCGCGGATGGGGAAGACGAAATTTGAAATAAGAATCAGGCTATTCCAGAATCGGCTGGACTACGGCGCCTTCGCACTGGGCCCGGGCGTCGTGGTCGTGGGAAATGTATGCGCCCTGGGCATCCATGAAGAGGGTGAGCCTGCGCCATTCGCCGGCAGACAGCTGGACGCCGTGGTGCTTTCCAGGCCTGGGATCGGCGGAAGACGGGCCGCCCAGCACCTCGTAAAGCCGCGACGCGCGCGCACCGACCTTTCCAGGTTCGGAATAGGCCTGTACGAAGTCGTCGGCCTTGCACCACACCTTCTTCCATCTCTCGCCCTTGTACACCTTGGTGTAGTACTGGAAGAGTTCGCGAACGATCAGTTCAATGTAGGACGTGTGGAAATTGTGGCGGTTCTTCGCGATGTCGCCCTTCGTCAAGTCGGGCATGCGCTTCGCGTCGAACATGGCGTTCGCCGGAGAGTGGCACGAAACGCATTTCGCGTCAAATACGGGCTGCACGAGCCTGGGATAGTTGAACGGGTTGGAACCCTCCACTTCCGGCCTTATGTCGCTGGGCGGCCTCCCCATCGCGACGGGCGTCTTGGCGGGAGCCTGCTGCATGAGTCGGGAACGGGCCTCGTGGCATCCATTGCATGACAGCCGCTCGCCTGGTGCAGCATACGTGTCGCTGCGCATGGTCTGTACTGCGCATCCGTTGGCGTCCAGGGCCTGGAAATAGACGGGCACTCCGACGGGAAGGTTGAAGCGCGCGCTGCCGTCGCTCTCGACGGGCACCGTGCCCAGGCAGCGGCGACCGGGAGTCTGGTCGCACGCTCCGAGACGAGGCGTGCCCACCTCGAATTCGACCTTCGGAAGAATCTGCCAGATGCGCAATTCCTTGATGGCCGTCCCCTCTGGAAATGGATAGCGGGAGTTGTAGACGTTCATCAACGCCACCTCGGCCGTCTTCGGCAGGTCCTCCTTTGGGATCGGAGCCGGGCGCACGCCATCTTCGCCAGCCGGTCGGCCGACAAGCGTCTTGTGCGGAATCACCGGCGGAACCGGGCGCGCCTGCAACGGCATGGGGTCGAGGCACGACGCGGCCGGATGGTCGAATATCTCTATCTTGTTTCCAAAGGCGTCGAGAAGCGTGAGCGCGTATTTCCGCTCGTTCGAATAGATGGGCCCGTACTGGCAGTTGGCGTTGCCGTCGTACACGCACAGGTAGTACGTCTCGGAGAGAGGCCATGCCGTGCCGTACGCGCCAGAGTGGTGGCTGTCGAGGTCGAACGCCTCGGACTCCGGGAAAAGCTGGTCCGGCGTGAGGCGCTTCACCTGGCTCATCATTCCGTCGTCGGGCACCGAAGGATCGATGATGACGAGCGAACCGCGTATGAGCGTGTGGTGTCCGCACGCGGTGGCCACGTACTTGTGGGAGCCCGGAATCGCGCGAATGGACTCTGTCGCATGCGGGGCCACGCCGTGGTAGATGCGCGTGTTGCCGTTCAGCTCGCGCGGATCGCGTCCGTCGGGGTACGCTATCCATCCGTGGTGCGCCTGGTTGAAGCCGCGATCCACGTAGTCCCAGCGCATGTAGACAAGCATTCCGTCGTTATCGACGCTCGGCTCGAATTCGTTCGTCTCGTGCGGGGAGATGCACGTGATGTCCGTTCCGTCGGGGAACATCGTATGGAGCGTGAACGTGGGGCACGGCCTGCTGTGGCAGCGTCCGAACCCTCCTCTGCGCTCGCTGCAGAACGCCACCCGCCCGTTCGGCAGCCAGCACGGGAAGAGGTCGTTCACGTTTCCTTCCGTTATCTGCCTCAGGCCGGAACCGTCGGCGTTGCACCGAAAGATGTGAAAGACCGTCTCGTCCGTCCACTGGCGTATGTACGGCGTGTCGTCGGGCCACTTGTTCCATCCGATGCGTCCGGCGGATGCGCAGAACATTATCTCCTTTCCGTCCCAGCTCACGTCCGGGGACAGGAATCCGCAGCTCTTGTCCGCGTCCCACCAGCCCGGGCGGATCAGCTCCCGCCCCTTCCATGCGCCCTTCTCCACCTTGCGGCCCTGGAGGATGTTGTGCAGTCTCTGGTGGCTCGTGAACGGGTCGTGAAGGACGTACACTCCGCTCGCGCGCATCGTTTCGCGCCCTTTCGCATGGAAGCCGAAGAACTGGTCGACCAGGTGCACGCCCCAGTCGAACTCGCGCGGGGCGAAGACGGGGCGGGTGATGAACAGGAGCTTACGTATGGAGGCGACGAGCGGATTCTTGAAGGCGATTTCTCGGCGAAGGCGCACCGTCTTCGAAAAGAGGGTGAAGCGGGCGTCCCCATCCTCCGGCGGAGTACTCGCCGCATCGGCCTCCAGCCCGGCCAGGCGCGCAAGCTCTCCTTCCAGCCCCGCCTTGCCCTTCAAGTCGTCTGCCAGGGCGCGGGTCCTGCGCAGGACGACATCGAGCGGGTCGCGGTCGGAATCCCACACGAGCGACTGGCGGTTCACGACCTGGTCTTCCGGCGGACGGAACTTCGGCGACACGACAGGCGACGTCTTGCCGTAGCTGCCTATGGGCCGGATGTCGTCCTTCCTGGCGAGTTCCCTTGCGAGCAGGCGCCATTCCTTCGCGTTCTTCTCCCTCGTCTCCGCCGCGCAGGGCGGCGGAACCGGCTCCGGTTCGGCCATCGGAAGCGGCGCGGGCGCGGCCGCCGCCGCAAGGGAAAAAAGCGTAGCGATGATCGATATCCTCTTCATGCCCTATTTCTCCTGTCTTGCGAGTTCGTACATGATGGTTGCATTGGCGGCGTCGCCGGCGATGTCGGCGACGAACGAAAGCCCGCCTGGGGCGTGCCTGAGCGGAATCTCGTTGCGGCGGGATCCATCGGTCTCCAGCCTGTACGCCTTCCATTCTCCGCGCGCGGCGGCAAGCGACACCGTACAACGTCCGCGCCTTACCCGGTACGGCAATCCGCCCCACGCCTCGAGGATCTTCCTGTCCTTGTCCCGGAAGCAGATCCCCGTGTTTTGGAGGTCGGTGAGATGCGTGACGAGGATTCGTCGGGAAGTTGCGAGCGGCAGGCCGTCCAGCGAAGTGGCGAAAACAGTCGCTTCGCCGTCGAAGTCCGAACACTCCATCGCTCCGGCCTTGCACGAGCCGTCTTTAGCGTAGCATGCGCACGTGCGCGCGGTGGCAATCGAAACCTTGCTGCCCTTTGGATCCTCGAGCCTGACGGTGGAAGCATCGGCATCTCCCCTGCCGAGGAAGGCCGTGACGGCGCGTTCTGCCGCGAACGCCAATGGATCTCTCGAAAGGTCCCAGTATGAGAGCGGCCTTTCGGGCTGGCCCGGCGCGTATGCCGTGTCGTTGCCCTTGGCGTACGATCCCCAACAGTAGTGCCATACGCCGCACCATCCCCTGCTGCCGGCGAAGGCGCCCATTGAAACGCTCGCCAGCCCGCGGCAGTGGCCGGGCGCCGATCCGCTCCATTCGCTGACCGTCAGCGGCATGTCCTCGAACCGTCGGTCCGTGCGCCGCCGCTCCTCGATCTTCTCAAGGATTCGCCAGCCGAACACCGGATGCGCGCCTGCCATGCGGCTGGGCAGAGAATGCTTCTTCCCGATGTAGATGGGGTGATCCCAGTAGGTGTGGCGGTCCATGAAGTCGTACTCTTCGGCGATGACCGGCCAGTAGGAGTCGGGATATGTCCAGCCGTTGAGGTTGCCGAGCATGCCCTTGTAGCCGATCTCTTCGCGAAGGATGCGCTTCATCCGGCGGAAGAACCGGCGTTCGTTGTCGGCGGCGATCCGTTCCCAGTCTTCGGGGCGCTCTCGCTTGAAGTTGCCGACGTTGCCTTCGTTGATCAGGCAGAGGAAGCGCAAGGCGGGCTCGTGGGCCAGATCGCGTCCGGTGAACGGGTTTACATGCGTCATGAAGGCCTTCGCCCAGGCGAGGTAGTCCGCGAACGCCGCCTCGTTCGTGGTGACGAGCTCCTTGTACTCTTGAAGCTGCGGCGTCCCCGGGCGGTCGATGCCGAGCGCCTTGAACGGGGGCCGCCGCCGGATGACGTACAGGTCGGTGAAAAGCGTCATGCCCTGGGCGGCGCATTCGGCGACGAGCTCGTCGAACTTGCGCATCTTCTCCCGGTCGAACCCCTTGCCGTCGGCGGAGGCGATCGATTCCTCGTGCTGGTGGATGCGCAGGGAGTTCCATCCGGCGCGCCGGAAGAACGCCACCTCGTCACGCGCGTTTGCGGGCGTATTGGCGTCCAGTATCACGTTGACGCCCGTGAAACGCTTCGCATCCGGCCCGTAGGTGCAGAACCCGGAAAGGTCCGCCGCGCTGCCGGGCACGATGCCGCTGCGCGTCGAAAGCGGCACCCAGCCGGACTGCTCCACGCCTACGAACGACACCTCGAATCCGTGCGGTTCCGCCACACTGTCGGGATACATCCACCGCCCGAACACGAACGAGACGGATTCCGCCAGCCGCGCATCCGGCGCCTTGGCGTCGCCCTGCGGCGCAACCCCCGGCTTGTGCCGCATGTAGGTGAAGTCGCAGGCCGGCACGCGCACTTCCTGCCATTCCGGCGCGAGCGGCACGTAGCATCCCCACATCCTGCCGTCCGTCTGCGAGAAGAGAAATTGCACGGACGTCATCGCCGGACGCGTGGAGCGGATGCGGAACACGAACACTTCTCCCGGCCCTGCGCCAGGCACGGCTCTTGCGTACGCCTCGCCGTCGCATGGCGACCTCACGGCCTCTGTGGGGTGTTCCAGGAACGATTCCGATTCCAGGCGGAAGGCGATGCGCCCCTCGTCGTCCCTAGTGCGGGACATCTTCTGCCTGTACATCAGATTGCCCGTGACGGACTCTACGTCAAGGAAGTTCCACGGGCGTCCCGCGGCGAGTTCGGCCATGTTGCGGGCCTCGTGAGGCGGCTTCACGCGCGGAGGCGGCTCGTCAGGCGGCGGCGGGGCGAAATAGCGGGGACCGTCTGCGTAGTCCGCCGGCTCCACGCGACCGCCCTTGAGGACTTTCCAGTCTCCGGGCGCGAGCGTAACCGTGAACGGAGCGCCGAGATCCGGCAACGATATCTTAATCGTCACGTCGCCCTTCGCGACAGAGACCTTCACACCCTTCCGCCTTGCGAACGGATCGTCCACGTCTACGATGTTGGGGTAGACCTGCAGGCGCCATTCGCCGGGTGCGATCCTGTCGAGGAAGTAGCAGCCGGAGCCGTTCGAACGGACGACCGGCGACGATCCGCACCCCCAGACGCGTTCGAGCTTTCCAGGCGATGGCGGAGGAGTCACGGGATCGTTGGTGTAGATGTAGTCCCTTTCCGTAACCATCTCGGAGAGGTTGCGCGCGGAGTCGGCGCGGAACGGGCCGAACACGTGGGCATCGGAGCGCTTCTCGAACGGCGCGGCGCCCATCGGAACAAGCCGGAACACTTCGCGGGCGATGGCCAGCGAAAGCGCCTTCGCCGGAGTGTAGACGAGGTTGAGGTAGTGCGTGGACAGGCCGGCGTTGGTGTCTGCTATCGCAAGCGGATCGTATTCGAACTGGGCGGCGATCTGCGCCTTTGAGACGCGGAACTGCCGTGCCATTACGGGATAGAGGCATGATTCGCGCGTGTCGGCCGTGTCGAACTCGTATATCATTCGCGCCTTGCCGGCGATATGCCTTTCGCATTTCGCGAAGATGGGCTCGCCGGGAATCGTGCCGAGGATGTTCCCGCGCCGTTCCCTTCCAAGGTTGATGCCGCCGGGATAGGCGCCCATCGTCACCCCGTCCACGCGCGCGCCCTCCAACGCCGCCGCATCGCCAGGGCCGGCCGTGCGCCATGCGATGTAGAAGAACGGCTTGCGCGTCCCGGTGGAGCGCAAGGCGTCCGAGAGCGTGTTGATGTAACGCCTGATCTTCTCGACAGGACAGCCTTGAGGATAGGCAGGCTCGTTCACGAGCTCGAAGGCCGGAATTGCCGGATCGTCCGCGTAACGCAGGCCGTTGTACGCGTTCACATGCTCGCCAAATTCCTTCAGGAAACGGGCCTGGACTTCCCACAGGCGCTCGTCGTCCACCAGCTCATGGTACTTGTGAAAGTTGGAAAAGCCGGCAAGATCCTGCGGGCGTCCGCCTGCTCCCCAGTGCGCCATCGGCGTCAGCACCACCTTTATGCCGCTTGTGGCGCACAGCGCGATGAGGTAGTCAAGCTTCTCCAGGTGTCCGTCCGGGTCGACGAGATGTCCGTCCCTGTCGGAAATCTGCCGGTCGAAGCAGTGGATGCGCAGACAGTCCAGGCCGAGACGCCTGAAATGTTCCACGTCGTGCCGCATCGTCTCGTAGTGGTCGGCCCCGGCATTTCGTATCGCGGTATCCCAGTATGCGAAGGCAGGATAGTAGTTTACGCCAAAGAGGTTCACCTCCGCGCCGTCCTGCCAGCGCAAGACTCCCTGCGCGTCCACTGCAGGCGGATTGTCTCCGGCCGGGCGCGCCAGCGTCGCGGCGGACGCAAGCAGCGCCAAGGATAAACCGAGTAACTTCGGCATCGTTTGCATTTTTGCTCTCCAGGCGAACGCAGGTCAGCGGAATATGATCGTGACGCCGATACCGCTGATGTCCAGACGGAGAACTCCACCCTGCCTGACGAAATGCAGTTTGTAGCTGTCCGCAGGGATGGCCAGTCCGTCCTGATCGCAAAGCCGCCATCCGCCGAACGATTGCGGCAGCGACAGGCTGCCTGCGGAAACAAGCGTGTAGCTCCCCCTGATGTCGCGCGAGGACATGCGGATGGAAAGCGTGTCGCCAAGCGTCACCGCCCCGGTGGTCGCGATCGCCGGCGTCGCCCGGTCTGCCGTGTCAAGGTCGAGGACCGCGCCTGCCGAATACACCACCTCCGCCGCACCCGCCCCGGAAATGGAAGCGCCGTTGCGCAGTTCGACGTAGGCGTTGCCAAGGCCGCCTGCAACGGCGACTGCCGCGTTGGTGGCAATAATGGTTCCGCAGAATCCGGCGCCGCCCGCAAACGAATGGTCGCAATCCGCCACGATGAGGCGCCCGCGGCCGGAAATGGAACCCGAGAATCCGTCCTGCGCGCCGAGCGTCACTTCTCCGTTCGCGCCGAGGTCGAGCGTCCCGGTTCCGGAAAGCGACCGCAGCTTCTGCGACGTGCCGGAGACGCCGAACGTTGC
>JAEEGL014651386.1_pt1 | contig 16283 bp, 10 predicted proteins | sample 9134231 | NCBI WGS metagenome assembly JAEEGL01 (sample SAMN16246548, study PRJNA631951) | gut metagenome | biome: gut microbiome; feature: rumen; material: fiber-attached | host: Bos | place: Iran: Karaj | collected 2018-10
GATTGCGTTCTTGTCAGTTCCTCCCCTGCCATATTTATTAGGATTGGAAAGAGCCTGCATGATCATTACTGCATCAGACATATCAACGCTGCCGTCACAGTTTGCGTCGCCAACTATTGTTGAGACTGTAGTCTCTGCTGCTAAACTCATAACAGGCATTGCGGCAGCTGCTATACAAACTGCAGAAAAACCTGTAAAGAGTTTTTTCAAGACATTGTTCCTCATAATTATCATTCTCCTTTTTTAATATCGCCCAACCATAGTCATGTTTTTAACTATGGCTATATTATACATAATCAAGCTTGAATTAATCTTAAATACTGTGCATAATGCTTTGAAATATTCTTTTAGCTTAATTTAAGAGAATAAAGAAGATTATCGAGCAAATCTTTTATAAAAATTATTAAATAAATATAGATTAGATTAAGATGAGATTTTTACTCTATGCTTTAATTATATATGAGAAAGCTGAATTGAGGCTGAAAATAAGTGTGAATGATGTAAAACAAAATTGAAAAAATGATGAAATAATGGTGAAATCTGGTTCTATCATGTTATGATCAAAAAGAGACTTGATCTTATTGCAGATAAATGATAAGGATTATAATTATAGTCAGTAATGAACAGGTTGGTATCATCCAATGAAGCAGGCAGGAAAGTAGCAATAAAAATCAGATTATAACGTAAAGAAAGTTTTTCTGTTTGATAGCTTATAGATATTGCATTTGTCAAAAAGCTCTATGGTCGTCATTGAATAAATGCCTAAGATTATAATGTTTAACTATCACTAATCCCCTTGAAACTGTTCCATATCTATTTGAGGTTTTTAAATGATTTTGCAGCTAAGGAGAATCTTTTAAAATAATTCATTTTTCTAACATGTATATAATTGATTTTTTATTAGCAAGAAACTCGTTGTGCACTTTCAACTTAATGTTGACAATTCTGTTGAAATATGGTATAATAAATGTATAGTAAAATGTTCTTTTTTTAGAAGGGGTGATAAAGATGTTCATTGGATAATAAACAATTATATTAGCACTATTTATCTCCAAACATGACGAATCCACGCTTAAAAAGGAGGATCATTATGTATGCAGGTATTTTTGATTATAATGATAATGATTTTATAACTCCATTTGACAATAAAATGGGCATTGATTCTAAAGGTAACTTAATGAGACGTTTAGATGAATATGTTGCTTTGGATATGAATTCAGGCAAATTTCACTACATATCTCCTTGGCCAGAAGAAGATAATAATAAATAATTTAAAATAATTAAAGGCTGGACCGGTAAAAAGTCCAGCCTTTTATATAGCATATATTTAGTTGATGTATAAGTATTGATAATCCGAGTTGGGTATGTTATAATTTGATAAATCAAAGTGAAACGGAGGTTGCTTGTATGCCTTTCAGAATCATAAGGAACGACATAACAAAAGTTAAAGCCGATGCGATAGTAAATGCTGCAAATTCATCATTGCTCGGTGGAGGCGGAGTTGATGGTGCTATACATCATGCTGCAGGTCCGGAGTTGTTGGAAGAATGCAGAACTCTTGGCGGGTGTAAAACAGGAGAAGCAAAGATTACAAAGGGATATGCTCTTGACTGTAAGTATATCATACATACGGTAGGTCCTGCTTGGCACGGCGGCGACCGCGGTGAGGAAGAACTTCTTCGTTCATGCTACAGGAATTCCCTTGATCTTGCTAGTTCTAAAGCCTGTGAGAGTGTAGCCTTCCCTCTTATTTCATCAGGCATATATGGTTATCCGAAAGATAAGGCGCTTGATGTGGCTGTTTCCGAATTCAGAAGCTTTCTTAAAGAAAATGATATGGATATCACACTTGTAATATTCGATAAGGACTCCTTTGAGGTAAGCTCAGGTATCGTTGGCGAGATAAGGCAGTATATTAGTGATGCTTATGCAAAAAAATGTGCTGCTCGTGACAAAAGGAACAGAGACAGCGATTTGGTTCTCGGTATGTATCATACTGCTGATGCAGCTAAAGCAAGTGGATTATTTGGCAGCAAAAAGAAAGGCAAAAAAGAAGTCTCAGCAAGTATCATGCTTGAAGAAGCTGATATTGGTTGTGCGCCAAGCATTGCGCTTGAAGATATGCTTAAAACACATGACGAATCCTTCTCGGAAGCTCTGCTTCGAATCATAGACGAAAAAGGCATGACAGACGTGGAAACCTATAAAAAAGCAAATATTGACCGTAAGCTTTTTTCCAAAATACGCAGTGACAAGAACTACAAGCCAAAAAAGCAGACAGCGGTGGCTTTTGCTGTAGCACTTGAACTGGATCTTGACGAAACAGAAGAACTGCTGAAAAAAGCGGGCTTTGCTCTGTCAGACAGCCTGAAATTCGATCTGATAATCCGCTATTTTATTGAACGCAGCAATTATAATATTTATGAGATAAACGAAGCTCTGTTCGCTTTTGATCAAAGTCTCATTGGTTCATGATTTGTCGCCTTAAAAGCGACCAAAATACCTCCGTGATGATGTATACTGTAATTACAGTAAAGGAAACGTGAAAGCGATTCCGAAAAATACATCAAAACGGAGGTATTGTTATGAAAAAGAATTTAACCGAACTGGTATTCATTCTTGATGAGAGCGGTTCAATGAGCGGACTTACAGCTGATACAATCGGCGGATTCAATTCACTTATAGCAAAGCAGAAAACAGAAGAGGGCGAAGCACTTGTTTCAACTGTATTCTTCAGCAATGATTCCAAAGTGATACATGACAGAGTAAAGCTGGAAGATGTTCCCAAACTTACCGATAGGGATTACGTTCCTTCAGGCTGTACTGCACTTCTGGACGCAGTTGGTGACGCAGTTCACCATATTGCTAATATCCATAAGTATGCTCGTGAAGAGGATGTTCCAGAAAAGACACTGTTTGTCATTACGACTGATGGTATGGAAAACGCCAGCAGAAAGTACAGCCATAAGGAAGTGAAGAAGCTAATCGAAAGAGTACAGGAGGAAAAAGGCTGGGAATTCGTATTCCTTGGAGCGAATATCGATGCTGCTGAGACGGCAAACTCTATCGGTATCAGCGCGGAACATGCAGTTGACTATCACGCTGACTGCTGTGGAACAGGAGTGCTTTATGAAGCAGTTGCCTGTGCTGTAAGCAGTATAAGATCCGAAAAGGGAATCAATAAGTCTTGGAAGCGTTCGGTGGAAGCTGATAATATACGCAGAAAAAAGATTTAGTAGAAAAAGGTGCTCCTAGGATTTGTTGATCTTTTGTTACTCCATCTCATAAGAGAAACTTGAATAATTCTTTTTTGGGGAAGCGTCGTATACCCTGACCGATACATGCAGAGCAAGTACGCTGTGAAACATAAGAAACAGGAGAGCAATAATAGTTAAAAGTCACAAACAATAGAAATCACAGTGACATCTTTCCCGCGCCTAAAGACTATACCTTAATATATATTATTGCCCCTGTGCGTCATTACAAAGCGCTCAGGGGCTTGTGCTAATTTATTGCAAAGATAACAGAATTTATTAACAGTGAAGCTCTGTTCTTCTTTTTTCAAAGAATTACCTTACCTTTTTATACTGTCCAAGATATTACGTTTAATATTTAATAACAAATTGACCATATACACGCCTGAAGAGAATGATCACTTCTTTGTCATTAACTTGAATCCATATCTTCACTTATCATATTTTCACTATAAATATGATTGAATTGCTGCAGTTTCAAAAATTATCATTGATGCACAATAGGGGATGATTTGTTTTTAGAATGCTTTTTGAATATCTTTCATATTTCCGAGAAGAAGCATAGCATCATCTGTATTCAGCACCATATCAGGCATAGGCAGAATCAGCTGATCTTTAGTACGCACTGCAATTACATTAAGATTATGCTTTTTGCGTATATCAAGTTCTGCTATTGTCTTGTTATTCCAAGCTTTAGGTACGCGAACCTCATAAATATTAATATCATGGTCAAGTTGGAATACATCGAGAATATCGTCTGAAGCTTCCTTTGTTGCTAGTCTGATTGCAGTCTGTTTTTCCGGATATACGGTTTCGTCTGCTCCGTTGCGGAGTAAGAATTTTTCTTGTACATCGTTTTGAGCACGGGAAATTATCTTCTGAGCTCCAAGATCTTTCAATAGAGCAGTGGTCTCAAGAGAATCCTGAAAGCTATCACTGATTGTGACTATGCATACGTCATAATCAGGGATCCCGAGGGAACGCATAAAATTCACATTTGTACTGTCTCCTATCTGAGCGTTTGTTACTAATGGTAATATTTCGTTGATGCGTTCTTCTTCACTATCAACTACCATTATTTCACAACGAAGCTGTGACATACGTTTTGCTATATGTATACCGAACTGACCTGCACCAATTATTAAAACTGATTTCATAGTTTCTCTCCCTTTTATAATTATTATCCAACAGTGACTTTTTCCTGTGGAAGTCTTGAGATTTCATTATTTGATGAGAATGCAGCATATATCAGTGTCAAGCCTCCGACACGTCCTGCAAACATAAGTACCATAAGAATAATATGCGATGATAAAGACAGCGATGTTGTAATTCCAAGAGTTAAACCTGCTGTTCCCAGTGCAGAACCTGTTTCGAACAAACAACTTGTAAGAGGCAGGGATTCTATAAGGCTTATTGCTATGCCTGTTGAAAGGAACAATGTCATATACATGAACAGTATAGCGCCTGATGTGCGTATAATATCTTCAGGTACGCGACGATTAAAGCATTCAACATCGTTTTTGCGTTTGAATACACTTAAAGCTGCGAGGAATAGAACTGCTATTGTAGATGTTTTCATACCTCCTGCCGTTGACCCCGAACAACCACCGATAAGCATGAGTACAGTCATGAGCATTGTGCAGGGTTCGCGCATTTTTGAAAGGTCAGCGGTATTGAAACCCGCAGTTCGTGCAGTCACGGACTGGAAAAATGAATGAAGCACTCGTTCTTTTGCAGATTCATGTGAATATTCCGCAAAAAAGAAAAATACAGCCGGGAGAAGTATAAGTAATCCTGACGTTACAAGCACAATTTTTGTCTGCAATCGATACTTTTTAAAATGATGGCGGTGCTGTACGATATCATCCCATGTAAGGAATCCGATGCCTCCGATTATGATAAGCAGCATAAGGACAGTATTTACATATATATTGTTGCCATAGGAGGTCAGTGATGAAAAAGGTTCCCTGACTCCCATTAGATCGAATCCAGCATTGCAGAAAGCTGATACTGAATGGAACATGGAATACCAGATACCTTTTACGGCTCCAAAATCATGGCAGAAAGCAGGATATAGCAGAACTGCGCCGATCAGTTCAAACAAAGCAGTCATTTTTAGAATGAATTTTGTAAGATTAAGAATACCTCCGACCTGAGGCGCTGAAATGGAATCCTGCATCATACCGCGAAAACCTAAACCAATCTTCTTGCCTGAGAGTTTTGTGATCATCAGACCTATTGTAATAACGCCCATACCGCCTATTTGGATCATGCTTAGTATTATAGCTTGTCCAAATAAAGACCAGTGTGTGGCAGTATCTTTAACTACCAGACCGGTAACACAAGAAGCAGATACAGCTGTGAACAGTGTATCTTTGAAAGGCGTAACAGTACGGCTTTGTGAGGATATCGGAAGCATGAGCAGAAGAGCTCCTGTAAGTATAAGTATAACGAAGCCGATGCTGATAACTCTGAATGAGTTATGATTATGGTTGTATTTTTTATCTGTTTTCTCTTTCATATATTATCTCCGAATAATAAGTAACAGAAATGCTTTAAGACATGCGCTTTTTAACAGCTTTAATAATTATATCATATATAGACAAATTATGCAATTATCAATATGAAAATAATTTGCAATTATTTAATCATTATTAATGGCGCTTTTCATCTCCAACCTATAGAGGTCGAAGGCTTCTTGAGGTAACAGGTTAAAAAGTTTTACTACGATTTAACTAAAAATTTGCAGAATGTACATAGAAATGATTGGTGGAAAGTGATATAATTATTAAGTATAAGTATGAATCAATGTTTTCAATCATAAGGGATATGAAATGGTTATAATGAAAGGACGGATTTATGATGCAATACTCAGCTGAAGACATAAGAAATGCATTGGAAAATCATGAATTGACTACATATTATCAACCGCAATATGATACGATAAATGGTCAAATGAAAAGTGCAGAAGCTCTTGTCCGCTGGATCAAACCTGACGGTACGGTTATTTCTCCATTTTTCTTTATTCCTGTAGCTGAGGAATCAGATCTCATAATGGAGATTGACTGGTATGTCACAGAGCTCGTTTGCAAAACTCTGGTAAAACAGAACATGATGCCTCAGTTCCCGATATCTGTTAATTTTTCTCGACGACATATTCAAGAAGAATCATTTGCGGAAAAACTATCGGCTCTTGTAGACAAATATGATCTTCTTCACCCGCTTATAGAAGTTGAAATAACTGAATCTGCAATGATTGGCAATGAAGATAAAATACTGGAATGGATTGTATCTATAAGGAACGCAGGCTTTAAAGTTGCCATTGACGATTTCGGAAGTGGTCTATCTTCATTTCAGTTTGTTAAAGATGTTCCTGCAGATGTTCTTAAAATTGACAAATCACTTCTTAGCCGTAACTGTGAAGACGAAAAGGAACGTATAGTTCTGGAAAGTATTTTTACATTTGCACATCGCTTAAATATAAATACAGTAGCTGAAGGAGTTGAAACAAAGGAACAGCTTGGATTCCTCAGGAGCTGTGACTGCAACAGGATACAAGGATATCTGTATGCTCGTCCTATGCCGGAAGAGGAATATCTCAAACTCTGTTATGAACATAAAGTTGTTGAGGAAGCAACGGACATACTTCAGTCTCAAAGTGCAGCAGGCACAATGAATCTTCTTATAAATGCCATATTTCGTAAATATCCGCTTGTCATTTTTACAAATCTTACAAGAAACTCTTTCTATATGATGGCATATGATAATTTTACGACAACCTCATGCCCTTCAGCCGGTATTTTTGACGAACTTATTGTTCACGGCACAAGTACTATGCATCCTGATGACAGGGAGATATTTGCTACAACTTTTAATAGAACAAAGCTGATAGAGGACTATTATTCTGGAATTCAGACAGAGCGACTTGTAACACGTCAGCTCGGAGATGACGGAATATACAGACGAGTTGAGACAGTTGATTATTTTGTTAAGAGTAATTATTCAGAAGATGTTCTTGCTATAACGCTTTGTGAGAATTTGCCTGATGAACAGAAAACCATTGATGAAATAGAAGCTGATATCAAAAAATTAAGCGAATTGAATGTAGATGATATCATGATAATAATAAAAAAGCATCTCATTAATAATTGAAGATAGGATATAATTTGTCATAATTATATGCTTCAAAGAAGTTATGTGATCATACAAATGTGAACATGATGCTAATTGTAGGCGGTTAGAAGAAGGGGGGATTGTATTTGCAGAAAAACACTGCTATTTCATTATTATTTAATAAAATGGGACGAAACAGGAATACAATTTTTCTTGTTATGTGTCTTATGGTTCATGTTGGCTATTTTTCCGTGTTTGTAATCATGGGAGTAATACCTTTTGCTATTATAAATGCAATAAGCGCTGTTTTTTATATCCTTTTTATTTTTTTCTCCAAAGACAGGGAAAAATCTGAAAAGGCAACGGTTTTTGCTTATTTTGAAATAATAATATTCTCAACTGTATGTGAGCTATTTACGAGAAACACTTTTGGCTTCATTTATTTTGTGATTGGTATGGTACCTGTCATTTTCTATCTTAGTCCGTCATATGGTAACAAACGTTTTTTATTTCAGATAATAGGAGTAATATCTGCGCTGATGATACATAACACACATGTATTTATACCGGAAAACTTTTTTTCACAGTTATATGAAGAGCTTTTACCTTATTCGAGAATCTTTAATTTTGTCAATCTCCTGATAACTCTATTTACAATATTATACACTTCTGTTTTTTATACGTTTGAACTTGACATGATAAAAAAAGAACTTGATTATAGTTCTACACACGACCCGCTAACTGGACTTTATAACAGAAGATTTCTATATGATACAATTGTAAAAGGAGAAGAAACGCAGATAAGTATTATTCTTCTTGATATTGATAATTTTAAGAAAATCAATGATCGTTTTGGCCACGATAAAGGCGATGAGATATTAATACAGCTTTCTTCTTGCATTCAGGAAGAAAATAAATATAGTTTTTATCCTGTCAGATGGGGAGGTGAAGAATTTATCATTTATTACAAGCAAGTATCTATTGATTCTGCATATGAATGTGCAAGATATCTGTGTAAACTAATTTCTGAAAAGATAGTTCTTCCGGATAATACCCATGTTACTGTTACAGCAGGACTTGCTTCTGGAAATCAGTCGGATTTTGATTCTGTTTTGAAAATAGCTGATGAGAAGCTTTATTATGGAAAAAACAACGGTAAAAACCAAGTTGTGATTTAGATAAGATTTCTGCAATATTTCTACAAAAAGAACACTACTCAATAGGAGTGCTATTCTCTTTTACTTTCTTACATATCGTTTTTACAAGGAGCCTTTCATCTTTGAGTGAAGTTATATTTCACTTAAGATTATCTCAAACGCTTAAGTATCAATTCTCGAAACTCTTTTCCTGAGATTATTCATTTGGCAAGGTTTTTTTGAGTTAATGGTTTTTTATTGTAAGCAGAGCTTCGTTCATAATAATGATAAATTATCATATAGAAATGTTAAAGAGAGATGAAATTAAAAAAATATGCTAACCGGGAGTCTTACGATCCAAACGGAATAAATGCATCAGAACCGACAAGCGGACCATTTGCGGAACAAAAACTTAATAGGAGGAGTATATGACTGAGAGGTTAAGGAATAAATGTGATCTTTTTTTACGGAACCGTAATGCCGTTTCCAAGAAGTTCATGTTTGAAAAAGATATGATGAGCATAGCGGCAGGACTGATATTTACAGGTGCTGACAAAGAAGTTGATATTGAGAAGCTGAATGAATGCCGCAAGATTCTCGCTAAGCATACAGGCTTTTTTTCAGAATACAGAGATGCTGTGAAATTAGCTCTGATCAGTGAAATGGCTCTATCCGAGAATCCTGAGCAGTATATCGAAGATGTCAAAGCAGTTTACCGTAAGTTACATAAGGGAAGGTTCAAGGACAATTCCTATATGGTTCTTGCAGCAATGCTGACATGTGATCTTGGAAAGCAGGAGAGTGCTGATGTGATTGTTGAAAAGCATAACGAGATCATGAAGCAAATGAAAAAGCAACACCCTATACTTACAGATTCCGAGGATATTTCTTATGTTATACTACTAGCACTTTCTGACAGACCTATAGATTACATAATCAGCGATATGAATGAGTGCTTTGATTATCTAAGGAAAACCCGCAAAATCAAAGCAGGTCCTGATTCTGTACAGGGCCTCAGCGAGATACTTGCACTAACAGACGGAAATATGAGAGAAAAATGCGACAAAGTCATCAGCTTTTATGATATACTAAAGGACAAAAAGGTTGATATTAATGGTGGTTATTCATTTTCAGCCCTCGGAGCACTGATCGGTATTGATGAGACTCCTGAAGTAATTGCGAATGATATAATAGAAGCTGACGTTTTTCTTGATGGCTGCAAGGAATTTGACGAAAAATCTGTGAATAAAAATCAAAGACTAATGTTTGCTTTAATGCTTGTAGCCGAAAGCTACGGATCAAGTACTTCTGTGATAAGCAATACATTCATCAATAATGCATTGGGGATTATAAAAGCAAAACAGATTGCAACGATGATAACTATCATATCCAATGTTTTGCCGACTGTTCTGGGAGCTGTTTTAGATAATGTTTCTGATAAAAATGATAATGGTGAAACAGAGGAGGCTAATCAGGAGTCTGATAAAACTTGACGATATTAATAATGTAGAAAAATAACATATAAATATGTCGGAAGCTACATTTCTATCTTAGTATTTGTAATAATAAGCTCAAATCAGTTCCAAAACGTCAAAATGAAACAGTTTACGATACATTATTCAGGTTATATATTTTTTAATCACAACTGTAACTTTGTGTGTATCTACTTTTCCTGAAAAATACAGCTTTTCAGACATACTAAAGGTATTTCCGTCAAGCTGAAATAATAGCGTTTGTATAATAAACTAACAGCTCCTTTTAACAATTCGAAGGGAGCTGTTTTCAGTTAGTGTGCCAAGCATTGTACAGTTTTGGCAGGTGGAATTATTACACCTCAATAAAAGCATATTGACATTACAATTAAATGCAGTTTCGGTATTGAAGTTTTATCTGTTGAACTTGTTATTCTCATTTTTGATGCTTTACTAAACTTATTTCTATGGCAAAATTGCGTGCAAATCCGAATAGTTAAAATTATTTTGTAAAGATGACAAATGTCATTTTATTAGTGACATTTGTCATCTTGACATAAATTAATAAATTAAATATAATAAAAAAGGTGCCGGTGATGAATTGAATTAAAGCCTTATAAGCTTTGTCAATACAATAGATAGTATATTTTTACAACTGCTAAAAGTAATCAGGTGGTGGTAAAATGAAGCTATTATATTGAACTATATAAAATGTCATGAATTCAGGACGTCTAAACAACAAATCAAAGTTTAATTTGCACAATATACCAAGAATACATATGGTTAATCTTTTATTCAGGAGTGAAGAAAAAGAAATTGCAATATTTGAACGACTATTTTTACGCAAAAGGAGAATAATAGAAAATGAACTTAATGAATGTATTAAAAAAATCAGCAATTGGTACTATGGCTGCTGTCATAACAGTTGCTGGTACCGCTGTAACTGTACCTTCTATGAATGTAAGTGCAGAAACCTACGGTGTAAATGAACTTGCAAGTGAATTAAAAGAGATTGCAAATCTGAAAACAACAGTTTTGAATGATTTTAAAACTGCTAATTATACGCAGTACGATAGCCCAGCTGAGTTTGATGTATTGTTTGTAAAATGTAAAAATGCCTTAATTACAGCTGGTGGACAAACTATAAGGTACACAATTGAACCCGGTTCTGAAAAGGATCAGGTAATAGATCACGGAATAAAGCGTTTTGAGGAAACAGTTGAGTCAATTACAAATCATGCAATCGATTTAGTAATAACAACTATTTGGGTTGATGAAGAAGTAAGAGGAAATAATGGATTTGGTTACAATGAAGTTAAAGATTTTCTTGACATTCCTTGTGACAGCTTCGATTCTGTTTTCTGGTTCAGCGGTCGTGAAGGTATGTTTGGCGGAACTGGAAAAAACCTTACGAATGAATTCGGCGAATCCTATGTTCAGCCTGTAGATGTTGCAAATGAAATTTCACGTATCAGAGCAAACGCTTCTGTTTCCGAAGAAATGAAATATCAGTGGACTTGTGGATGCATCACACATGAATGGATGCATCAGGTTGAACAGCTTGCAAAATCCGTTTTAAATGATTCAGAGTTTCCAATGTGTCATGATTATCAAATTAATGGTGTAACTTATGATATAGATAAACTTCAGACTAAAAAAGAAGGCAATGACACATATATTTTGATCAATGATAAACTTAAATTCAAGTATGTAGCAAACAAGTATCCAGACTACATGGGAGATTACTATGAAGCATGGCTTTCAGGTCAGGTAATTAATCCGAAAGACAACAAAAAGAGAGGTATGTTCCCGTCTATGTGGCAATATATCACAAAGGCAAGACATCTCAGTGATGACAGCTATGTAATCCGTAATACATCAACTAATATGTATCTAAATAAAGAAGATGTTAATGACAATTTTGGTGCTTCAAAGCTTACTACAGTTTCAAATCCTGATATGTTTTCTAAGAATCTTCAGTGGCAGTTGAAGTATGATTGGAACAGCAAAAACGGCGATGCAGTTCGTCTGATTTCAGTTGCAGATAAGAATCAGCTTATCCGTGCTGAAAAAGGAAACAATGTTGCTACAGCAGCTCTTTATCAGAGTGCTTGGGGTGTGTCAGAGCTTAGTAATAAAGGATTTCAGTTCACTTTAACACCTGATGATGGTTTATCTTATGAGATTCAGAGCACCCTTGATGTTTTCAATAACTGCTATTTCCGTGACAACGGTAACAGCGGTGTATGTATCGATGCTGATACTGCCAATAACGGATGGGAATTGACAAAATTAGGCATACAGACTGGAAAGTACTACATTAAGAATCTTGGCACACGAGGTGCTTTAACAACTACAGACAATAATACAACTGCAATTGAAGAATATTCAAAAGACAATGGAAATGTAAATCAGGAATGGATTATTCAGGAAGTTCAGGATGGCTTTTTCACTATTTCTTCTGCAGTTGACGGTAAAAATCTGTATTTCGATGTAGTTAATAACAATGGACTAGCTGGAAATACTGTACAGCTATATGGAAGGAACATAGCTTACAATGATGCACAGCTCTTCCAGCTCAGAAAAGATGCAAACGGTTTTTATACAATTGTGACTAAGCGTAACTCCGATCTTTGTGTTGCTTGGAACGATGAAAACAAGAAAATGGAACTTCAGACAATTAACGGTTCCAATGAACAGACCTGGGATTTGGGTCAGACAAAGCCAGCTTCATTTGTTCAGTCCGGTAATTATTACTATATCATGACATCTGATCAAATGTACCTTGGCTGGAATGGAGAAACAGTTGTAAAGACTACAACTCCTTTAAAGTGGAAGATTTCAGATAAGGGCAACGGTTACTACTGGCTCGAAGCAAATATTACAGCAGCTTGCAGATTCCTCGATGTTGCATTTTCAAACAATCAGGAAGGCAATTCAATAAGATTGTGTACAGACACTACTTTGTGTGCAGATGCTGAAGGTGCACGCTATGCACAGAACTGGGCATTTGTAATGAATGCTGACGGTACATTCAGAATCGTTCCTAAGCTCACCTTTGCAAGGGGCCTTAAATTCAACAATTCTAGTGCACAGCTCTCTAGCACACCTGATAGCTTTACTTTTGTTCTCGCATAATTCGAATAAACCAATATTTCACAGAAGACATTAATCCAATTCTCGGTATTCTGCCGAGAATTGGATTAAAATAATTATCTATCGCGATTAAGTGACATTCGCCCCCCATATTATAGTTGGAGGGAAATTACCGAAAACTGCTAAGATATAACTGTAAAAAATCACCTTGGATGTTCATTTCGTTATTAGTGGGTAACTTTGAGTCAACAGAAATCACTAAAAACAAATTGACATAATATGATTCGAAATACGTAATATTGTGATTTGTCTCACTTTGTCATATTATGTCCAAAGTGTTGGACAATCTTTCAAATAAAGATCATATCGCAAGGGCGTTTACCGTTTAAAAATAGAAAAACTAAGCAAACATCGCTGATCTAAAAAAATAACTACCTTTCAGGGAAAAACAACAACAGCCTCCAAACGACGTATCTACGCCTTTTGGAAGCTGTTTTTCTTCTCACAACTGTAAAACTCCGGATTATATATCATGCTCGATAACTTGTCAATTGACAAGTTATAAGAGATATGCCCTATGGTGTTTTTTATCTATATCACGGCAGAATACCCCGCTTCTAAGCGAAGTGAAAGAGGGGGATGAATGCCGGATTTTTAAACCAAAACTATAGATAATCAGTAAAACATATGCTATAATAGGTAGGGGAGAGTTCACGCTATACTTAATGCGCTTTAAATAATAACTTACACTACAGGAACAGATAGCTACATGCTACATATGAAATAAACAGGAGAATAAACATGAAATATAAGCACTACTTTGCTGTCATAACAGCTGCTGCATTCTTACTCACAGGTTGTCAGCATACACAGATTACCGCTCCTGAGCAGAACGGCATATCACAGACTACTGCACCAGAACAAGACAGCACCACACAGACATTGACAGAGATTCAGCCGCCTACAACAGATAATACTCCTCTGTCGAATATTGTCCGAAGTGATCAGATCAAGCTGCCTGATGATAATTTAAGCTTCATACAGGCAGAACGAACAGAAGATGGATTCGGCTGCATTGCCTACAATGAGCATAGGCAGATGACTTATCTTCACATAAGCGAGGATATGCAGACATCAGAAGCGTTTGTACTTACATCACCGTCAGATCAGGAAAAATATTACAGTAATAGATATCAATGGTTTGCCATTGAAGAAGATGGAATCTGGGCAATTGTCAACAATGAGGGCCATGAGGAAATCGAGCCCTATCTCCTCTGTCACTATGCCAAAAACGGTGAATTAATATCCGCCATCCCTGCAAACGATCTTCAGGATTACCCGATGTCGGATTACAGACTTGGCGGTGATTTTGAATCTGTGGGTGATGTGCTGTATCTGACACTGTATGACGGCAAAGTTTTGCAGATTGACAAAGAAACAGCAAAAGTTTCTGTCATATCAGATCTGAACAAGGAGGATGACTCCTACGATGTGAAATACCTCTGCTTTGAACGTGATGACAAGCCGATTCTGCTTCGGGAAAAAGTAGAATATGCACCGGATACTCATACGATACATGAAGCTGTCGTCTCTGAATTTGACCTTGAATCAGGCAGCTGCGGACAGACTATCTATACCACAGGAGATAATTGGGATTCAAAAGAATACTTCTTCGTCCTGAAAGGCTGCGGTGAGTACCGTTTTTTCATTAACACAAGCAGTGAACTGATAGGCATACGAGACGATGGTACACAGGAGTTACTCATTGACCTTGATGCCTCTGATCTCGACAGGGATTGTGGTACACTTGTGGATTGCCTCAGGCCTCCGTACTCCACATCAGATATAATGATCGTACCTGCCGATGATACACATTTTCTGGGGCATATTATTCATAATCCGGACTACAAAACATCAGCATATTGTCTGACACGAAAGCATGAATCTGAGATAAGTTAATCGAAGTGCTAACATTTCTATCCGATTTTAAAGTATTGAATAAAACTATCAATGTTTACACGAGATGTTTTAGATGGAAACAAAGATAAAAGAGATATTCAAAAATCTTTTCATCACGAACGCTCCATGATACCTAATAATACTCCGTATTTTCGTCATAAGCAATGGCTGCGAAGACAACTTCAGTGTTAAAGTTTTTGCGTATATATACTTCATATCCTCTGCGTTTGAGTTCAGAGTATACGACGTTTTCAAGGATAAATTCACAAAAAGTCCATTGAACCAACTCCATTATAATGATATAATATTAATACAAAATACCACAGAGGAGGTTGAAAGTGGAACCTGCTTACTTAAGGAAAATAGCAACAGCTGTTAACAGTATCATTTTTATCCTTGTATTTGGTCATATGTTGTTTTTTTATTATATAGATGTTCCTTTCCTTGTAGCGTTTAGTATTCCTGATGCCTGTATTTATATTATCGGCTATATTCTTATATATTTCGATAAACTTCATGTATATGTATGGCTATTATACTGTTGGATAACATTATATACAGGTGTGACAACAATTAGTATCGGTGTTGGATACGGATTTCATCTATACTGTTTTTCAATGATACCTATCATCTTTGTAACAGAATATATATCATATAAACAAAACCGACGAAGTATGAAAGCTTTGTTCGTAAGCATAGTAATTGCTGTGTTTTATATCATATATACAGTATACGCATCACATTTCGGACCTGTTTTTGAATGCAGCCAGCGACATAAAACATTATTGTGGAGCTTCAACGCACTGGTAGTTTTCTGCTTCCTTATTTCTTTTACCTACTATCTTATAAAAATAATTATAATCTCTGAGGAGAAACTTAAACAGGCAGCTCAGATTGATCATCTCACGAGGCTTTACAATCGTCATTATATGTTCGACAGACTCATTAACATTACAACCGAAGACCAAAAATGTATTCTTGCTATAACTGATATTGATGACTTTAAATGTATTAATGACACTTATGGTCATAACGCAGGTGATGAGGTTCTTAAAGGCTTATCCGAGCAAATCAGAAAAGAATGCTCAAACTGTGAAATATCACGTTGGGGAGGCGAAGAGTTTCTTATTATCTCTTATAAATCATATTCAGAAACTATTTCAATGCTTGATAATTTAAGAAAAAAGATAGAAAACTCTTCTATTAATTATGATGGAAAAAAAATAAAAGTAACGATCACAATTGGTATAGCA
>JAEEGL016644863.1_pt1 | contig 16283 bp, 11 predicted proteins | sample 9134231 | NCBI WGS metagenome assembly JAEEGL01 (sample SAMN16246548, study PRJNA631951) | gut metagenome | biome: gut microbiome; feature: rumen; material: fiber-attached | host: Bos | place: Iran: Karaj | collected 2018-10
ATTGACCCAGTCTTTATTTGTCCAGCCCTCGACTTTCTTTCTGCTGGATCCTCTGGCATTTACGAGCTTGCCTACATAGTTATTGTAGATCCAGGTTACCGAGGTTCCGCCCGGTCTGTAGATCTCATACTTGTCAACATAACTGTCAGCTACTTTGTGCTCTTCTTTGGTGTTGAATTTATAAGAGACAAATCTCTTCTTTTTCTTATAATCGTAACGGACCTTGACCTCATGAACCGTTTCGAAAGTCATCCTCAATACCATGCTTACGAAACCGTCACATGCCAAAGCATCCACCTGTGCGCCTGAAGTATAGGCAACTGTATTGAGTTTTTTGCAGTTTGCCAGAATCTTATTACGCAATTCTTCCTGATCCATAAACGAATCCGGATTTCCGCTTCTTTCCCTGAAAACGTCATAGAGAGTCTGATATTTGGCATCAGCCACAACAGTGACGGGCTGTACATATGACTCTGCAATGCCCGCAACAACCGCAGCCATTGTAACTATCGCAATTGCTTTTACAGCAATCTTCCAAATGTTAAATTTGCCCATTCAGCCTCGCTTTTTCCCCGCGGTTATTTTAGCAAGGCAAAAGCAACAAGTAAATCAAGAATGAGAGTTGAAGTAATACTATTTCGTGACAAAACAATAACAGATTACCATTTCCACTCTTCGAAGAATCTTCTCTTCTTTCCGTCTTTGTTATGCCTCTTGCCCCACTCGTTAACGGAAGCCATAACGATAAGGATGCTTCCGGAAACCAGGAGGTAGATAAGCCATACGAGTGTAGACCAGAAAGCTACCGACAGGTATATCGCGATAGATACCATTGAGACGATTCCCAGGATAAACCAGAGCCTCAGGCGCTTTATGAACGAGAAAATAAAGATTCCGATAGCAGCCGTTCCGACGATTATGAGGTCAACAGCTTCTTTGGTAGTCGCTGCGGAGACACCTTCTGCAACCAGCGCCAATGTTACTCCCGTAAACCATATATACTTGGTAGTCTCTGCAGGGAAAGGCTTTATCGCCTTACAGATCAGGAGCAGCGTTCCGAGAATCAGTGCGAGATGGATCTCGAAATCAATAAACTCAGGGAATTCGAGATAAGGCTGTGCAAGAAGGCCTAAGCAGCAGAAAACAGTTGAGAAAGTCAGGATAACTCTGAACGGCACCTTTACCCTGCCTGCGATATTCATTATGAGGACAGCAACGGTAAAGCAGATTGCCATAAACAGATAATCTTCTTCCCTCATTCCGAAAAGGAATATAAAGGATGAAAGCGTCAGATAGTCCACTCCCTTTTCAGAGAACATGTTCTTTCGGAACAGCAGTCTTCCCAAACCTGCAACCGCAAGCGCCAGGACGATCATAAGGATATTGTTCAGATCATCGTTTTTGATCTTTGTAAGCTCGGCCAACAAAGAGACCTCTGCTGCCAATATAGGAACGACAGTAAAGAATTCAGCCTTGAGCAGAGCCAGGATAACTGCGAAGACTACCGCTATCGCAAATGTCTGCCAGTTAGCTCCGATAAGGAATGCTGAGCAAAGGAACCATATCGTTGAGAATGCCAGGGAGAAATACTTTAATGCCGTGTAATTCTCATTTTCAAGTTTTCTCTTGAAGAATGCCACTGCCACCAATGCCACATTGATCACGAGGAATGTGAGCGCAGCTATCTGTCTTGTGAGATCGATATAATCTTCAGGGATAAACTCCAATCCCCATTCCTGCTGGGCATTGAACTCGATCATGAGGAATATGCCGACAGAAAAAGAGTTGATGCATGCGGAAATCCATGCTATCTGGCCAATACCGATCCTACGGCTCTTGATCGCATCAACATTACAGCTGACAGCCAGAAGAATGAAAGCAAAAACCAGGAGCCATGCACATACATAAAGGTCTTTGCAAAGTGTCATTCCTCTCGTATAAGCAAAGAGCGAGAAAAAGCTTACAGCAAGAGATAATCCCGCCATTATAAAGCCGATCAGCTTAATCCTGAAATCATCCTTTGTAATGAATCTGAAGATCAGAATTACGACCGCAGGGATCAATGCCAGGACAGGAAAATAGATATTTCCGGAGATTGGATTATCTTCAGGAACGAAGTAAAACATTATTACTCCGATGTAGTAATAGATCGCGGTAAGAACAGCCATGAAGACTTGCTCTGTAACAGAAACCTCTTTTCTGAAGAATCCTGCGAGCTTGTTTTCTTTGTTTGCAAATACCGGTTCCAGTGTCATTCTGAACACGAAAAGAACGATCAGAATTGCGCAGGATATGACGCCCATGATCGGACAGTCTTCTGCCGACATGATAGCCGCAATCGTATTCATTAATATCGGGAAAACAGTATCCGAAGCCCACGAAGATATCTTAAGGATCTTATGTGCCACGAACAGCAGAACCGTAATACCCAGCATGAGCGAGGTAACGAGAACCGTGTTGTCCGAGTCCAGGAAAACAACCAGGGATATCTCAATCAAAAATCCCATTACAGGAGTGATGTATTTTACCCAGGCTCTGCCTTTCGTAAACTTGGTAAACAATACAAGCGCTATGAATTCGACTACAGTACCGGCGACGATAGCGACATCGGAAAAAGCTACCGTGAAGAGCAGGAATGCTGCAGGAATATAAGTCATTATTTCCGAATAGACACGGAAGAAAACCTCTTCCCTGAACTGTGGAATAAGAGCAGCTATCCTGAGCATCAAAGCAAGAGTTGCAAGACCCAGGCAGATCGCAGTCCATTCGCTGACATCAAGGCTCGCCTGCCCTGCCTGTGCAGACAGGAAAACCACAAGCCACGTCAGTGCAATATAAGTAGTTGTGCGGTACACATTGGCCTTGGTTTTTTCGGCAAAAATAAATCTTCCTGCGATCGAGGATACGAGAAGTACAAATGAAGCAACAGATGCTACGATCCAGCCATTTCCGTCTTCGAACGAGAAAGCTGAGCCGAACAATTCATAAACACCCATACCTATAACAACGATCGGTCCCAAAAGGCTTGCGAGCGTGTACAGGGCAAAGCCCGTCTGCTGGAGCTTTAATCCCTTTCCGGCAAATAAAGACATTCCGTAGATCATGACAACTATTGCGATAAGTCCTATTACTCTTACCGCATCAGACATCCATTCCCATGATCCTGTCATGAAGGTTGCGCCTACCATCGTAAGGAGAAGCACACCGATTCCGAAAGTGATATTGATGCTGCTGAAGAACTTTTCGCGCTTAGGCTTTTCAGCCACAGCAACAGGTGCCGCTGATTGAACCGGCTTCGGTGCTGCTACCGGAGCTGTTACCGGAGCTGATACCGGAGTTGAAACCAGTGCGGGAGCAGCAACAGGAGCCTGTGCAACCGGTGCCTGAACATAAGTGGCTGCTGCAGGTTTAACAACAGGCTGCTGAACAGTTTGCTGTACAGGCTGATAAACTTGCTGTTGAACAGGGCTCTGCACAGGCTGCTGTGCCGGCTGGTAAACCGGTTGTTGAACGGGTTGTTGAACCTGCTGATAAACCGGCTGCTGTACCTGCTGAACCGGTTGCTGTACCGGTGCCTGAACCGTCTTTGGATATACATTTCCCTGAGGCTTATAATATTGCTCCTCAGGTATAGGAACTTGCAATTTGATCTGCTTATATAATTCGGGATCGCGTTCCTTTATCAGACGCTCTAATTCCGTTATTCTGTTTCCACGTTTAATAGACTTAATCAGGAAAATAACAAACAGAGTAGCAAATGTAACTGCAAGAACAGCAAAAGGTGTTGAGTTCAAAAAACTCTTTAAACCAAACAAATCGCCCATATCATCATCCTCCTTTGTTAAGAAGTCTTGATACCGGGATATTAGCATTGGCAGGGCTTTGCTGTAAATAGCTTTGATAGTCAAAGTAAATTTTTACAGCAATTTTGCCGCAAATATATTTGTTTGGTTTTGCTTGATTACCGCTGGACTCTTCCTGATCCGTCGCCTTTTGCGAGTTTCATTACTTCGTCAATCGTGACTCTGTTGAAATCGCCGTCAATAGTGTGTTTCAGACAACTTGCAGCGACTGCAAATTCAAGTGCTTCCTTGTCACTTGCAAGTTCATTCAGGCCATAGATAAGTCCGCCTGCAAAAGAGTCCCCGCCGCCTACTCTGTCGACGATGTCATACATCTCATATTTGCGGCTTACTATAAACTCAGAACCGTTATTCAAAGATGCTGCCCAGAAGTTGATATCTGCGCTCTTGCTCTCTCTTAAAGTGATCGCAACTTTCTTAACATTGGGAAACTGTTCCATCAGCGAATCGCTCAATTTCTTATAATCTTCAGCCTCAAGCTTGCCGCCTTCGACATTGCTCTCACACTTAAGACCCAGAGACTTCTGGCAGTCTTCCTCGTTGGCGATGATGATGTCTGCAAACTTAGTCATCTCAGTCATGACATCCTTTGCATCAACACCATACTTCCAGAGGTTCTTGCGGTAGTTAAGATCGATGGAGACAGTAACACCGCGCTTTTTCGCTTCCTTAACAGCAAGGATCGAAGCATCTTTTGTCTCTTCGGAAATTGCAGGTGTGATACCTGAGATGTGAAGCCACTTTACACCTTCATAGATAGAATCCCAGTCATATCCTTCGGGCTTGAAAAGCGAGATCGCAGAATATGCCCTGTCGTAGATGACCTTGCTCGCACGCTGATTTGCACCGGTCTCAAGATAGTAGATTCCCATTCTGCCTGCGGTGCGGATGACCTTGGATGTATCAACATTGAATCTTCTAAGTTCACCGATTGCAGCTTCGCCGATCGCATTTTCGGGAATGACAGATAAGAACTCAGCATCGAGTCCGTAATTTGCGAGTGATACAGCAACGTTAGCTTCGCCGCCGCCGAATGTCGCTTCCAAAGAAGGAGACTGCAAAAAGCGCTCCCTGCCGGGGCTCTTAAGTCTTAACATCAGTTCGCCGAAAGTAAGATATTTGCTCATGATCTTGTCTCCTTAATGATCTTTACGGCATTAGCCGACAATGCTGTTATTTTATTCCAATCGTGATTTGCGATGTCATCTTTTTTGCAAACCCAGCTGCCGCCGATAGCAGCAACAGACTTGTTTTCAATGAAATCCTTAAGGTTTGCTTCGGAAACACCTCCCGTAGGAAGGAACTTTACCTGTCCGAAAGGTGCCGACAAAGCCTTTATCGCTTTGATTCCTCCGAAAACATCAGCGGGGAAAAACTTAACGACATTAAGGCCAAGACTTATCGCCTTCATGATCTCTGTCGGCGTAACGCATCCGGGAATAACAGGAATATTATTGCCCTTAGCCCAGATGACAACACCGTCATCGAGCCCCGGGGACACAATAAACTTAGCGCCATTCTTTACAGCCAGTGCTGCCTGCTCAACGCTGATCACAGTTCCTGCGCCTACAGTCATCTCGGGCACTTCTTTCGCGATCAAGGCAATGGACTCTGCAGCGCATTCAGTCCTGAAAGTTATCTCCATGAAATCGATCCCGCCATTGAGCAAAGCCCTTGCGAGCGGCACTGCATCTTCAGCATTATTTAAGACTACAACCGGTACTATTCCGGTGTTATAAACCTTCTCGAAAAACGTCATAAGTATCACCTCTCAAACAACTGGTATTCTAGCATATTTTCATTTGCGATTATACCAAAAATAAGTTATTTTATAAGAGCTAACAATAAAAAGAGGTACATCATGAAAAGCCTTATAAATGACAACTTCCTTTTGGAAAATAATACCGCGTTAAATCTCTATAACGAATATGCTAAAGATCTCCCGATAATCGACTACCACTGTCACATCGAAGCAAGAGAGATCGCTGAAGATATCAATTATGAGAACATCACAAAGCTCTGGCTTGGCGGCGACCATTACAAGTGGCGTCTTATGAGAGCTTGCGGCATTGACGAAAAATTCATTACAGGCGATGCATCAGATAAAGAGAAATTCATGATGTGGGCAAAGGCTGTCGAATCAGCTTTCGGCAATCCCCTTTACCACTGGACATGCTTAGAGCTCACAAGATATTTCGGTATCGAAGAGCCTCTTACGATCTTAAATGCTGAAAGCGTCTGGAACAAAGCAAACGAGATGCTGCAATCCGGCGAACTCTCCGCTAAGAGCATTATGAGAAAATCCAACGTCGAACTTATCTGCACCACAGATGATCCAATCGATTCTCTGGATTTTCACGATCAGATAAAAGTATCCGGTTTTGAATCCAAAGTATTACCCGCTTTCAGACCGGACAATATCGTTGATATCGAAAAAGACAGCTTTGCTTCTTATGTCGCAAAACTCGAATCCGCATCCGGCATTAAGATCACTTCGATGAAAACTCTCAAAGAAGCTTTGATCTCAAGGCTCGATCATTTCGAAAACCATGGCTGCAAACTTTCAGACCATGGAACCGAATATATCTGGTACGGAAAAGAGCTGAGTGTTACTTCAGACGATGTTCTTACGAAGAAAATGTCTTCTCCTGATGTCAAACTGACCAGCGAAGAACTCACATCATTTAAGACTGATCTCATGCTCTTTTTCGCACGCGAATATGCAAAGCGCGGCTGGACGATGCAGCTCCATTTCGGTTGCAAGAGGAACGTTAATTCCGTCATGTTAAATAAGGCCGGCATCAACTGCGGCTGTGACATAATCACAGGCTCATTTGATTTTGTAACTCCTCTGACCGGATTCATGGATCAGCTTAACAGTGAAGGTCTTCTTCCCAAGATGATCATCTACTCTTTGAACCCTACAGACAACACAGTGATCGACACCCTCTGCGGTGCTTATAATGACGGCACTGTTTCCGGCAAGATCTCTCACGGTGCAGCATGGTGGTTTAACGACAACCTTTTAGGCATGGAAGAACACTTAAAGTCACTTTGCGCACAGAGCTCACTTCCCTGCTTCATGGGCATGCTCACGGATTCCAGATGCTTTTTGTCCTACACAAGGCACGAATACTTCAGAAGGATCCTCTGCAACTTCTTAGGCTCAGAAGTCGAGCGCGGCAGGTTCCCTAATGACAAGAGGATCTTAAAATACATCATAGAGAGAGTCTGCTACAGGAATTCCAAGGGTATGTTTGAAGGCTGATTTCTCCTGTTTTTAGCGGGTGTAACATTGTTACACTCTGCATTTTAGCTTTATTTGGGTACTATTTGGAGCTGTCTCATGTGAGGCAGCTCTATTTGCATCATCACGTTTATGTCCTGCTCCTTGTATAGCAGTATTATTCAAACCGTTTATGTTCAGTGCAAAAATAGTGCGTAAAACACCCCAATTTGTGCACTAAATATGCACTGGAAGCTCATAGTGCAAAAACAGTGCACAAATTCCCCCAATTTACGCACTAAATTTGCACTGGGATACAAATCCACTCACTTCTCCACACCGCAGCCCAAACAAAAAAGAAGTTGCCCCGAAACGGGGCAACTCCCTTTGTAAGTGTGTTGTTTAAGGAGATTTCCTTATTTGTAAAGTGTAGCGTAGATGTCTACCAAGCCCTGATAGTTAAGTGATTCGCAAGACTTAACATATTCATCCCACTGCTTATCGATGTCAGCCTGACCTGTGACGAACTTCAATGTCCAGGAGTTAACGCTGCTGATAAGAGGTGTAGCGATGAGATTGATCTCTTCGTTCTGGTCTGCTGTAGGAGCGATACCGGGAGCGAGCGGAGGTACGTCTCTGTCTGTATAGTCACGGTTAACGTAATCTGCAACAGCGCCTGTAAGGTTGTCAGACATTTCTGCAACTGTTCCGCCGTACCAGAAGTTACCACCTGCGTAACCCCACTTAAGTCTGATGTCTACCAATGATTCGTCGCCGCCGTTACCGAAGCCCAAACCTGAGCAGCAGTAACCAGCCTTAAGCTTCTTAACGCCATCAACTACTTCGTAGTGCTCGCCTTCAACACCCCACTTTGTGAGCTCATAAGCTTCGTGAGAATAGAAGAGCCAGTCAACGAATCTGAGCATCTGGATGAAGCCGTCTTCGCCGAGATCATCAAGAGCCTTCTTGGAGATCATGACACCGTTCTCAAGTCTCTCTGCAGAAACTGTAGAATTTCTTGTTGTGCCGATCGGGATTGTGATTACGTAGTTCTCATAATTGCCTGCGCCGAGCTGAGCTGTCATGTTCTGCTCATAGTTAGCCCACTGGCCCTGGTTGATAGACATGATAGCTGTCTTGCCGTTGTAGTACTTAGCTGTTGCTGTAGCGTCATCCTGTGTGAATGTTTCAGGATCTAAGATGCCTGCTGCTACGAAGCTGTTAGCTGCCTTAAGGAACTGCTTATAGTTATCGGTTACAGGTGAGAAAATGAACTTATCCTGGTCCTTGTTATATCTCATACCATTGCCGATGTTCCAACCTGCATTACAATCATAGGTTGCTGCCATAACGCCAAGGAGGTTTCCGCCGGAACCCTGACCTGATTCGTTTCCGCACCAGAGGTCAGACCAGATGTAGTCGGACTCTTTGCACATACCCTGGGATACCATGTAAGCCTTAACCTTCTTCAATGCTTCGAGGAAGTCAGACCATGTCCAATCCTTCTGGAGAGCAACGACGTCAACGCCTGCCTTGTCCCAGATATCCTTTCTGATAACGAAAGAATAGTTGATGAGGTTGGATTCCTTCATACCAGGGAGCTTATAGTACTTACCGTTGGATCTTGTGATTGTCTGGATGTCCTTGGAGAGGTCATACTTATTGTAGAACTCTGTGTAGTTAGGCATATACTTAACATAGTCAGAGATAGGAACAATAGCACCACCGTCTACGAACTTGGAATCATCATAGATCTTAGGAATGATGTATGCTGCATTACCTGCCTGGATGTCGAGTGTGATCTGATCCATGTAGTCGCCGCTGTCGTAAGACTTGATGTCGAGCGTTACATTAGTCATCTCTTCGATTTTCTTGAAAACACCCTCCGTCTTCCAAGTATCGACCATCGGATACCATGATGCATCACTGAAGAACATCGTGTATGTAACAGGCTGGTCTGCATGGAATGTCTTTCCTACTCCGTATGTGTAGGGAACATTCTCTTCTGTCTCAGTAGGCTCAGTTTCGATCTGACTGGGAATTGTAGTCGACTCAGTAGTCTCTTTTGTACCTGCACAAGCAGCTAAACTCGAGAGCATTGAAACTGCAAGACCTACACACATTACTTTTGCAAGTTTTGTTGTCTTCATAACTGTTTCCTTTCTTTACATTTTTCTATTGCCGTGGGTAAGTCCCATTTAGCACAAAGTGATTACTCTTTTACGCCGCCGAGCATCATGCCCTGTACGTAATATTTCTGAATGAACGGATATATGCATATGATCGGAAGGACCGTGAGAACCATTGCGCATGACTTGATGTTTGCAGACATGTTCTGCGCATCAGGATCGGATGCGCCGGCGCCTCTGATGATCGTCTGAAGGAAGTAAGCTACAGGCCACTTTGCCTTATCCTGCAAATAGAGCTTTGCATTGAACCAGTTATTCCAGTACATGACCGCATAGAACAAAGTCATCGTGGCAATGATAGGTGTCGATAAAGGCATCGCTATATGCCTGAAAACACCAAACTTGTTGAGGCCGTCGATCTCTCCTGCTTCTTCCAGGTCTTTAGGAATGCTCATGAAGAAAGATCTCATAAGGATTACGTAATAAGTGCTGATGAGCATCGGGAGAATAAATCCCCACATGGAATTCTTAAGACCGAGCTTTAACATCAATACGTAGTTCGCCATGAGTCCGCCGCCGAAATACATCGTGAAGATGATGAAAGGCGAAAGGATCTTATTTACACTGAGCTTCGGCTTTGATAACGGATATGCAAGGATTGCTGAGAAGAAAAGCGAGAGGATCGTACCTACTATTGTATAGAAGATCGTGTTGCCATAGTATCTTAAGAACTCATAGTCATTACGTGTAATAACGTAGATATATGTGTTGATACTGAAGTCCTCAAATGTGAGCCTTCCTTCGAGAAATGCCTGGATGCTGAGTTCACCTGCAATGATCGCATGATCGGATGTGAATGACTGCAGGATGAGATAAAGGAACGGGAAAAGCGTTAAAAGTGAAATGACGATCATTATGATCGTGTTAAATACCGTAAACACTTTATATCCGGTAGATTCCTTGATCTTGTTTTTCGGATTATGGATATGGATCTCTTTAAGCTCGGGAGCTTTTGTACTTATATCACTCATACTGTTACCCCCTTACCAAAGACTCGTATTTGCGACTTTGCGTGATACAAAATTCGCAACTGTCAGAAGGATCAGGTTGATGAGTCCTTCGAAAAGACCTACTGCCGTAGCAAAGTTGATGCTTCCGGATTCGATACCCATACGGAATACGTAAGTTGAAACGATATCTGATGTCTCATAAGTCAGAGGGCTGTAAAGGAGGTATACCTTTTCGAAAGCTCCGCCGGAACCTACGAGTCCGCCGATATCAAGAATGAGAAGCGTTGCGATCGTAGGAAGGATGCAAGGAATAGTTACATGCAGAACCTGCTGGAAGTGATTAGCACCGTCAACAGTTGCAGCTTCATAGAGTGAAGGATTGATACCTGACATTGCTGCGAGATAGAGTATCGTGCCCCAGCCTAAGCTCTGCCAAACGCCTGAGACTACGAAGATAGTTCTGAACCATTCAGCAAGTGCGATGAAGTTGATCTTCTCTCCGCCTAACTGCTGGATAATGTCATTTACAGGACCGCTGGTAGAAAGCACTTCCTTGATCATGCCGCATACGATAACCATGGAGATAAAGTGCGGAAGATAAGATACTGTCTGAACGAATTTCTTCCAGCGGATCTTTCTGATCTCGTTTAAGAGCAACGCGAAAATAAGTGTCAGCGGGAATCTGAAAAGCAGATAAAGACCATTAAGGATGAGCGTATTCTTAAATGCATCCCAGAACGGCTTTGCTGTAATGAACTGTTTGAAATATTTAAGTGTTAAAGGACCTTCGCCGAAAATATTGCCGCCGGCATTATATTTACGGAAAGCAAGGATATTACCGAACATCGGAATATATCTGAAAATGATGTAATAGATTACAGGAATAATAAACATGGCATAAAGCTGCCAGTTGATGCGGAAATCTTTGCTGACTCGTGTTCTAAGAGATAGTTCAGTAGGAGACCACTCTTTTGATTCCTGAAGCTCTTCTTTACTAGACATTTCCTGTACCCTCTATTTACAGCTGTTACAACCAAACCCAAAACGCAAGCCCTCTTGCATACTTGTATGTTAGTTGTCTTGCATTGAGATTATCACCGCTTGGGCGATATGTCAAGATAATCTTCAACTAGAATGCTAGATAATTGTGCAAGTCGAATAACAAAAAAGAGGATGTCAAAAAGACACCCTCTTAAAAGAAATAATGTTATTTTTAATGATTAAAAACTCATTGAAGCCTTTGCAACATCGGCTCCGATCCCGCTCTTATTTTGCGGATGAAGTTCGTAGATCGGATCCGGTGTGGCGCTTGCTACAACCTTTACATCACTTATGTAATTTGGTGCTTCGTCCTGAAGCTTCTGGATCATTTTCCATCCTTCGGGTACTTCACTCGCAAATGTCAGAGGATTGATGTAGTCAGCGATCTTTACCATTACAACAGGTACCTGACCGAAAAGTTCTCTCATAGTCTTAAATGTCAGGATCATCTTTTTGTCATAGCCTTCAGGCTCAGCGGCATTGGACTCACCCTGGCACCACCAGATCTGTGATATCGTGATATTCTTAACAGTCAGAAGGCTTGCATAATAGAGCGTTGCAGGAAGCATCTGCGCCATCGGGATCGGATTGAACTTAGGCATCTTTTTCTCAACGACCATCTTCCACTCACCCATGATGTCAGTCATGCCGGAAGGAGTCTTAAGATAATAAGGATGTCCTTCGACAAAGCCGCCGAATTCCTGCTCGACGGTAAGTCTTGTCATTATCGTATTCTTTCCTTTATTGAGGACAGAACCGTCAAAACGGTAAATTCTCGGCGGATACTGGTACTCAGTTCTGCCGACTTCAATGCCGTTTATATATGTAATATCGGCATCGATCAGATCGCCCAGTCTTAAGAGGCACTCGCCTTCACATCCACCTTCATAATCGAATTCTTTAATAAACCATACGATACCGGAGAAATCCTTGACAACGATTCCGGGAAGCGTCACGGGCTTTGCGTCTTTTATGCCTTCTTCAATATTGAAATCATTGTCGTCAGCTTCAGCGCGCCAGTCTATCGTGAGCTGCTGCCAGTGTTCCACATATTTTTTCAGTGCGCCCTTTCCTCTTAACGGAGCTAACTCTTCTTCCTTAACTCCGACTTCGTAAAGATCCTCTTCACTCATCCATGCTTCGATAGTAGAGCCGCCCTGTGCTGCCAGGATAAGACCTACAGGAATATTCTTTTCTTCGAAAATCCTCTTTGCAGCATAAAAAGCAATTGCGCCGAATGCATTTTTCGAATCGCCTACAGCGCTGATCCAGTCAAATTCAGGGAGAGTGCAGATGCTCTCTTCGCCTTTATTGGGAATCTCAAGATCCGGAGTTAAAAGATACTGTCTGATATAGGGATAGTCTTTGGCATCGACTTCTTCTTTGTTGAGCTCAAGTGTTCTTCCGACAGGAAGTTCCATATTTGACTGTCCTGCGAGAAAGAAAACATCGCCGATGCAGACATTTTTAACCGTAACGGTATCTGTTCCTTCGACTTTAAGTTCTGTATCGAAAGCAACGTCCATCGGCGGAAGGACTGCTTTGAACTTGCCGTCTGAAACACCGGCAGTAACAGAATTTCCGTTTAAAGAAACAACAACTGATGATGCGGCAGTCTCAAAACCTTCTATTATTATTTCTTTATTTCTTTGAATAACCATTCCGTCTGAATAGATTCCGAGAAGCTTGGTTTCTGACATGTTTTAAGCCCGTCCTTTACATAAACTTTGGTTTATTGTATCACTTTTTATCATCTTGTATTCTAGTTGGCAAAAGATTGATTTTTGCCAAGTTCACTTTTATACTGACTTCAAAAGGAAGCTTGATCAGATGAAAAATAAATTCGACCAAATTACAGGCAGCTGGCTTTATAAAGGATGTAAAACCATCGGAGATGTTGTTATCGCTTCTTCGCTGTTCCTGTTATTCTGTCTCCCCATAGTCACGATCGGAGCTTCTGTTACCGCTTTATATTACACCGTATTTCGAAAATACAATAAGAAGATCGATTCCATATCCAAAGATTTTATGCATTCTTTGAAAGATAATCTCAAGAACGGGATAATCATTCATCTGATCTATCTGCTCTATAGCGCACTTACCGGATTTAACATCTATTTCGCATTCTTCGGACTTGGTGATTTAAGGCTTCCCGAGTGGTATAAGATAGTTTCTTTCATCCCGGTCCTTCCCATAATCTTTACTCTTCCTTTTGTTTATCCGCTTATGGCAAGGTTCAGCAACGGAATCAAAGGTACAATCACCAACAGCTACACGCTTTGCATGATCAACTTTCCCAAGTTCCTGCTAATCTGGCTGATCCTTATAGTTGCCCTGGCAGTAAGCATCTGCTTCCCGCCTGCAGCGCTGTTAACTCCCGTCGGTGCGATGTATCTTACACAGCTGATCACTGAAAAAGCTTTCGAGAAAGCCATAGCGGTCGAAAAATCCCGCGAAGAAAAAACTGAAGAGGCAAACAGAGATGAGTGAATACTTTAATCTTATTCAGATAATATCAGGTGTTTTGTCGGCTGCACTTGTCTTTATAGGTGTTCTTTTGAGCGCCAAAAAGCTCAATCCCGAAAAATATGAAGTGATCCCTGTGAAGACCACGGTCATTTCGACTGCACTGATCATCTTAGGACTGCTCTCTTATGCTGTCACGAAAACATGCACTAACTTAACGATCGTCACCGAAGAAGATTACGAACTCTGGACTTTATATGTTGCTTCTTTGGGCGAAGTCATAAAGATGTTTGGCTTCGTTGTCTTCGTGCCGGTCCTTTTCAGATTGTTTAAGCCGAAGGGCAAAAAGAAGGAAGCTTTGGAAGAAGATATTCCGGAAGAGGAATGATCCTGCCCTCTTTATTCCGATAAAACCATAACTTATCCCCTATTTTACTGTACTTTGTTGGGTATTTCTTATCCCCTTGTAGAGGTACTATTTGATATGTCATATTCTATTGACAAAGGTCAAGACTACTAGTATGCTAGTAAGCAGAATGAGACTTGAGTATTGTCCCATGACTCTCTTTTCAATAAATATTCGGGGTGTGAATTCGTATGAAACTGGTTTTGAGGTGGTTTCCGTATGGTGATGACAGTGTCACCCTCAAGCAGATAAAGCAGATTCCTGGTGTCAGCGGCGTAGCTACACATCTTACAAGGATCCCTGTCGGTGACATCTGGACCATGGATGAGATCAACCTGGTAAAAGATGAGATCAATTCTTATGGTCTTGAGATGGAAGTCATCGAGAGCCTCAATATCCATGAAGACATCAAGAAGGGCCTCCCTACAAGAGACCAGCTCATCGATAACTATATCGTTTCGATGAGAAACCTCGCCAAAGCCGGAGTTAAATGCATCTGCTATAATTTCATGCCCGTTATGGACTGGTACAGGAGCGATCTTGCAAAGGTCCTTCCCGACGGCAGCAGTGCGATGGCATATAATCACAGCGAAGCTGTTAAGCTCACACTTGAAAAGATCACATCTTCCATGATCGACGGATCACATAATTTCAGCCTTCCCGGATGGGAACCTGAGAGATTCGCACAGATGGCTGAAGATATAAAGTTCTATCAGAATGTTTCATCAGAAGAATACTTCAAGAACATCAAGTATTTCCTCGATGCTGTAGTTCCTGTCGCTGAAGAGATCGACATTAACTTCGCAGTTCATCCCGACGATCCTCCGATGCCTCTTTTCAACCTCCCCAAGGTCGTTAACAGCAAGGAATCGATCAATACATATCTTAATCTCAACCAGTCTAAGAGAAACGGACTTACTCTTTGCACCGGAAGTCTTGGCGCAGGAATCCATAACGATGTTGTCGATATCGCGAAAACATTTACTCCCATGGGCAAAGTCCATTTCGTTCACTTAAGAAACGTTAAGCATGAAACTGACACAGACTTCCATGAATCAGCACACCTCTCATCCTGCGGCGACCTTGATATGCTCGCAATCGTAAAGGCCCTTTACGAGAACGGTTTTGACGGTTACATCCGTCCTGACCACGGCAGAATGATCTGGGATGAAGTAGGCAGACCCGGCTATGGTCTTTATGACAGAGCACTCGGTGCTACTTACATCAATGGTTTATGGGAAGCTGTTACTAAACTTTGTTAACTATTATTGGCAATAACTCCTCCCTGCCCGCAAAACCGATGATCTTATAATCACTTATAAGGTTATCGGTTTTGTTTGAGGGACAAGCATATGAAAGGACTTTGGATCTATGAATCTTTCAAAAGAAAACCTGAAGAATACTGAATTTTGGGACAGCATTAATGTTGTTCTTCCCAAGTACGATATCGACTCCGTAAAAGATGCCACTTTTAAAGCACCTGCCTGGCTTCATGTCGGCGGCGGAAATATATTCAGGGCATTTATCGCAAGGGTCAACCAGAGACTTTTAAACCAGGGTCTTACCAACACCGGAATCATCGTCTGCGGCACGATGGACTATGAGAATTTCGAGCGCGTTTATAAGCCTTTCGACAATCTCTCGATCATCTGCGATCTTAAGCCGGACGGCAACACAGGATATGAGATCATCGGCAACATCACTGAAGCGGTCGCTGCCAATTACGATATTGGTGAGAATATCGCAAGACTTAATGAGATCGCTTCCAACCCTTCATTACAGATGGTTTCTTTCACTATCACAGAAAAGGGTTATGCATTAAGAGATGCCGACGGCAATTTATATAAGGATGCAGAAAAAGATATGGAGAGCGGCCCTTCCCATCCGCTCACATGCATGGGCTTTATTGCTTCGCTCCTTTACACAAGATTTAATGCAGGCGCTTATCCTCTGGCTCTGGTCAGCATGGATAACTGCAGCCACAACGGCGATAAGCTCAAATCATCAATTTTGGAGATAATCGATGCCTGGGTGGCTAAGGGGTTTGTGGATAATTCTTTTCGACATTATGTAGATGATCCATCCCGAATAGCATACCCCTGGAGCATGATCGATAAGATTACACCAAGACCTTCGGACGAG
>JAEEGL017290614.1_pt1 | contig 16283 bp, 2 predicted proteins | sample 9134231 | NCBI WGS metagenome assembly JAEEGL01 (sample SAMN16246548, study PRJNA631951) | gut metagenome | biome: gut microbiome; feature: rumen; material: fiber-attached | host: Bos | place: Iran: Karaj | collected 2018-10
AGAAACTGGGTGGTATGGCTACGGCCATCGAGACCGGATTGCCTAAGATGCGTATCGCGGAGGCCGCAGCCCGTACTCAGGCTCGTATCGATAGTGGCGTCCAGACCATCGTGGGTACCAACAAGTACCGCTTGGAGCACGAGGATCCCATCGATATCCTCGAGGTTGACAACACCGCCGTACGCAAGCAGCAGGAAGAGAGCCTCAAGCAGGTACGCTCTACCCGCGACGAAGCCGCCTGTCAGGCTTCCCGCAGGGCCATCACCGACTGTGTCCGCGACTGCAACGAGGGGCGCAAGAGGGAAAACAACCTTCTCGACCTCGCCGTCAAGGCTGCGCAGCTGCGCTGTACCTTGGGTGAGATTTCCGATGCCTGCGAGGAAATCGTGGGCCGTTACAAAGCAGTAATCAGAACCATTTCAGGCGTGTATAGTTCAGAATCCAAGAACGACTCCGACTTTGAGAAAGCCTGTGAGTTGACCGAGAAATTTGCGAAACGTGAAGGTCGCCGTCCCCGTATCTTCGTAGCGAAGATGGGTCAGGACGGTCATGACCGTGGTGCTAAGGTGGTTGCCACCGGTTATGCCGACTGTGGCTTCGACGTGGATATGGGACCCTTGTTCCAGACTCCTGCCGAGGCTGCCCGTGAGGCTGTTGAGAACGATGTTCACATCGTCGGTGCATCTTCGCTGGCTGCTGGTCACAAGACGCTCATCCCGCAGCTCATTGAGGAGCTGAAGAAGCTTGGACGCGAGGACATCATGGTTATTGCCGGTGGTGTCATCCCTGCTCAGGACTACGACTTCCTCTACAAGGCTGGCGTTGCCGCCATCTTCGGCCCCGGCACCAGCGTTGCAAAGGCTGCCTGCGAAATGATGAAGATCCTCCTTGACGAGGAGTAACTAACCACAGATTACATGGATTAAACGGATAGGAGCACCCCGCTTGGGATGCTCCTTTTATTTGTCTATACATATTAATTTTTCGATGTCTCATCCTACACTCCTACACAAATTCTTCACCCTTTCCATCATGGCCGATGTGCCGTGTCCTCATGGCCGATGTGCCGTGTCCTCATGACCGATGTGCCGTGTCCTCATGACCGATGTCGCCAATTCTCGTGGCTGAGGTGCCGTATCCCTTTCCTTTTGACTATAGTCACCAGACTTGTTGACTATAGTCGTCAAACTTGTTGACTGCAGTCAACAGACTTTTTGACTAGAGTCAAAAGGAAAAGGAGTGGCGACATCGGAAAAAGGGAGGCGGCACCTCAGTAAAAGGGATAGGGCACATCAGCAACGTGGGTACGGCATATCGGCGATAGGAGGAAGGCTTACCACTTTGCTGCAATTCCAACAGTAATACTTCAAATTCTTCTTTCGTTATGATACAATAACAGTTGTAGTTATGTGCACTATTGCGCTGCAAAGGTACAACTTAACTACAACTGCTACAACATGTATTTCAACGAATGCTTACTTATGGATTCGACCCAGGCTCATTACCCTGACTATTGCCTTGATCATTATTGCCTTGACCACCATTGCCTTGACCGCTGCCCTGACTATTGTTCGTAGTAGTGGGATCCTCGGTACCAATCAGCACGTTCGTATCACCGGTGACCAGAGCAGCATTACCACCGCCATAGACATTACCCGTGATATTCACACCGATGACGGTATGGGTACGGTCTGCATCAGTCGTTGGCTCTTCAACTTGAGTAGTTACAGCTTCTCCTGTAACAGGATCAATCACATTATCGCCAGTATCAGGATCTGTAACGTTAACAGTAACCGTTTTTGTGGTCGGTGTTTCGAATAAGACTGTGGCCAACTGTCCGATGAGCACGTTCGTGCTGCCATGAACAGGAGCGGCATTACCACCACCGAAGACATTACCGATGGTACCGATTTCGCCTGCTTTATGTTCAGGCTGCCATACGGTCTCGATGATATCCTCGTCTTCGTCCTGGGCATTCTTCCTTGTTCCGGCAACGAAATGAATCCACTGACCGGTATTCTGAGAGATGCCGGTACTTTGTGTAATGGTTTGTCCAGGATTGTCAGGATCATCAACTGTTTCCATTATCATCTCTTCATTGGCATTATCACCCACGCACTCATTGATGATAACATTGGTGTTACCCACGATGACGGCAGACTCACCATAGCCACCTCCATAGATTTCACCGATGCTGGTAAACGATTTGACGTTCACCTTCGGGTCGGCGAATGCAGCAGTCATGCCATTCTCTAAGTCGTCGGTAGCCTCTCGGGGAACCCATTTGTCATTCTCCATTTTATATCCATAAACGGAGTAGCCAGCCTGGTTACCACCGCCGAAGAGCTGACCGATGATGATGGGGTGACAGCCTGTCTCTTCAATGTTCACCGTGATGGAACCACGTACACAACCACCGAGGTTGTTACCACCGAACACGCGGTTGAAGCGTCCGCTCTGGATGTTCAGTACAATATTGCTGTTGACGTCTGCATTCTTGGCACCGCCATACATATCAGCCAGGAACTCCAAACAGCCCAGATCAATGTTCGACGTACCATCCTGGTCAGCATTGTTACCGGCACCATACACCTCTTCAACGCACAGCGGACACGATGCATGATCTGTCTCATCCAGCCTCACCGTTGAGCTCGTGCGTACATTGCCCAATGTGTTCGAACCACCGAATGCCTTGTGAATGGTACCGCCATGAAGCTCGGCCAAAGCTGTACCGCTACCATACTCAAGATCTGCTTTTTGAGCCTCAAAGGCAGCTGCTTCCAGTGCGGCGTTCTCTTCTGGTGTCTTAGTGGTATCATAGGTATAGTTGGCAGCACGATAACCCACATGCGCACCTGGATTCTTCTTGCCGTCAGGCAGATCGTCAAGACCATTACCGCCTCCAAACAAAGTACCAATCTCATAGCAGCCATTCACTTCTACCCACGTGGCAGGAGCCGATGCAGCATTACCGCCGCCATAAACATACTGAATACTGGTTAGGTCACAGCCGTCGATAACGACATGCGCCTTGCGCGTGTTGTTGGCATCCTCGGGGTCGTATGCAGCTTCGTTACCACAGCCATAGACAGCATCCATGTCAAACGTCGTGTTGTTCTTCAGTGGAACAACGTTGTTGCCATTCGTTGTGCTGGGCTTCTTGTGCGTTTCGTCACCAAAAGCTACGGTTCGATAAACATGCACCGTCACGTCACCCTTCGGCGAACCGTTCAGGTTGTTACATCCATGAATCTTTAGCACCTTACAATTATCATTGGTATTCTCGTTCAGCTTCACTAACACGTCGCCATAAACGTATGCAGGCACATTTTCAGCAGTGGTGTTGGTAAGCGTCGGCTTTGAACCCAATCCACCACCGTAGGCTGTACCGTTGATAGTGCCGCCTGTCAGGTTAACAGTAGTGGTGAAGGTCGCGGAAGTCTTGTCCTCTGCCCAAGTGCCACTGGTTGCATTCCAGTTACCCTTGTTCGTATCTGCCAGCGCACCGCCGCCATAGACATCATTGCTCACTGTTCCTCCGACCATGTTGACTGCCACAGTACCTAAGGTGATACCTCTCTGGCCTCCGCCATATACGGAACCGTTGACGGTAGGAGTCCCCGAAGGAGTGATGGTGCCTTCGTTCAATGCTCCGCCGATGGTTACCACAGGATGGCTGGCTAAGGCCAATGTTGGTAAGAAGTCAAGATATTTCTGTTTCGTATATAGGTACTCCCATACATTATAATGATCATCATCGGAAACGTATCTCCAGTAACGTTGATCGCTAGATGTATTAAACATTGAAACGGCCATCATACGTTTGGGCATCAGAGATGTATCATTATATTCAACTATATCATCCTGATAATAGCGAGGCGTAACTCCCTGTCCGGCACCAAAGACATGGCCTTTATTCGTGATATTAGAATCGGTGTTAGTACCAATAATGGCACCACCTCGAACGTTGACAATACAGTCGCCTCCGTCTTCCGGTTCTGTCGGTATTCCTCTGGGAACTTTGAATCTGCCTACCGATGCTTTCTCACCTCCGCCATAGACGTTGAGGCCGACACGGGCATTGCCCTGAACGGTGACTGCTGTGTTTCCACGCAGCAGTGCCGAGTAACCATGGGTCTCCAAGCCTGCACCGGCACCGAAGACGTTACCTGCGATAGTGGGGGCAGCTGTAGTTCCTTCAGGAGTTTCTACACCAATCGTCACCGTCGAGTTATGCTCCACACGTCCAATCTGACCGCCGCCATAGACGGTACCGTTTATCGTACCGGCATTGATGGTGACATTTGTGCTATAGACCATACCTTTCTCGCACCAGAAGGTATTGGCAAGACCTTTGCTCGCACCATAGATGTTACCATTAGCGTATGTACCATCTTCGCCCATCGCGACACCAGTAATACCTATCGTACCACCATTGATAGTGACATTACATTCACCTGTTCCGGATTCAAATGTATAGATCTTCATGTAGTCGGTGGAGCTTGGATCATGAGTAACGCTATATGTTCCTACGGAGCCTACTTCACCGCCGCCATAGACATTACCCTTGATTGTACCATTGGTAACCATAACCCTGGTTGTCTTAACATTTGCAAGCCTGACAGTTGCATGGTCGTTGCCTACAGCCTCCTTGTCACCACGGGCAGCACCAAACACATTACCGTCACCAACTGTACCGCTAACGCCTATGATACCATTATTGATATTAATGGTTGTCAAACCGTTGGAGGTAGTTGTTGTAGAACTGCCGGTAGCTGTTGTCACCTTACCCACCGATCCCATGGCACCGGCACCATATACATTGCGAACAATATGACCGCCATTGACGGTAACCGTAGTGTTGCCATAAACGATACCTGCCAGAGGATTAAAGCTATCACCTTCACCATCATTGGGCGTATGTCCGGTAGGAACAGTGCCTGAATAATACTTATCCGTACCGCAACCGCCGCCATAGACGTTACCACGGTAGGGGTAGGCTGCACCACTTAACGTTCCGACTGCGGAACCTTCCGCTATTCCGATAGTACCACTGTTAATGATGACCGCTGCGTCGTTAAACGTATGACCGTTCTCACCGCTGCCATAGACGGAGCCATTGATAGTGGGGCCTGTTTGAGAGTTAGAGGTTCCAATAGTAACATGTGTATCATAAACCCACGCCGTGTAGTCGTCGCGCTCGTTAGGTGCTGCGATGTCACCACGTGACGAGCCGAACACCATGCCGTTCTCATGTCCATCGATACCGATGGTACCACCAGCAATGGTGACTCTTGCAACGCCGGAGCTGGTGTGGCCTGTATTGAGACCGGAAATACCATCAACCTTATTGGTTCCAGTTTGCTGATCAAGACTCGTGCTGTAAGTAAAATCACCCACCGTACCATAGGCACCGCCACCATATACATTATGGTATATAACTGGTGAACCGCTGATGGTCACATTCGTATTACCATATATATGGCCGCTACGTACCGTGTTGTTACTACCGCTACCGCCACCATAGACGTTACCCATTGTAGCTCCGCCAAAGTAAGTCGTCCCTACTTTGTCTTTACCAATGGTTCCGCCACCGATGATGACATGTGTGTCGCCTGTAAAGCCTTCTGTCGGTGTCTCGCTCAGGGTTACTGACTCGCCCACGGCAGCCATTTCACCACCGCCATAGACACTGGCACGTACTGTACCTGTTGTCATATTGACCTTTGTTCCAGCCAATACGCGTCCGGCAGTATATTTGGGATAAGTCGTGCCCAACGATTCCAAAAGACTACCATAGCCACCACCGAAGACGCTACCGAAGGTGTATTTTACCGTCTCACCGTCTTTAATCTCTGTACCGATAGTACCACCATTGATGATGACTTCAGTTCCTACATTGACATTTTCATCAGCCGCATTCTTGGTAGTATGATATCCTACTATCTTACCCAACTCGCCGCCGCCATAGACATTACTCTTGATCAAGGCAGAGCCGCTGATGGTGAGTGTGGTGCTGCGAGCCTTGCCCAATTCTTCCCAGTGGGCAAGAGCTGTCGTGCCGTCCAAAGCATACATACGTCCCATACTACCGGCAAAGACGTTGCCGCCCTTGGTGTGGTTTAGGCGATAGAGATAAGAGGTAGTGGTTGTGTTGTCTGTCGTCTCAACCACTGTCTTATAAAGAGAAATATCGGTGTTGGGAATATAGTTGTTTGACTTCCAGGTAGCCAGATTTGCTTCAGTGGTAGTCTCGGGTACATTCACATACTCCCACCTATTGCCGATGGAACCACCGCTGATGTCAATGGTGATATAGCCGTGCTTCACACCCGTAGCATCAGCAAGCGTAACAGTACCATCACCGATGGTCTGTGTCTTGCCGTCAGGAATCAGCTGGCCATAACTGTCATGAGTAGATGGTACTAAGTGCGTTCCTACAGAGCCGAGTCGGCCGCCGCCGTAGATGCTGCCGAGCATCTGGCCTGCTTCAATCCAGATTCTCACATTGCCGCTTACTACTCCAGCCGTCAGAGCGTCGCCACCAAAGCCACGACCAGCACCGAAAACGTTACCTTCTACGTAACTGGTACCCCAGGTGCCAATGATGGGGTCTGTGTTTTTCATTTTCTTGATGTCTATTTCCACATTGCCCAACACGTGACCGTCTTCACCTCCGCCGAATACAGAACCGTAGATGATTGGCTGGCTGATGGAGTCATTGATTTCTACGCGGACTTTGCCTACGTTGGTCCACTGGTTGAAGTGCGTACGCTGGTCACCCTTACCTGCACCGAAAAGGTAACAGGTAACGGGGTGTGCAGCAATCTGAGCCAAGGTGCGCGGTACACCGAGCGTACCGCCGCTCATCTTCACGAAGCACTTGCCCTTATCACTTTCTACGCTTACGCCGTTGCCCACGTCAGTCAGCTCGCAACCACCATAGACACTGGTCAGGATATGTCCGCCTGTAATCTCCACGTTAGTGTTTCCATAAACACGGCCTGCAGAGCGTAGCCACTTATATTTGTTGTTATCATTGATGTACGGACTGATATATGGGTATAGACCCGAACCGCCACCGAATACATTGCCGAAGAAGGTATGGCCGTCGGAAGCGGTAGTGGCACCGCCAGATGCAGAGGTGTATTTGTCGTAGGGGAGATATACCTTTATTACATTCCCATTAGCATCCACATCAGGGTGTCCATCATTATTTTCATCTACCGTAGCACCGTAATCCCAATGGGCACATTCATGCAAGATAGCAGCTTTCGCAATAATGTCTTCTGCTGATGCCGTTGCTGGATTAATGAAATCCGTCTCAGCATAGCGGTGATTCACACCACCGCCAGGAGCATTTCCTTCTCCATTACTCTTGGTCTCGTCCCATCCGTTACCAATCTGGCAAAGGCCCTTAATATATACGTGGGTGTTCTTCTGCACGTGTCCGTTTTCGCTACCACCATAGACGGAACCCTTGATAAAGGCGTGTTCATCGATGGTCACGAAGGTCTCGGTCGTTAACGACAGTGTCTCAATATACTTTAAGTATTTGGCTTCGTTTTCTGAACCTTCATAAGGTTCCCATACGTCGGTAAGAAATATACGTCCGGGATGGCCATTTGTTTGTTCGTACGGCAGGATTCCCTTACCAGCGCCAAAAACGTATCCGGTATCATCGGGACCTCCTTGCTTTTTCATCTGCATATCGTCCTTGCCCACCTCGGCATAACCTTTGACAGTGACAGTAGTATATCCACTTCGTGGGTAAGAGTCAACCAATGTATATGGCATTCCTAACTCCACACCATTAGCTGTCGCTTCTGGCTGCGACTGGGCTACTTTATATCTGCCGGTGGAAGCTATTTCGCCGCCGCCGTAAATGCTTTGTGTAATCTTGGCATTACCCGCAATGGTGACAGTAGCCTCACCACGCACCAGCGCAGAGTAGCCGTGTGTGTTGACACCCTTTCCTGCACCGAACACGTCATGGCTGATAACGGGGGCGCTAGTGATTGAACTACTAGAAGTAATAGGATCAAAGCCAGTTCCGAATCCAATGGATACCGTCGTGTTACCTTCCACGCGGCCAACCATACCGCCGCCATAGACGCAACCGCTCACCGTACCGTTACCAATGGCAACGTTCGTATTACCGGTCACCATGGCTTTGCCACAACGGAATGCACCAGCAATCGGAGTTTCCGTATTAGTATAATTACCGGCTGCTTCACCTTTACCACCGCCAAATACACTGCCGCTAATAGTAACGGCATTTGCAGCAAATGATACTGGTGTATAGTTGTATCTTCCGGTGGGTTGTTCTTGACTATTGACAGTTTCGATTATTTCGCTTCCTCTGACAGCACAGATGTTTACGAAAGTGTTGCTGGCCAAGTCTATGACATCAATTGTGTTATCATCATCATCTTTATCCAGATGGGTTTGACCCACATCAGCCTTATTACCGCCACCATAGACATTGCCAGTGATGTTGGCACCCAGAACGGTCTGATCTTCACTCATCGTATAGTTGCCGTTGTCATCAGCACTCAAATGTAGTTGAACCTTGTCAATGGTTGCGATGTTCACTGTGGCATTGCCATACACAGCAGCTTCATTACCACCGCCAAACACGCCACCCTCGACGGTCTGATTATTAGAATCTTTGTAATCACCTATCGTGCCGAGCGTCGTTGACGCAGTTCCGTTGACGGTGCCGTATATCTGATTGATATTCACTATCGGGTTACCATAGACGGTAGCACCAGCGCCAAAACCTCCACCGAACACTTTACCGATTCGGGTACAGGAGATGATATTCACCTGAGGGTCGGCATACTGTGTGGTATTCGCATCAAGGATGGTATGAGGTTTGTCAGTGAAAACAACAACAGTATTCTCATCGGTTGCAGACGTTCTCGGCATAAAAAGCGGCCTGGTCTTATCCTCATCGATGTATAATTTGTTGTTGTCGCTGGTATCTATATAAAGAGGTATGGTATGTTCCGCATCTTTATATAAGTTGTTGCTGTTATCAGAATAAAGAGGGATGGTCTTTTCTGCATTCAAGAACAAGTTACCATTGCTATCAGTATATTTCTGGGCATGGAAATATCCATAAACGGAGTAGGGGGCATTATTACCGCAGCCGTAGAGCTCGTCAATAATAATCGGTGAACAGCCGGTCTCCTCAATATTTACGATGATATGGCCGAAGATGGCACCGCTCTGGTTGTTACCGCCGAACACCCTTCCGTATTCTCCGCTGGTGATGGTCAGTTCCACATTACCTTTCACGTTTGCATTCTTGGAACAGCCATAGATATTTTCTGTCCTGGTTTCACTACAGCCCATCACCATGATCAAGTCACCTTCGATGTCGGCATCCTTACCGGCACCATACAAGTCATCAACTCTCAAAGGACAACCTTCTGCGCCACCAGACGATTTGTTAATAGAAACACTTCCGGTAATAGTTCCCCTACTGTTACTACCGCCGTAGGCCTCGTGGATATAGCCACCCTTCAGCAGCGTAGTCGCATTGCCGTTGACATTGGCCCCCTGGTTGGTAACCCAATCTGTACCATTAATAGTATATTGGTCTTTACCGTTACCACCGCCAAACACCTCGGCTATTTCATACGCACCATTTACCTGCACGTCCGTCTCAGGAACATCAGCGGCATTACCACCACCATAGACGCTCTGAATACTGACGTCACAGGTCTCGATTCTGACATAGGCTGTCTTTCCTGCTGCAGTATAGTTGGCCAAGTTGCCACCGCCATAGACAGCGGCAACATTATAGCTATGAGGAGCATTTTGATTGTATAAATTGTTCTGTTCTGTTCTTGGAGTGTTTCCTTGAACTGTTTTATAAACCGTCACCGTTACATCACCCTGTGGTGAACCATTCAGGTTATTACAGCCGAATACGCGGCCGCTCTTCACCACGCTGGAATGGTCACCCGTGTAATTACTGATATAGAAGGCAGTAGCAGTTGAACCGCCATTACTACCCAGGTTCACTTCGATGTCACCATATACTTTTGCCTCTACAGCCTCTACTGGATTATCTCCAGTTACACCTATGCGTCCTAATCCGCCTCCATAGGCATTACCATGGATGGCACCACCCTTCAGATTGACAGTAGTCGTGTTAGTACTTGTTGAGGCTATCGTCTCATTATTACTGCCATAGTTCGTTGCATTATTAATATTGGTATTAGCCAAGGCACCACCGCCATAGACATCATTTGCCACCGTGCCGGCCTCTATGTTGACAGTCACGCTACCACCAACAGTAGCCAAGTTACCGCCACCATAGACATTGCCGCCAATTTGGGGAGTGTTGTTCTGCGCCATGACCGTTGCACTCGGCAGCAACACCGCTGCTACAAGCAAGGCTATTTTCAATCTATATCTTTTCTTCATATATCGTTTCTACTTACTTCTAACTTCTTCCATCTTCCTTTTTACTTCTTCCATCAAGGATTCGGTTCGGTTGCCCGGATGTTCACCGTCGCGCTGCCGCTGACTACACCTTTGTTGCCGCCGCCGAAGACGTCGCCAAATACCTGTGTGTTACCACTGATGTTAACGGTGGTACTCCCGTCAACTTCACTCTCATCACCACCACCAAAGACGTGGCCGGTTGTTGTATCTCCTGTGGTACCAATCACGCTGCTACCAGTAATGGTGAGTGTGACAGCACCGATTACCGTACCGAGGTTTTCGAGAGACACTTCGGTGTATATATAGTTTATCCCGTCATCATTGGGGTTTAAAATGGTTGGACTTCCTGTACTAAGTGTTTTTGTTCCAAATGTCTTATTGTTAGTCCATTCGTATGTGGTGAACGTTCCGCCTGACTGTGGTTTAATCATACCAGTGTATAAGTTTGGTACAGGTGGAACCTTGTCTTTATTGTGGATATTGACTGTACCCGCCGAAGCCGAGTAACCGGCGCCGAAAACAGAACCTATGACGGTGCAATTGTTAAGCGTGGAGGTGACATCGCCTGTCACACCACCAAGAAAACCGCCACCATAGAAATTGTTTTTGATGGTGCAGTTATTCAATGTACTTGTAACGTTGCCGGTGTTGGTGGTGGCAAATTGGGCAGAGTAATAGTAGCTACGGTTAACGACTCTTCCATCAGTATAGTCACCCGTGGAAGGATTGATTACTTCAATGTCATAGTCGGCATGATAGCCTTGATCTTTATTGCGATACTTTCCGGGAGTATAATTAGAGTTGATGGTACCACTCCAATCAGAGACAGGGAATCCGGTGGCATCGGTATTTTTATACTGCATATAGTTGGTGCCGCCGTTGCCAGCACCGAAGTATTGGTTAAATACAGTATTGGATGCGCTGGTGGTGACGGTCTTGCCCGACACCATGTCGCCAAACTTAGGACCACCACAATATTTACCGACGATACTATTGTCAATGACCACATCAATAGACCCTTTCACAATCTTGTAAGTTGTACCATCTTTTTGGGCCATGACACCGCCACCATAGAACTCGCCAATGAGCGCGTGATTGATACGCCATGTCACATCACCAGCAATGCCCTCCTTATAAGCTGCGGCTATGGTGCCAAAACGGCCACCATCGATATAACAGTGGGGGTTGTCTTCGAAGGGAGTGACACCTTCATTGTAGCCACCAGTGAGGTAGAAACTCGTGAAGTCACCGCCGAGAACATTAACAGCACAATGGCGTGTTGTGTATGCAGCACCGACGTGGGCGCCAGGGGTGAACGATGGCATGACAATATGGCCGCCAAGGATGACGTAATTGATGTGTTGATTGGTTTCATCGTTTTTGCCACGGCAGTATTGGTCGTAGATACCACCATTGAGGATGATAGGGCCTTCATCACGTTCCTTAAGCTCAAACTCAAACTGTCCGAAGCGGATAAAGGCAGTCTCGGTAACCTCGAAATGTCCTTTGGAACGGAAGCAGCCGAGGGATAAGAAATACTTCGAGTTATGCAGCTTGCCTGCAATACCCAATTCCACTACAGGGAGGAAGTCAAAGCGAATGGGGGCGATAACCTGACGTTTTGTTTGAAAGCCGAGTTGCCATTCGAGACAGTAGTCGGGCTCTTCATCAAAGTCAAGGTCCACACTCATGATAGTGAAACCGCGAGTGGCTTCGGTGGCATGTGTGACATCTTTCTGACCAACAGATTCCTGCACATTACCCACCAGCACAAGGGCATAGTCATAGACGGTCTTTTTCGCATCGATATTAGCAGCAGTAAGTGTTTCCTTTATTGATGTGGTCTGAATAGTGGCACCATTAACATTATTATCGCGTGTACCAGCAGGAGCAAAAGCATCGCCAGTATTACCTACGGTAATATTGACTCTGTCGTAGTAGCCATCCTTATTTCTCACATAGATAGCTTTGCCCCAATATGCCTCAATGGTGATTTCCGAAACATTGTCAGGAACATAATAGTAGCCGCCCTGCGCGAAGACACGCCCCGAGACACTGTAGAGGTCCTTATCAGTGCAGTTGCGGTCGGCAAAGTTATAACCATACTGCCAGTCAGCGACAAATGAACCCTGTGTTCCGCCACTTACGTCGATTATCTTCCAGCCTGTCACCACTTGGTCGGTATAATTACCAGCATACTTTTCCTGCCAAGTAGCACCGTCAGGGTTACCAAATACGGTGTTGTAATAGGGCAATTGCACCTTGCGGTAGCCAAAATCGTAGTGCAGGGAGTCCATGTCGGTAATGGGGATGTTCAGATGCTGGTCAGAAGCAGAGCCTCCAGACTTAATAATGACTGAAAGCGTTCCGAGTTGCTTTCCCTCAAATTCGTTGGCTGTGGAACGATCGAACCACGGGGTGCCAGTGTTGGTATTGATAATTGAAGGGTATTTACCGAAAGGCTTCAGTATAGGATAGGGCGCAAGATTTGGGTCCACCACCCACTTATACATCAGTGAGGCATCCTTGGGAATAGCCTGTACCTCAGTGGTAGTCAAAGTGCTTGGCGCCACGTCGGAACCTACCCACCAACCACAGAGTTCACGGTTGCTGTTAAGCAGGCTGCGGTGGAACTCCACCTGGGTGAGATAGCGCTCATCGGCTGGGAACGAGCAGTTGTATGCTGTGGGCTCACCAGTAGTGAAGGTAGAGCCGCTTCTGTAGTAGTTATAACTGCTGATGCCTGTAGTGGCAGCATTAGTGATTAGAGAGCCACCATAGACACCATACTGGTTTGAGCCACCTGTGATGTTACCATAGAACATGCAGTTGACGACAGCCGTCTTGAGCTTGGTATATTTTCCACCTGAAACTTCTGCGGTTGACGCGAAGGTGTTCTGTCCTACAATGCCCGCAGCGTAAGTGGAAGCGCTGACGTCAGCATAGCTGTAGCAATTGATGACGCGTGAATCTCCATCCAGCTTACCCACAATACCTCCGGCGCAATTGCCACCAGTGACGGTGGGATGAGTACCTTCGGGGAACGTGGCATCGTTGGGAAGAATGCCGCAGTTATAGATGAGGCTATAGCCCTTGGCTACACCAGCGATGGAACCTACATTGGCATCCGAACTGCTGATAGCAACATTTTTGAGAGTGACGTTCTTTACCACACCGCCATTGACGGTGTTGAAGAGTGGGTAAGAAAGGCCACTAATTGTGTAGCCATTTCCGTCAAAGGTACCAGTGAATTCCGTACTTACTGTTGTGTTGCCACTTACGGTAAAATTATCTATCACCTTATACTTATCACCAGCACCTGAAGAGTTTGCCATAGTCACAAACTTCTCATAGTCGCCTGCCGAGGCAATGAGGTAATAGCCATCATCCAACACTAATTCTTGGGTAATGGTTTCTTCGGCAAGCGAAGAGTCATTATAACCATCAGCCCTGGCAACAGCCTTGACGGTTACAGGATATGTCGCAATAGACACAGGTCCTTCATATAGAGTGCTGGGGTCACCGTTGCCAGTGGTGTAATAGATATGCACTCCTTCTGCAGGGAAACCACACGTGATAGTGAAGGTGTTGCCAATTCCGCGACGGATGACAGGCATGGCACACTGCATGGAGATGGGACCCTCGGAACCTCCTATGTCAGATGTTATCCAACCGTTCTTCACAGCAATGGCCTTGATAACTTTACCCGCCACATTACTCAGAGGAGAAGTAAAACGAGTGGAGGAAGTGGTGGGAGTGGCCACACTGCTCGCATCGTCACCAATTTCATAGTAGATAGTAACGCCAGGCGTGCTACTCGTCAACTTTACCTTACCGTCGTCTGTTACATCAATAACAGGAGCAGAAACCTTGTCAATCATTACAGACTGCACAGCAGAATTGGAAAGACCCTCCTTTACGGCAAGGGCTTTTAGATAGGTCTTAGCACTGATAGGAAAAGAGACAGGGCTAGAGCCATGAGCGACACCATTATCCACCGTCGGATCAGCAGGATCCGTTGAACCGTATGCGTAGTAGATGGTGGAGCCAGTCTCAGAGGCAATGGTAACAATGTTTGTTGTGTTATCAAAGGAAATCGTAGGCGTTGCACATGCAAATGCAAAAGATTCAGAACTAACGGCAGAATTAATCATACCATCTTTCACAGCAATAGCCTTGATTGTAACACTGGAAGCGGTTATTGTCACTGGTCCTGTATACTCTGTTGACGATGTGGTAGGGGTAGATCCGTCCGTAGTATAATAAATGGTGGCATCACTTGTTGCTGTAGTAATAGAAATCACGCTTAATCCAGTATTCTGAATGGATGGAGTCGCTACTTTGTCAATAGTCTTAGTTGTCACCTCGGAATCCGTAAAGCCCGTCCTTGTAACAAAAGCCTTGATAGTAGTTTGCTCGGTTACTTCAAAAGGTGCTGTATATACTTCTCCATTAGAAGAAGAAGGTTCTGACCCGTCTATGGTATAGTAAATGGTAGAACGGGTTGTTGTGGTAGTGATGGATGCTTTTCCCGTTGTGTTGGAGTATGTAATAGTCGGTTTGGCGCATATCGTCGGGAAATCAACACTATCAAAAGTCCATTTGTTATCAGTACTAGCTCTATCATTCCGTGTTTTGAGTGGCCTTCCAAGGCCTTTATTACTGCTGACACAAAAAATTTTTATATTATTGTCAGTTCTCTTCAATAATTTGGGAACAATATTGTAAGAGATGTCTCCAGTATCCCATGACTCATTTGAGACGGCACCACGAACCACTATGAATTGGAAGCGGTCTTCTGCATCACCAGTTTCGCTTCCTGTGTGGCTTGCCAATTCTATGGCATTATCCTGACCTCCCGCAGTACTTCTATACCGTAGGTATTTTCCATCATTTGCAAGTCTGATGTAATAGTAAGTCATATAATCATCAGATGAGGCCTCTTCAAAGTACCATATCATATCATCGTCCACAGTATTCGAAGTTTCTACGTAAGTGGTACCTGGCTTTATGTAATAACTAGCATCTACTTTACTTTTGATTTTGTAATAATACGTATTATTTGAATTAGAAGGACGAAAACAATCGAGTGTCCATTGATAATTTGTCATAAGAATGAAAACCCAGTTGGAGTTTTCATCATCCCAGCCGTTTGAGACCTGAACGCCATTTGTACCAGCATTTCTTCCTTGTTTGTTCAAACAATACTTGTCGGTATTACCATAGGGAATGATATTATAGGCGTTCCACCCTTTGGTATTATTATTAGCTATGGAGTATTTATAATGCGCTTTATCGTTATCATCAAGACTGTTCTTCAGTTCCAACCATGTTCGTTCACTCGTGCTACCAGATGGCTTTGAGAAATATAAATAATTCCCATCCTTGTCACATATATAATAGTAGCCACTCTCGTCAGATTCGAGGAAGTACCACTTCATGTCATCAGTCAAGATGTTCGACGTGCTGACCTTACCAGTACCATCTGGACGCATGTAAAAGCTCGTATTACCAAAACTCTGGAAAAGATAATAAACAGGATTACTGGTGTCTGTGGTAGGAGTAATTTGTCCCCACACTCCCGTAACTCCTGTCAGGAGGAACAGGAGGGTGAAGAGGAGGCTCCGCAGGAGGCCTCCGTAAGCAAAGTGGGAGTTTGCCGTAAGGAAACTGGTAGTTTGCCGTAAGGGGACTGCCTGTTTGCTGCGTTCCAACTTTTGGTTCGAGTTCATGTCATATCGTGTCATGTAGTTCATCATATCTTGTTGCTATGTTTTGTATTTATTTTTCGTTGTTGATTCCGACGGCGGAACCGCCGGACA
>JAEEGL010982238.1_pt1 | contig 16282 bp, 17 predicted proteins | sample 9134231 | NCBI WGS metagenome assembly JAEEGL01 (sample SAMN16246548, study PRJNA631951) | gut metagenome | biome: gut microbiome; feature: rumen; material: fiber-attached | host: Bos | place: Iran: Karaj | collected 2018-10
GACGCGGAAGAATTCGAAGAGCTTTCTGTAGAAGGAGACGAATCGTATGAGTGATGGTGCTATCTCACAAGATGAAATTGATGCATTGCTTTCTGGCGTTGCAGTAGACGGACTGAATTCTTCAGGTCATGTCGGTAACGGTCCGAACTATCATATTGATATACCAACTCTTCAAAAGCTGGCCGAAGACCTTGTGCCAAAGCTGGAAGAAAATGTTAACAAATATACGGGCGCCTCATTCAAGGTAGAAACTCCTGTAGTAGAGCTTTCTGACCGGGATAAAGTACTTGCAAGACTGCCCGAAGTAGTTGTTGGTATTAATGCAGATTACAATGAAGGAATCAAAGGCGGGCATTTATATATTCTTTCACCTGAATTCTCACTTAAACTTTTTGCTCTTGTAAATAATGAAGAAGCCACAGAAGTAGATGATATGGTCCTTTCTGTAGTTTCAGAAATTGTTGCAACTCATATTAGTGCACAGATAAATTGTCTTGATTCAAAGCTTCCGGGAATTGCATATGCAACACCAGAAAGTGTAAATGAATCAAAAGCAATGATTATGTTCCCTCAGGGAGAGTTTGTCCTTTCAAGCTATCCTCTTACTTTGGATGGAAAGGCTTATACTTTGTGGGAATGTCTGAGCGGAGACGCTGCAGAAAAAGTTTCAAATGCTCTTGGTGGAAATGCTGCTGCAGCTGGTGGCGCAGATGAATCTATGGCCGGAATAGGCATGGATGCTCTTAATGGAATGGGACTTGGTCCTGATGCATCTGCAATGAATATGGGCGCCCAGGCAATGGGAGCTGCTCCAATGGGTGGAGCTCCGATGGGTGGAATGCAGCAGGGCATGGGAATGCCTAATATGGGTATGGCAGGTATGGGCGGTATGCAGAATATGGGTATGGGCATGGGCGGAATGCAGATGCCACAGAATATGGGTGTAAACATGGGAATGAATGTTCCTAATGTTCAGTCTCTTCAGTTCCCGAATTTGGCAACAGGTGTTGCAGCCGGAGAACAGGGCAATATCGGTCTTATCATGGACGTATTCATGGAAATGACCGTAGAGCTTGGTCGTACAAAGCGTTCTATCAAGGATATTCTTGGTATGGGTGAAGGTACAATTATCGAGCTTGATAAACTTGCCGGTGAACCTGTAGATATTCTTGTAAACCATAAGCAGATTGCCAAGGGAGAGGTTGTAGTTATTGATGAAAACTTCGGTGTTCGTGTAACTGAAATTCTCTCTCCAATGGAAAGAGTTAACGACTTAAATTAAACCGATTTTTTTAGGGTGGGGAAATTGGTAAAAAATATAAAATCTCTTTTATGTATAACGACAATATTATTTATATTTGCCGGAAATTTATTCTCACAAAGCACACAGCAGGTTCAAAATAATGAAGCAGCCGGAACAAATGTGACAGCCGCCTCATCTTTTGAAAATGACACATCATATTTTGCAGAACCCGAAACCACAGGAACTGTACAGGGAACTTATAAGGCTCCATCTACAGCTGGAATGATAATCAAAATGATTGTTGTTCTGGCCCTTGTTATTGCAGCTCTTTACGGAATAATGCTTTTCTTTAAGAAGAAGAATAATGCCGTCCAAAGCGAAGATGATTTTTTGCGAAGAGTTTCTTCTCTAAATCTTTCTCCTGGAAAATCTATAGAAATTGTTACTCTCGTAGACCGTGGTTTTATTCTAGGTGTAACAGACGGAAGCATAAATCTTATTTCCGAAATTACAGATAAAGAAATGATTTCGGCACTTAATTTAAACTTTGACAAAAAACAGAATGTTAAAAAACCAATGAATTTTTCTGATGTACTCGAAATGTTTATGCCTGGGAAAGGAAAAAATAACCGCTCAATTTACAGCAGCACAGAACAGGTAATAAATAATCTGGAAAGAAATAATCAGACAAATCAGGAAGAAGGTGGAGAAACAAATGAATAAATTAAAAAAGATTTTATTCATATTTTCTCTGATTTTCATTTTAAGTGAACCTTTATTTGCTCAATCAACATTTCCGTTAGGTTCTACTAACGGAACAACCGAACAGAACGAAAATATAAAACCGGTTCAAATTCCAAATGTTGCTGTACAGATTACAGAACCACAAAACGGACGTGAAGTTGCTTTTTCTGTAAGACTTTTACTTCTTCTTACAGTTCTTACACTTGCACCAAGTATTCTTATTCTTGTTACCTGTTTCTTGCGTTTTTCGATTGTTCTGGATTTTATAAAACGAGCTTTGTCCTTGCAGCAGGTTCCGCCAACTTCAATCTTAAACGGAATTGCATTTTTTATGACTTTGTTTATTATGTGGCCTACATTTACCACAATGTACAATAATTCCTTTAAGCCTTTGGCCAATGGAGAAATTGGAATTGAACAGGCTTATACAGAAGCCGAAGCTCCAATCCGTCAATTTATGTTTACTCAGATGTCAGATGACACAACCTATATCAAACTTTTTATGAGTATGTCACAAATGGAAAAACCGGACACTCCGGCTGATGTACCAACTTACATCCTTGTTCCATCTTACATACTTCATGAGCTTACAGTCGCGTTTAAGATCGGAGTATTATTATATATTCCGTTTATTATCATAGACATGGTTGTTGCAAGTATTCTTATGGCCATGGGTATGATGATGCTGCCACCTGTTCAGATATCCATGCCGTTTAAACTTATTCTGTTTGTTCTTGTAGACGGATGGGGACTATTAACTCAGCAGCTGTTCATTTCTGTTTTAAGGTAGGTGGTTATGTCAATTGGTGAAGTAATATCTTTAATGAGAGGGGCTGTTACTCAGATTATCTCGATGATTGCACCTGTTTTAGGGCTTGCACTTATTGTGGGTCTTGTTGTAGCCATCCTTCAGGCTGTAACATCAATTCAGGAACAGACTCTTACCTTTCTGCCAAAACTTTTAGTAATTCTTCTTGTAGTAGCTCTCTTAGGAGGATTTATGTTCTCTTCATTGGGTGAGTATACAATTGCTTTGTTTAACAGGATTCCGGATTTTGCCAAGTAGTAAGAATGTATGGATAGAATTCTTTTAAATGCGCCAGTCTATCTTCTCATTTTTGCAAGATGTCTTGCACTACTTATGACCTTACCCTTATTTTCAACCCGCGCCGTTTCTCGTGTTGCAAAAATTGCACTTGCCGGTTATATGGCTTTTTTTATGCTTGGAAATTCCAACCTTTCTGCATACAATACTTTTCTTGGAACTGATGGAGTTTTTTCTCTTTATTACATTTTTCTCTTAATTGGAGAGGCCGGGATTGGTGTTATAATTGGTTTTTATGTAACAATAATATTTGCGGCCTTTAGTACAGCAGGACAATTCACAGCCTTCCAGATGGGTTTTAGTGCAGCCAGTACTTATGATGCAATGGCCCAGGTCGAAAACCCTTTGATGGGTCAGTTTTTTAACTTTGTTGCAATGCTCATTTTTATGCAGAACCAGTGGTTCCAGCGGCTTTTTTTAGGCGGACTTACTTCAAGTTTCAAAACTCTTACTGCAATTTCAATTGTAAACAATCATCAGACACTTGTGAGCTTTATGCTAAAAGGACTTTCAAAACTTTTTGCAGATGCCCTTATTATTGCGCTTCCTGTTATGGGAACACTCATGCTTATAACTGTGTGTACGGGACTTCTTTCAAAAGCAGCTCCTCAGATGAACCTTCTGTCAGAAGGTTTTCCTATTATGATTATAACAGCATTCCTGCTTATTATGGTTATGCTTCCGTCAATGGTCGACTTTTTTATCAGATCATTTGCGGGCGGCTTTAAGGCACTGGAAGATTTGTTTGCTGGTGTTGGAGGGAGGATTCCTTAATTGGCTGCAGAAGATGAAGGAAGAACAGAAGAACCGTCGGAGTACAGACTTGAGCAGGCTAGAAAAGAAGGTCGTGTTGCTAAGAGTCAGGAAATTGCAAGTTCCCTCGTATTACTCTTTGGTGTAATTGTTTTAATTATAATGGGCAAATGGATGCTTTCTCAATGCATTGGTGTTTTGAATTTTTATTTCTCTCGCTGTAATAATCCTGATGTAACAGATGCAAATCTTGTTACAGCATTTTTTAATGCCTTCTTAAAAATGATTATTCCGATTGGCGGAGTTGCTGTAGTTGCAGCTTTCTTAGGAAATATAATCCAGACAAAAGGTTTTATTTTTAGCCTTAAGCCAATTCAGCCAAATCTTTCTAAGATTGTTCCAAAATTTGGTGAATATTTTAGAAAAACTATTTTTTCGGGTACAGGACTTTTTAATATTGCAAAATCAATTGGTAAGGTAACCCTTATAGTAATAATAGGCTACCTTACAATAAGACGGAATGTTTTTGATGTTGTAGAAGTAATCAGTAACGGACAGATTCTTTCTGCAGTAGGAAAAATTGCATCCATAGCAGCACAAATCCTTGTTATTGTTGCAGTACTTTTTTTAGTAATTTCCATTCCCGATTATTTTGTGCACAGACGTGAACACCGCGAAACTTTAAAGATGACCAAACAGGAGGTTAAACAGGAATTTAAAGAGCTCGAAGGAGATCCTGAAGTAAAGGGCAGGCTACAGCAGATGCAGAGGCAGCTTTTGGCGCAGAATATTCCAAAGGCTGTAAAAGAAGCTGATGTTGTAATTACCAACCCTACACATTTTGCTGTTGTACTTAAATATGAACAGGATGTTGATGAAGCTCCAAAAGTTACTGCAAAGGGTGAAGATCAGACAGCTCTTTATATAAAAAGGCTTGCTGCCGAAAACGGAATTCCGATTCAGGAAGACAGGCCACTTGCACGTGGACTATATACAGATGTACAAATTGGTGCTATAATACCTATGATATACTATAAGGCAATATCTTTGGTATACGCACATATTCGACAAAACTCTAACGAGAACGTAAATTAGTAGATTGCTGGGTGGGGACTAATGGCAAACGAAAGTCGTGGAAAAGTAATGAATTTCATACAGCATAATTATGTTGCTGTAGCTGCAGTTCTTGTAATTTTCCTTTTGTTTATTCCAATTCCTAAAATTCTCATTGATTTGACCATGATTTTAAATCTGGCCTTTGCAATAATTATTTTGCTTGCAGTTTTATCTACACCTCGTGCTTCTGATTTTCAAACCTTCCCGCGAATAATTCTTTTTCAGACAATGTTTGGTCTTGGAATAAATATATCTTCAACAAGACTTATTCTTAGCAAGGCTGCTTCTGCTACTGGAGTTTCTACAGAACAGAGTGCAATGGTTCAGGCCTTTGCAAATATTGTTGCCGGTAATAATATTGTTATCGGCTTCGTTATCTTTATTATTCTTATTGTTGTCCAGGTACTCGTAGTTACAAAGGGTGCCGGTCGTGTTTCTGAAGTTGCTGCACGCTTTTCTTTGGATTCCATGAGTCAGAAATTCTTTGATGTTGATAACCGTTTAAACAGCGGTATCATCGATGATCAGGAAGCTATGCGTTTAAAGGATTCCATCCGTAAGGAAATAGACTTTTATTCCAATATGGACGGTTCCTCTAAGTTCGTTTCCGGTAATGTTAAAGCCGGAATCTTTATCACAGTAGTCAATCTTATTGGCGGTCTTATTGTCGGAATGGTAATGAATAATATGGACTTTACCAGTGCCATAAAAACCTATTCCATTCTTACAATTGGTGACGGTCTTATGTCACAGCTGCCGTCAATCATTATTTCTTTTGCAACAGGTATCCTTGTAACCGGTACTAAATCCGATGAAGATCTTGGAGAACAGATTCAAAAAGATTTTACACGCGACGGTTATACTTACCAGATTGTTGGTATTGTACTTGCTGCAACTGGTGTTCTGCTCCGGGCAGGAACCCAATGGCTTCTTATTCCTGTTGGAATATTCTTCCTGTTTATTGGCTTTAGAATGGTCAGAAACAACGCAAGGGAACAGGAAAAACAAAGACTTCAGGAAGAAAAGAAAAAGGCTTCAAATCAGGAAGGTGCTTCTTCTCCAGATTCAGAAAAAATTCCTTTACCGGATATTCTTTCTCTTGAGCTTGGATTTGCACTTATTCCTCTTGTTAATACCGAAAAGGGTGCGGAACTTCTTGAACGCATCAGAAGAATCAGAAATGAATTTAAGCTTGATATGGGCTTTCTCATTCCAAAGATTCGTATTCAGGATAATATGACTCTTAATCCAAACGATTACAGTTTTAAGATTAAGGGAATTGAAGCAGGCCATGCAAATATAAGACTTGATTATTACATGTGTATGGATACGGGAGCTGTAATACGTCCTCTTAAAGGAGAAAAAACCAAAGATCCTGCATTTGGAATGGATGCCATCTGGCTTCCGGAAGATCAAAGGCAGGAAGCAGAGGATGCAGGTTACGTAGTTGTAGACCCACCAACAATTATTGCAACCCATATTACAGAACTCATTCGTGCAAATGCGGCAAAACTGCTTGGACGACAGGAAGTATCACAAATTATTGATACTGTAAAAGAAAAGAATCCTGTTCTTGTTCAGGAAGTTATGGACAGTGCAAAGTTTACCTATGGTCAGATTCAAAAAGTTTTACAGAATCTTCTGGAAGAAACTGTTTCTATCCGCGATATTGTTACCATTCTCGAAACTCTTGCAAATTATGCGTCGATTTCAAAGAATCCTTGGGATCTTACGGCTAAGGTTCGCGAAGCTTTAGGCTTGCAGATTTGTCTTCAGTATGCAGACCCGGAAGATAAAAAACTAAGGGTAATGCTGCTTTCTGAAGATTTTGCAAACATGATAGATGAAAATGCCGTCTATCCGCCTGATGGTTCAAAACCTATAGTTGCCTTTGATCCAGTAGACAGAAGAACCTGGATTTCTTCTGTAAGTTCTGCGCTTGCACGCGTAAGAGATAAAGGCTTCCAGCCAATAATTCTTTGTGCAAGTAAAATCAGACAGCTTGTAAAATCTGCAATCGAAAGGGAAATGCCTGGAGTTGCAGTCCTGTCTGAAGCAGAAGTATTTACTGCCGGAAAAAATGTTTCGGTAGAAATTATTGATAAGATTGAAAAGATTGATGAGGGTATATAATAATGGCTTTAGATAGTGGAATCAAACAGACTATAGAAGGAGCTACTCTAGAAGAATGCCAGAGAAAACTGTATGAAAAATACGGTCAGGATTATCATATAGAAAATCGTGAATCTGTTTTTAAACCATGTGGTTTTCTTGGCTTACGCACAAAAGAAGTACAAAGAGTTACATACACAGTTAAAAAATCATATTCAAATGAGCCTTATTCTTTCCAGCGCGAAGTAAGAAACGAAGAAGATGAATCAGAAAAGCTTGAACGTAATCGCCGCGAAATTTTACAGGCTCAGACAAACGTTGTTTTAAATTCTCTTGCAAACAAAGTAGATGAAATGACCAAAAAGCTCAATACCATGAATACAAATATTTACAATTCTGGTAATGAAGTTCATGAAACAATCAAAAGAATTGAAGAGCTTTTGGAACAAAATGAATTTACAATGTCTTATACAAGAATGATTGAAGATAAAATCCGGCAGCAGTTTTCTCTTGATGAGCTTGAAGATTTTGAACTTGTTGAACGTTATGTTGTAGACTGGATTGGTGAATCAATCATAATATCTCCAGAAAAAGTTTTCCGTCCGCCTCATGTTGTTATTGTTATTGGCCCGACAGGTGTTGGTAAAACTACAACTATTGCAAAGCTTGCTGCAAATACAATTCTTGATGCAAAAGAGAAAGATATTTCGCGTCCAAAGCTTTGTCTTTTTACAATTGACACAATGCGTGTTGGCGCCCTGGAACAGTTAACCCGTTACGGAGACGCAATGGAATTAAAGGTTCTCAAGGCCGAAAATGCGGATATGGTAAAAGAAATTTATGATAAAAATAAAGAGCATGTAGATTATATTTTTGTTGATACAGGCGGCTACAGCCCTAATGATTCAGATCATATTAATATCATGAAAAATGTTCTTGATGTTAATATGAATCCTGATGTTTATCTTGCGGTTACAGCCTCAACAAAGGCAAGTGACCTTCAGAATATTTTTAGAAATTATGAACCTCTTGGTTACGACTCTGTTATTGTTACAAAATGTGATGAAACAAGACAGTTCGGAAATATTATAAGTGTGCTTTGGGAAAGACGCAAAAGCATTGCTTATCTTACTGACGGACAAAGAGTTCCTAGAAATATCCGCAAGGCGAGCATAGTTGATATGCTCATAAACCTTAATGGTTTTACTGTTGATAGAGAACATATAGAAAATAAATTTGGAGAAAAATAATTATGGAAGAACAGGCAGAAGAATTAAGAGCTTTGATGAAGGATGATTTTCCTCACAGCGATGCAGACGTCGATGTAGAACAGGGGGTTGTAAAAACACCTCAGGTTAAGAAAAATCACAATACCAGAATCATCGCAATCACAAGTGGTAAAGGTGGTGTAGGTAAGACTAACTTTGCCGTTAATATGGCGATTGCTTATGCCCAGCTTGGAAAAAAGGTAATCCTTATTGACGGTGACCTTGGTATGGCAAATGTAAATGTTCTTCTTAATATTGTTCCTCAATACAACATGATGCATGTAATAAACAAGAAAAAGACCATGAAAGAAATTGTCATGGACACAGAGTTTGGAATTAAGTTTATTGCAGGTGCAAATGGTTTTTCTAAAATTGCAAACCTTAGCGTAGATGAACTGGATTATTTTGCAACACAGTTTGCCTCACTGGGAAATGCGGACATAATCATCATAGATACAGGTGCGGGTATTGCAAACAACGTTCTTCAGTTTGTTGCAGCTGCTGACGAGGTTTTTGTAGTAACAACTCCGGAACCAACAGCAATTACAGATGCATACGGAATTATCAAAATCATTACAACCGAAATTGTAGACCGCACAGTAGATATCAAGCTAATTGTAAACAGAGTTCATTCTGCAGATGAAGGTAAACGCATTTCAGAAAGAATCATTACAATTGTAGGTCAGTTCCTTGGTTATAAAATTGAATATCTTGGTTTTGTTTACGAGGATCCTGTTGTTCAGGCAAGTGTAATCAGACAAAAACCGTTTATTGTTGTAAATCCAACCTCTAAACCTGCTGTTTGTCTAAAACACATTGTTGGAAAGATAGAAAAAACTGAACCGGAATACAACGAAGGAGTTTCGAGCTTTATTAAGAAATTTCTTGGCAAAAAGTCCAAATACTAAAAAATGAAAAAAAACTATATTTATTTTAAAAAATGATGTATAATGGTAGAATAAGTTAAGTGGGAGGTAAAATGAAAAACATTAGATTTGTTTCTATTTGTGCAGCATCTGGTTTCGTTTTATCTCTTATCTGCGGATTCTTTTCTAAATCTGGCTTTTTACACATCTTCCTGCTGGCGCTGCTTTTTGGACTTGTGTTTGGAGCTCTAGCCTTTGGAATTTCCTTTGTATATGATAAATTTTTAGTTGTTGAAGGCGCAGGTTATGCAGCTGATTCTTCAGATTCGAGTGCCGACGCTTCGGATGGAATTGGAGTTGCATCTAAAGATAAAAAGAATCTTGGCCAACACGTAGATCTGGTCATTCAGGAAGAAGAGCTTGAACAGAGCGGAAATGTAAATCACTACAATGTAGGTGACAATCATCAGATGCTCAATGAATCAGATTATACTCCTCAAAAGGAAGAAAAGATTGTACCAAAAAATGAATTTGTTCCTTTGAGAGAAAAAGAAACTGTAAATAATTTTTCTGGAGCCGAAGCAATTACGCCGCAGGATTCAGAAAAGCGTATGGAAGCAATTGTTGAACAGGAAGAAAAAAATGGAAGCGACCTGGATGTTCTTCCTGATATGGGTGAATTAAATATTGCTTCTTCCGAAGGTGGAGAAGACGGAGATACGATAGTCTTGTCTAACTCGGATGAAGGAGATTTTATAAGCTCAGCAACAAATTATAAGTCTTCAAATACAAATGAACCGGAAATAAAGGATGCATCGCTTATGGCGAAGGCAATTAGTTCAATATTAGCTGAAGAAACGTAAAAGGATGATAAGTTATGCCGATTAACGACGAACAGGAAGAGGACGACCTCTGGGAAGAATACAAAAAGACAAGATCTCCTGCAATCAGGGACAAATTTATCAGACAGTATATGCCTCTGGTAAAGTATGTTGCCGGTAAAGTTGCGGTAGGTATGCCTAACAGTGTAGAGTTTGATGACCTTGTAGGATATGGACAATTCGGTTTACTTGATGCAATCAGCAAGTATGATACTGCTAAAAATGTAAAATTCAAAACTTATGCTGTAACCCGAATCCGAGGTGCAATCTTTGATGAGCTTAGACAGATGGACTGGGTACCTCGTTCTGTAAGACAGAAGTCTCGCGAAATTGAAGATGCAATTATTTCTCTTGAATCACGTCTTGGTAGACCTGCTTCAGATTCAGAAATTGCTGATTCTTTAAATATGACGGAAGAAGAATATCACCGTACAATTATGAAAATTTCGGGAACAAGTATTCTTTCGTTGAATGATGTATGGTATGCCGGAGATGACAATGACAATATGTCTATAGGTAACAATATTGAATCTCCTGCAAGTCTTAATCCTGATGTAATTGCTGAACGTGAAGAAATCCGTAAGGTTATTGCTCAGGCCATAAGTGAATTACCAGAAAAAGAAAAGATGGTAATTGTACTGTACTATCACGAAGACTTAACTTTTAAGGAAATCGGAGAAGTTCTTGAGGTAAGTGAATCACGTATCTCACAGCTTCACACAAAGGCAAATCTCCGCCTGCGTGCAAAGCTTACTAACTTACGAAAAGGAATTATCTAATACATGGTAACTCTTGATGTAATCCGCGAAGAAATGCGTAAGCGTCTCGAAATGGACAAAGAGCTTCATATGGTAGAAGTAAATGCAGATACTGTAGATGAAGCCCTTCAGGACGCTGCTGTTCAATTGGATACAAAAGTATCTAATCTTCAATACGAGATTGTTGAGAGAGGAAGTGACGGATTTTTAGGAATGGGTAAAAAGCCCTGGAAGTTAAAGATTTATCAGGATCCGTCTACAGTCAAAAAAGTACAAAAGCTTGCTTCCGATGGTCTGTTCTCAGACGATTCTATGGACGAAGAATCTCAGATCAAAGACAGAGACGGATTGTTCTATGTACATCACTTTAGCGCAGATATTATGCTCAAAGTTATTACTCCGCTTGGAAAAGGAACGCCTGTTGAATTCAAAGATGTTATGCAGGAAATCAACAGACCAGATACAATCCAAGTTGACGAATCTCTTGTTAAAAAGCTGGTTAAACAGGGTACAAACAATGAATACTGCATAGTTGGTGCATATAAGCATGTATCTGCAGGAGATGTCCTTATTTCTGTTGAATGTACAAAGGATGAGATGAAGGCATCTATTATTGTTACACCTCCAGCTATGAGTGGAGCAGAAGCTTCTGCAGATGCAATTAAGAGAGCTCTTTCTTCTCAGGGCGTTATTGACCAGTGTTATGATGAAGCAAAAATTAATGAGTTTGTTGATAACCCTGTTTATAATATTCCATTTGAAGTTGCCAGTGCAATCCTCCCTGTAGACGGAAAGGATGCTTATCTTCTTTATAATTTTGAAACAGATGTTTCTCGTCTTAAGGCAAAGGTTTCTGAAACCGGACAGATCAACTATAAGGAACTCAATCAGATTCAGAACGTTATTGCCGGCCAACCGCTTGCAACCAAAATGCAGCCGGAACGCGGTAAAGGTGGAAAGACAATTTTTGGACGCTATCTCGAAGCCAAAAATGGTAAAGACATGCAGATTACACTTGGCGAAAACGTACATCTTGACAGAGATGGTGTAACAATCAAAGCCTCTATAGATGGCGAAGTTATGCTCGTTAATGGAAAGATTACTGTAGAGCCGGTTAAAGTTCTGGATGCAGTTAATGTTAAGACCGGTGATATTAAATTTGTTGGAACTGTTGTTATTAAGGGCTCTGTTGAAGAAGGTTATAGAGTCGAAGCTACAAATATTGAAGTTAACGGCATTGTTGATAAATCTGTTCTTGAAGCAACCGGAAACATTATTGTTCGTCAGGGTGTATTCGGAAAGGGCGAAGGATTTATCAGAGCCGGAAAATCTTTGTGGGCTAAATTTATTAATGATACAACAGTCGAAGTTGAAGAAAACGTTATTGTTTCGGATTCTATCGTAAACTCAAATATTACCGCTATGAAGAATATTGTTCTTCGCGGTAAAAAAGCTCAGATTATTGGTGGTCACCTGCTTGCTACAGAGGAAATTTGTGCAAGAAAAGTTGGTTCTCCAGGAGGTGGTACCGAAACTATTCTCGAAGTTGGTATTGACCCGCGTGCCAAAAAGCGACTGCTTGAACTTCAGAAAAATCAGACAGACAGTACAAGAGATTACGAAAACAACGAACTCGATATTCAAAACCTGGAACAGCAGAAAAAACTTCGTAAACGTCTGCCTCAGGAAAAGGAAGACAAGCTTGCTTCTCTTAAACAGAAAAACAAGCAGATTGGCGAAGAGCTCCAGGAAATGACTAATGAAATAGACAAGATTCAGGCACACCTTAGAGAGCTTAAGGCTGTCGGAAAGGTTAAAGTCGAAGAAACAGTTTATGCTGGTGTAAAGATTTATGTGCGTGATGTTCTTGATGAAGTTAAGATGGATACAAAGCACGTTACATTCTACTATGAAAAGAGCTTTAGTAAACGTGGAGATTATGAACCGCCTTCTTTAGAAGAGGAGCAGCCTGATGGGTATTCAACCGATTGACCTTCAGAACATGTACTCTCAAATGTCTAACGTGGCAAAAACTGTTGCAGGCCAACAGCAGGCAGCCACGGTAGCAGAACAGGTACAAAAACAGGATCAGACTCAAAAAAATATTGAGCAGCTTCAAAGAGTTCAGCAGACAAATAATGATAAGGCAAATACAAATAATGTAAATGCAGACGGCCATCATGGTGGAAGCGGCACATATCAAAATCCTAATAAAAAAAGAAAAGATGGCAGTCAAAAAGAAACAACATTCAGTGCGTTTAATTCCACAAAACCTGAGTATGTTGGAACAATTGTTGATATAACAAGATAAAAGGTTAAAAAATGATATTCTTTGTAATTTCTGTTCTTACATTAAATTTAATATTATGGGCTGTATTTCTAATCAGATTTAAAAAGCTCTTTTCTACAGATCAGATAATTGAAAAAACAGAAGAGAAAATGAATCATTTTGTCCGCGAAATTGATATGGCTGCAGATCGTGATACTTATCTTGCTAAAGAAACCTCTAAACGTCTTAAGTCCATGCTTGATGATGCGGACCAGAAGATGGAGCTTTTTAAGGAAGCTTCGCAGCGTTTAAGAGATATGATTGCAGAAGCAGACAAAATTAATAAAGGAAAAGCTTATTCTTTAAATGAGATAATTCAAAAAAAGGCTATTGAACCTGATGATGCTTTTGAGCTTACTCTTAGCGGAACAAAAAAGGAAATACAGCAGGGGAGTCTTTTTGAACAGAATAAAGAATCGGTTAAATCAATTCAAAAAAATCGGACCAATGTTACTCCGGATGGAGCTGCATATCATGAAATCCCGCTTATCATCACAAAGGTTTATGATGAAGAAAAACCAAAATTAACTCCTGAAGAAATTAAAAAGAACATGAAACATCTGGTGCGTAAGCTTTTAGATGAAGGAGCGCAGGCAGATGAAATTGCTCAAAAATTAAACTGTTCAATTACCGAAATTCAGTTTATAATTGATATGTTATAATATGTAAGGCCGAAAGGAGTTCTTTATGGAAATAAAAAAACAAAAATGGGGTATTTTATCGGATGGAACAAAGGTTCATCTGTATACAATCTGCAATGAGAATATGTCTTTTTCTTGTACAGATTACGGATGTACAATTACAAGCATTGTCCTTAATAATAAAGACGGCACAAAAACAGATGTGCTTTTGGGCTATTCCACTTTAGAAGGTTATCTTAATTCTAAATTTTGTTTTGGAGCAATTGTAGGACGTTTTGCAAACAGAATTGGAAAAGCAGCTTTTACAATTAATAAAACCGAATATAAGCTTGATAAAAATGATGGTCCAAATACACTTCATGGTGGTTTTGACGGTTATGATAAAATGATGTGGAAAGGAAAGATTATTAAAACCAAAAATGCTTATGGTGTTAAGTTCAAAAGACTTTCTCCTGATGGCGAACAGGGTTTTCCTGGAAACTGTATCATAGAAATTACCTATCTGCTTGATAATAATAATAATCTTACATGTGCATATTCTGCTTTGACAGATAGAGCAACTCCAATAAATATTACAAATCATGCTTACTTTAATCTTGCAGGAAATGGAAATATTGGAGAACATACTTTACAGATGAACTCTACAAAGAGACTGGAAGTAAATCCAAAACTTATTCCAACCGGAAAGCTTCTGGACGTAAAGGGTACACCTTTCGATTTTACAAAAGAAAAGAAAATCGGAAAAGAAATAAAGGATGTTGCTCCTGGTTATGATCACTGCTACGTAACAGAAATGTATGATCCTTCAAATCCACAATGCGGACTTCCGCTTGATGATAAAGATCTTGTTGAATTCTGTACTGTAAAAGAACCAACAAAAGGTCATGAAATGTCTGTTTATACAAACATGGAAGGCTGTCAATTCTATACCGGCAACTTTATTAAAGGGATTGTTGGAAAGAATGGAAAGGTCTATGATTCTCATGATGCCTTTTGTCTGGAAACCCAGTGCTTCCCGGATACACCGAACAAGGATAATTTCCCAACCTGTATCTTAAAACCTGGACAGGAAATGAAGGCTAAGACCATTTATTCATTTATATAGTAATTTTTTATTAAAATCGTCAGTTAATTAAGTTTTATTAAATGTCTCCAATATTTTTTAATTGATAATCATCAATTTTAGGAGTAAAATATATTATTACACTTTGGATACAATTATGTGAGGTATTGTAATGGATGTACAATTACAGGAACTGATTGATAAAATCAAGAAGGATGGCGTAACTGCTGCAGAAAAAGAATCTGCAAAGATAATTGCCGATGCCAGCAAAAAAGCAGAAGCTATTATTAAAGACGCCGAAGAAAAGGCTGAGCAGATTAAGAAAGATGCAAAGGCCGAAACAAACCGCATGCAGAAGGCTAGTGACGAAGCCATCGTACAGGCTGGACGAAATATGCTCCTTTCATTTAAGGACTCTCTTGTTCAGGAACTGGACGGACTGATTCAGGCAGAAACAGCTAAGGCTCTTTCAAAAGATGCACTTAAAAAGCTTGTACCAGAAACAGTTAAACTCTGGGCTAAGAATTCAAATGCATCTGAACTTTCTGTTCTTTTGAATGAGAAAGATTTAAAAGCACTTGAATCGTCTTTAACAACTGCACTTAAATCAGAAATTAAAAAAGGTCTCGAAATCAAACCGGATAAGACTCTTACTGCCGGCTTTAGAATCGGTGTTAAAAACGGCGCTGCATTCTACGACTATTCAGCAGAAAGTCTTGCCGAAATGTTTGCCGCTTATCTTAATCCAAAAGTTGCAGGCCTCATGAAGGTTGCTGCGAAGGACGCAAAATAGTGGCATATTATTATCTGGTTTCACAGTTGCCAAACATCTCTAGTGGCGAAAGCAAAGCCAATCTTCCTATGAACACTGTTCAATTCCGGGAAGTTGCAGGTCGCTTTATATCGCCAAAGGAAAAGACTGTTCTTGAAGGACTTTCTTTAGTTCCTCCAATGGAACTTAGTTCTACAGGATCAAAATTCCTTGATGTCTGGTACGAAAAAGAAAGAAACCTGCGATGTGCACTTGCACAGATTCGTGCTCAAAAAATGAAGAAGGACAGCTTTCCGCTTCCAGCCGGTTGTACTGCAGACATTATTTCTGCAGCCCGCACTGCTGTTGGTATGGATAGCCCTCTTAGTGCCGAGCAGTTTCTTTATGAGTACAGGTTACGCCTGCTAGATGACTTGCGTCCACTGGATGCATTTTCTATTGATGCGGTGTACGCCTATGGCCTTCGTCTTATGCTTGTTGAACGCATGCGTAAGTTCGAGGTCGAAAACGGTAAGACATCTTATCACGAGATTTACGATACGATTTTAAGTAATGAATGAGGTTGATTAATGACTGATACAAAAGCAAAAGTAGTCGGCATCAACGGAAACATGGTCACAATTGAATTTAC
>JAEEGL011518670.1_pt1 | contig 16282 bp, 21 predicted proteins | sample 9134231 | NCBI WGS metagenome assembly JAEEGL01 (sample SAMN16246548, study PRJNA631951) | gut metagenome | biome: gut microbiome; feature: rumen; material: fiber-attached | host: Bos | place: Iran: Karaj | collected 2018-10
AATATGATTGATAGGTTGTATTTGGTTCTTGCCGCACAGATTGTCCGGTCTGGGTGTGGTTCTGCGATTGAATATTCTTTACCATTTTTCCTAAAGGTTGTCAGTGGTGCAATGAATTGTGGAATTTCATCACTTGGAGAAAACATTAAATAACTATCTCTTATATAAGCAGTATCATATATCGGATAACATTGCCATTCTGGTTCAGGAGTATCTACTGCGAAATCTTTTGCTGTATACATAACAGTTAAGAAATTTCCTACGTTACTAACTCTCCTATTATAAACATATAAACCAAAGCAATTTGCAAAATGCCAATTATTAAAGCCCGTATTATAAAAAGGAATTTCCAATAATACAACAATTGTACTATTAGTATATATATCTTTTAAAAAATCAATTTTACTTTTAAAAGAATTTAATAGGTTTGGAATTTCCCGAGAAGAGTCGAGGCCCGATGCATATAGCATTGCCCCATCCCTCTTCTCAAAATTCCTAATATCATCAGCCGGGGCCCTCATAACAACAAACTAAACATCCTCAACCTATTTCTTCTAAGAAATAGCAATAAATCCAATCCAAAGATATAACAAATTCTCCCACAACTAAGCAATCTCGTCTAGTATCCCATCAAACACATCTTTATAAGGGTTATCATCATTAAATAAGAACTCCAGTATTGCCGCCAAAATCTAACCAATAACCCAGAAGTTCCTATTCAAATCTTCAACCTAAACAACCCTTTTATATTCCGGCATAAGAAGTCTAATAAACTTATCAAAAATTCTATGAGTAAACTGTAAGAACTCAGGGTTATTCAAAGCTTCGGTATTTTTATCATTACCTCTTACCTCTGCATAATCATAACCATTAATATTCTACCAAGGTTTTACCCACTGTCCGCCGCTAAAACTATTACCAGCATTTGCGGCTGTAATATCATTTATCGTAAAAATAGATTCACCAATCTATTTATCTTCCACAACCATATCATTATAAGTTTCAATTAACTTATCAAAACTCTTGTTCCAGTGTTCAGTCTTTCTTTCAAGACAATCGTCAAGAAAATTCTCAATGAGGTCGGCATGGTCATTGATAAACTCAACAACACTTGCCGCGTTTTCCTCATTGAGAAAATCAGCTTGCTTCAATCCATACTTGCCCATCTTTACATCTTCATTCTGCATGAACTATACAAGTCCATCCCAGAACACATCTTGGTGGTCTATGAATTGTTTTAAGTCCTTTCCTGAAAAATTTTCTGCGGTGACTTTTTTATCACCGTCTGTACCGGAGATAAGAGTTTTGATTATTCCATCAACAATAGAATAATCAAGTGCCATAATCTCACCGCCTGTAATTATTATCTAAATACACGAGAAATTGTTGTGCCGTTAAATGGTGAGTTTGCACGAACAGCATAGAAGTTTGGTGCTTCTTTCGCCGCGAAAGGAATAACAACTTCTGCCTTTGTAGGTTCTGCTGTAACGATTTCAACAGGAGTTTCTGCGATAGGTTCAACGACAACTTCTTCGGCTACAGGTTCTTCTGTAACTTCTGGGGTTGTTTCTTCTACTGCTGGTGTTTCTTCAGTAGTTTCAGATTTCTTCGGGCGGCCCCTCTTTTTCTTAGGAGCTTCCTCAACAACTTCTTCCTTTACTAATTCTTCTGCCATTTAATTCACCTCATTACTTCTTAATTCTTGCATAGCCATCGTAAACTACTTCGCCGTCGATAATGAGTTTTACAGCCTTAAGAACTGTGTCTGTCTGTTCTCCACCGGCTGGTTTGTTTTCCTGTGCTTCATTCATGAAAACAGGACTCATGTCGATAATGTTTGCGAAGTATCTGTAGTCCATGCTGTAAGTATGCTTCGCAACCTTTGAAAGTTTCCAGTGGTCTCCGTTTGTGTTACCTTCAATTGTTGTGATAACGCCCTTAGCGTAGTCTACATCTACGATGATTCCTACATGGTCGCAGTCGCCGCTTAAATCCCAGTCAAACTCGATAATATCACCAATTTCAGCAGTTCTGTAATCATGATTTACTCTGCCTTTCTGATTGAAATAGTCGCGCATCTGAGTACATGAGCTAAACCACTTTTCTCCGATTGGTTTTAAAAGTTTATCTGATACATAAGCAGCACACCAGTCATAGCCATAATTTGAGCCAAGCTGCTTTCCAAGGTCGGCCTCTAATGACTTTACTAATTCTGTTCTTGTCATATAAATCACCTCATAAAATAAAAATAGAGAGAATATTTCTATCCTCTCTATTTATGTAGTGATATTAAGTTTTTGTCTAACCTTTTGCCGTATTAAATTCATACAAGTATCTTTCAGTAAGCTTGTTGTGAATATAGAAATCGCGGCCTACGGATGTTGGGAGATATGTTGGCCAATCCCACCAAAATACACCGGCAAAATATGGGTCATCATAGAATACGTCCATACATGATTTGTAGAATGTGAATTGTTCATATTCACTGTATGGAAGGTCATAGTTAAAGTCCCAAGGATGTGCTGATGCACCTTCAACAGAACGACAACCAATTTCCATGAAGATGAACTGCTTGTTACGACTTGCCGCGATTGCATCAAGACGATAACGTATTTCAGTCCATTTCTTAACCATACCATCATAGGAGTTGTCTGGGTCGCCTACTGGGTAGTATGCTGATGTGCCGATGTAGTCTAAGCTATCAAACCATCCCTGTGTGTCTTCGTGGTCATGGTTGGTGTTATAGATTACGATGCCGGTGTAAACTCTACGAACTTCGGAGATAATGTATCTCCAGTCAGCTTCACGATGTTCTGCACCAAGCATTTCGCAGCCTATGCAGAACATTTCAACACCGAGTTTCTGCGCCAATTCTGCATAGTGGAGTATGAAGTTCTTGTAAGATTCAAACCATGGTTTCCAGTATGCATCAATGTCGTCCATGTTGTGTGATGGGAAACTTATGAAAGCACGCCACACATTGTCCTGAGAATGAACCATTGGCTTTAGACATACCTTAACTCCCCGTTCATGTGCGGCGGAAACAAAGGCTTCAATGTCATGGTCTGACGGGGTGCGGAGATGGTCTGCAAAGATGTTTGTGGAATGGTAAGATTCTTGGTAATTTACCACTGTTAAACAAGTCCAGTTAAATCCCACATTGAACATTGTTCTCTGAGAAGCAAGACCGCTTTTTGATGTTATTTCGCCGCGATTAGCGAAGTAACCATAAGACATACCACGGATTTTGTCATCAATTTGCGGCACGATTGGTTCTTCGGCTGTTGCAAAAGGTTCCCATTTCGCGGCGAAAGAGCCATCTGAATAACCAATGAATTCTTCACGGTCAATATCACGTTTGAATTCGCCGCCGCCATCTGAACCAAATGTTGCGAGTGTGTTATCAAAATTCATTTTAATTCCTCCTTTTTATTTTTATTATAACATAATTTGAGGAAAAAGTAAAGAGATAAGGAAAGGGAGTCCGAAGACTCCCCTTTTTATTAAGATAATAAGTTTTTAAGTGCTTTAAGTTCTGAAAGTGTGAATGATACAGGTTCTTCGGTTGAGTCTGAACTACTAAATTCAAAAGTTGTTTCACCAAATTGCGGCTTAAAGCCTTTTACTCGTGAGCCATCATAGAAGCGAACTTCTGAATCATCTGTAATTTCTACAACTGGGCAATCCTCAGTGCTTTCAATATATTCTTTCCAACCTTTTGGTTTAATAGTATAGCTAATTGAATAGCTACCTGTTGTACTACCGGCTCCTATACTTAAAATTTTCCACAATTCTGCTTCATAAGTCTTGTAGTAACTATAAGGCTTAATTGTAAAAGCCTCGATAGCAGTTAGAAAATCGGCATAATCTGGGCCATTAATAAAATCACTAATAGCCTAAGCCTAGTCAGAAATATCATAAGTTTCGGTAGAAGTAAAGCTATATGTACGTGATTGGGTTTTATACTTTCCATGAATAGAAATGTTTGCTGAATCGCGTAACTGAACAATTGGAGAACGATTCCACATCGCATTATAAGCGCCAGTTAAGACTTCTGATTGCTGAATAGAAGGTAAAGCCCAATCTATACGTTCTGATGAAGAAGCGGTATAATTTATATCATAGCTAATATTATAAGGCTACTGAACATAAGCTATATCAACTACTACATCTGTATAAATTAAGTTATTTATACTAATTCCTCTATTAGTGCTATTTATATAAGTGGTCATACCATTTAAGTTAGAACTACTTCCTTGTCTAATCTTACTTTGTAAGCCAGAAGGCATTTGACTATATGTCATTCCTGGTGTAATTGGCCAATAATTATAATTTGCAATATATGTATCAAAACTACTCTTTCCATAAATATAACAAATTTCCCATGGATATTCTGCTTTCTGCCGTCTAATAGAAATAGCATTTGAAATGGTATATTCCCATCCAGTAGCAACTTGTGTTCTTGTTCCTAACGTACCACCACTAAAGCCTATAACTTCTTCTGTAGTCCACTATTTAGAGAAGTTTTCTGGATGTGCGGCAATAGCGGCACTTAAATCTTCAAGGGTTGTATATTCGGTAGAATCCTTAAAGGTAAAGGTTACATTGCCTTCTCTTACCTTATAATTTGAAACGGCCACTTTTACATAGTAATAAGCACCTGATGTCTTCTCGTCTCCTAATTCAACATTGCTAACTCCACTATAGGTACAAATCATTCCCCATGGAGTATTTCCAGTATATTTAGGTTTTGAATAATCATATTTGTAGAAATAATTTTCCACATCTTCTGCTGTAGGAGTTGCGCTTGAAGCTGTTGGATAATCAGGGTTGTTAATTAAATAGCTCCGGTTTTCTTCATGCCCTGATTCTGGAGTAAAAGATTTATTTTCAAAATAAGGGAAGCAAGTTCCTACTGAAGGACTAAATATATCTCCCTAAGAAGAGCGTAAAATAATTTTACCACTCCAGTTCTCAAAATGTGTTTCTCCATCTATCTGAATAAAGTGGTCATATCCATCACAAATAGCCTGAAGTCTATCCCATTTCATTTCGATGTCAGTCATATGAGGAGAACAGTTTAAACCGAAACATCCCTTTTGGTTATGAGTTTGAAGTCCTGATGGTATATACCCACCTGCGCCCAAAATAGCATTTATTGCAACTAGTGTCTGTGATTGAGTATTGATACTGTAAGTACAATCTGAACCACTTGCTGCCTAAAGATTAACACAAACATTTGCAGCACTATCTAATTTTACATTTTTATAGTATGCTCCCTAAGAATTTACTCCATAGTTTATGAAGCAAGATGCGGCATATCCCGGTTTAACTGCCACTAATGCCCTAGAGTAATCTGAACCGCCTATATCTACCAATGTTACGGAACCGTCCTCTCCTCCTAGTTTAACTCTTGCAGTTCCGTCTAATAATATAGACTATTTATTGTCTTTATCTACTGAATTATAACTATTTGGGAAGTGTATATCACCATCAAAGGCTAATTTTTTTATGGCAAAATTATTTAATTCTCTTCTAATAAAACCAGCATTGTTACCTTCGCCATGAGGCCAATAGCTCGGATTATATTGTGAGCATCTGCTCCAATCATAACCAACACTATATAATACATCACCATGAGCAGAGTTTGAAATTGAACTATATCCAGTAGGGCCTATTTGGCCTGGAGTTACTGAACTATATCTACCAGCATTACTGAACATCATCTGGTTATTCATAATGCCTATTACGCCGTATTTAGCATCGGCACTTCCGCCGCCATCAAGCACAAATACAGAGCCAGCATTAAATTCTGCATGTTGGAATAAATTTTTTTCTTCTCCACCTGATGAAGAAGCATAAGAATGATAGCCTCCACCATTTACTTTGAAATATGCGTTTCCTTCGAAAACAGCGTAAGCAGAATCCGTCATTTGTAAAAAGGCTTCATCAATCATTGAGATAATCGCTCTGCCTTTCATTTGTAAAATTGGAGCGTTTTGTATTGACTGATTTCTTGCCGCGAAAATAGGAGTAAAATTCGGATGACTATAATTAGTATATTCGCCAAAAATGCTTTTTCTTGCAAGCTATGGGTCAGCTTGATATGCCTATCCACCATTTAAATAGCCCTGTGATATAGTGTCACACATATCTATAAGGCAATTACCTCTCATAGATACTGCTGGGACACCATAAGCATACTGGTCATCTTCACTTGCATCTGCTTTACCAAGCATTTCAATCTTCGCCGCACCTCTAATCTTAATATCAGGGCCAGCCAAAGGCTCGCTCCAGAATTTTGCATTGGCACTATAATCCTTACCAAACTCACCAATCTCAACCTTACTCTTACCAGTAGCAAGTACCTTAGCCAAGTCTTCAACTGTAATTTTCCAACCATCATCCTCTACCTATACCTCTACATCTTCATCAAGGTCTTCATCATGAACTGTTTCAGTATGAGTGTGACCTAAACCATTTGAAGCAATAGTAAAAGAACCAGTATCAACATCCTAAATTGGTGTACCATCGTCTTCACAAGTTGGAATATTCGGACCTAATCTCTTATTCTTTAAATAAATCTTATTTGCTTCCTAAGCTTCAGCACCGCCTTGTGCGCCAATGCCATTACCTTCTCCGTCACCAACGACAACCTAATAAATGCTTGCATCAATTTCAGCACTACTGCCGCCGCCCTCGCCAAGAGCAAAGTGTCCTTTCTCTCCGTGTTCAATATCGCCCGGAATAAATACAACTGTATTACCACTTGTTACGTCGTTAGCCATGATAATATCACACATACTATCAAGGGTTATTCCGACATTTTCGCCTGTTGTATTAAGGTCTTCCGAGGCCCAATAATGTGCACTACCGTATGTCATTAACATTACCTCCTTACATTTATAAATTTTTGGTCATAGGTTAATATATATAAGTTATCATTAGTCTTAAGAGATGGGCCAACAACATCTATGTCTGTACTACCCTCTATGCCTTCTAAATGATAAATCTTATTATTAACTTCTATATTAACATTAGCCTTTACAGCAATAGTATTATGACCTAAGAAGTCTGGAGTTACCGGACATTCTTCAGCGTTCGCGCCAATAACACTATCACCAGAGGATTCATAAGTATGCCATGCCATTTTAATCACCTCTTTTATTATGTAGAAAATTTAAAATTAAAATAAAGGGAGAGAGTGCTACCTCCCTCCCATTATCATTACGATGGTAATAAGTAACTACCATTTATGCATATATGTCTATTTGCGGCAAGAGTATCGCCATAGTATCTTACAGTACCATCTGAATTAAGGTTTACACCACAGGCTAATGGTGATGCATTACTTTCATAAGCAACAATACCCGGAAGAACGATTGTTGAGGCTGGTCTATATTCTGCCGCAACCGTACCAAGCAATGCATTTGCATTACATCCGCCTCTTCCCACTGTAAGGATAATTGACAATGTACCAACTCGTCCTTTCTTGAATACGATGGAGTTATTAGAGAAGTTTGTGAAGCCACTTGCGCACGGGAATGAAGCAGAAGTTATTTCTTCAGCTGTTCCGCCACCTCCACCAATTGCTTGGATATTATTGTCAAAGATTGTTGATTTCGGTGAAGCACTAAATTCATCGGTATTAAGCACAATGGTTGCATCTGTAAAGGTAGAAGTTGAGGCTCCTTCTCTTACGCCAACAAACTCATTCTAAGTTACATCATAATAGATAGCACAAATAGGGATTGCTGTGCCATTTTCTGTTTCACGATACCAACCAGTTACCGGAGGTATTGAACGCCAAGAATATGAAGTAAAGTTATTATCTGAGAAGTGCTGCGCCAATGCAGTCCTTGCATCTGCTGTATCACCCTAAAGTGAAGTAGATGTGCTTGTATAGATTTGGAAGGTTAAGTAGTAGTAACCCTTTCTATATAATACAATTCTATGCACATATCCGGCGCCTCCACCGCCGCCAACTGGAGCAGTATATTGTTCAACGGGTGCTGCAATTCCTAACTTCTCACAGAAAAGTCTGTACATTAAGTAATGTCCATCATCGTTAGGATGGATGTGAAATGGATATTGTACGCCGTTTACCGTTGTTGTTTCAGTCTGGTTAAAGAGCTTATCAAAAGCGTCTGTGTCATAATTGCAGTATTTGAGTAACTCTTCGTACATATCCAGCAATTCAAGATTGTGGTCTTTTGCCCATCTTGAAAGGATTCTGTGAATTTCACTCATATCAGTAACGTATTTGCCCGGACCAGCAGGACCAAGAGATTCATTAACTAATGTTTCTGCTGTACAACAAGCTGGAATGAATTTTGCGCCGATACTCTGAGCACGATTATAGAATGTTGTGTAATCATCGTAAAGAGCGTTTAATTCTGTTGAACCCCTACGGTTATTTGTGCCGAACATAGCGATAACTATATCTGAGTTTGACGGCATTGCTGTTTCAATGTCGTTTACGGCATCTGTTGATACCCAACCTGAAACGCCAGTATTCTGAACGACTACCCCGGCTAAATATCTTTCAGAAAGATAAGTTGCAAGTAATGCTGCCCATGATTTTCCTTCGCTTGCTGAGTAACCATAAGTGATTGAATCACCCATAAGAGTTAAGTAAATTGGATTATTGCGAGTACCCTTAGCAAGTATGTCAGAAATATCTGTTGAGATAAGTGGTTTAACCATTCTTTCGAGCTCTACAGAGTTTGCACCAGAAGCTTGTCCAGCTGTTTCGCCACTCTTAGACCAACTAATCTTAGTCCAGTCGATATCTTCAAAAGCAACATCATTACCCGGGAAGAAACGCATTACTGCTCGCGCCGCACCAGTTGGGGCAGTTGCCATTACTATAGTAGTTGTACCTGTGTGGCCATATTCACTACCAATGTTATTACCGTTTTCATCCTGATATTGAACACCTACCCAACTATATGTGCCGCAATCGAACACATATAATTGACCTTCTTCAACCTTAGCTTCGTAATAAACGTCGTTTCCTTCTCTATGGGCATATTTAGGAACATAACGTTCAACTACTCCGCCGCCACCGCCAGAACCATCGGCTCCATTGGTTACTGTGAAAGTAGATGTTGTGTTATCTGTGTAGGTAATTGTATATGTGTCAACGAGTCCAGCTGTACCAGTTTTAAGGATAGACACAATACCACGACCATTTGTGCCATTGGTTCCGTTTGTACCATTAGTAACATCAAATGTTGTTGATGTACCATTTGTGTAATTGATTGTGTAAGTGTCAATATTACCGCTTGAAACTGGACCAGTAATTGATGAAATACCATTACCTGTTGCACCAGTCGCGCCATTGATAACATTAAATGTTGTTGATGTACCGTTTGTGAAGTTGATTGTATATGTGTCAGTTAGGCCTTCTGAAACTGGACCAGTAATAGAAGCGATACCATTACCAGTGGCACCAGTCGCACCATTAGTTACGGTAAATGTTGAACTTGCACCACTTGTATAAGTGATTGTGTAAGTGTCAACGAGTCCATCTGAACTTGTTTTTGAGACGGTTGAAATGCCACGACCCGGTGCGCCAGGAAGTCCGTCTTCACCGTTGGTAATTTGGAAAGTAGTTGAATTTAAACCGTCTGTGTAGTTTATTGTGTAAGTGTCAATAAGTCCATCTGAAACTGGACCAGAGATACTTGCAATGCCACGACCGGTAGCACCAACAACTACACCAACATTCTTAGAAGTGCTGTTGCTTAACGTAAGAACAAGTTCTCCATCGCTATTGATTGCCGCATTAGTAACAGATACACCATTTGTACCATCGTTACCATTTGTTACTGTAAAGGTTTCTGTGGTGTTATCATCTAATGTGATTGTGTAGGTATCAACCTTTCCTTCTGTGTTAGTTTTTGCAATTGTTTTAATACCATTACCAGCCGGACCTTGCGGGCCTTGTGCACCATCGTTAACTACAAAAGTTGTTGTGGTGTTATCAGTAAATGTTATTGTGTAGGTTTTTGCCAGGCCTTCAGTGCCTGTAAGAGCAATTGTTTTAATACCTCTACCATTCGCGCCATCATTACCATTTGTTACGGTAAAAGTTGATTGAGTTGAATCCGTAAAAGTAATTGTGTAGGTATCAACCTTTCCGGATGTACCAGTCTTTGCAATACCACTAATTCCTCTACCGGTAGCACCAGTCGCGCCATTTGTAACAGTAAAGGTTTCTGTAGTATCATCTGAGTAGGTAATTGTATAGGTATCTATAAGACCTTCTGTTGAAGTTTTTGCAATTGAGCTCACTCCTCTACCTTCATCACCAACAACATAGCCGGCATCTATTGGGTCGCCTTCAGAAAGTGTGATAATTAAGTGTCCTGTATTGTCAACAGCCGCGTTAGTGACAGATACACCATCGGCACCATCATTACCGTTTGCGCCATCGGCACCATCAGTAATATCAAATGTGAGAGCAACCGTGTCATCTGTAAGAACAACCTGATAAGTATTCTTTTTACCAACTGTACCAGTCTTTGTAACTGACTTAATACCAACACCATCAGTACCATTAGAACCATCATTACCATTTGTTACAGTAAAGGTTTTTGTCTGGTTGTTTGAAAGAAGAATTGTGTATGTATCAACTTTTCCGGCAGAACCAGTTTTTGTGATACTTACAATACCAACACCATCATTACCATTCTGACCATCTGTACCATTTGCGCCGTTTGTTACGGTAAAGGTTGAGCTTGCGCCAGATGTATAGGTTATGGTATAAGTGTCTACCAAACCATTTGTACCAGTTTTAGTAATTGAAGAAATACCTCTACCACTAGGACCAACCGGACCTTGTGCGCCATTAGTTACCTTAAAGGTTGAAGTTGTATTGTCACTGTAGTTTATTGTGTAAGTATCTTCAAGTCCTACTGTAACCGGACCAGTTATACTTACAATACCTTTTCCGTCTGCGCCCTTAACAGCACCAACAAGCACTGGAGTAGCAGAGTCTGTGTATGTTAAATAAAGATTTCCATTTGAGATAGAGGCTGCTGAAATACCACGACCAGCCGGGCCCTGAATCTGACCAACGTTCTTGAAGCCGTTTACTGAGCCAGTTTCTGTTGTGCCTGTGTAAACCCACATATCGCCGCCGATAAGGTAAGCGTCACCCTTTGTCTGACCAGTTGAAGGAAGGTCTGAAGAACTTTCTAAGCTATCTATAATATTAATTGATGTACCATCTTTACCCTGAACTTCGCCGGCATCTATAGGACTACCTGAGCTAAGTGAGATAATAAGATGTCCCTGTGCATTTACTGTAGCAGATGTAACAGATACGCCATCAGTACCATTAGTACCGTTTGTTCCGTTTACACCATTTGATACATTAAATGTTGATGTTGTACCATCAGTATATGAGATAGTATATGTGTCAATATTTGCGGCTGTTGATGTTTTTGCAACTGTTGTGATACCACGTCCAGCAGCACCGTTTGAACCGTCGCTACCATCAGTAACATAGAAAGCAGATGTTGTACCATCTGTATAGGTAATTGTATAAGTGTGAACACCGCTTGATTCAGCAGTTTCTTCAATCTTAACAATACCTCTACCTGCCGCACCATCATTACCACTCGCGCCGTTTGCGCCATTGGTTACTTGGAATGTTGATGTTGTTCCGTCAGAGAAATTAATAGTGTATGTGTCAATAAGTCCGGCTGAAATAGGACCACTTATTGATGTAATACCACGGCCCGGAGTACCCTGAATAGAACCATTGTCCTTAAATCCATTTACTCTTCCGCTACCAGTCTGACCATCATAAATCCAAAGATGTCCGTTGATAAGGTAAGTATCACCAATTTCGTTTCCTTCTTGTGGTAATTCTGAAGGGTCATCAAAAGAACCTTTAATTTCAATTGATTTACCGTCTTCACCCTTTGCTACGCCAGCATCAATAGTTGTGTTATCATCTAATGTAAGAATTAAGTGACCACTGCTATTAACTGTAGCGTTCTTAATGCCATTGCCGTCAGCGCCAGTGGCGCCAGCCTAACCATCTGCACCCTTTACAACGCCGGCGTCTATTGTGGTGTCATCATCTAAAGTAAGGATTAAGTGTCCGCTTGCATTAACTGTTGCGCCTTTTACACCATTACCATCTTCACCGTTTGTGCCCGGTTCACCATTATGAATTGAGAACTCATAAGTTGTTCCGTCTGTATAAGTAATCTGATAAAGGTCTATATACTGTTCACTTGATACCTTTGTAATAGAAGCAATACCATTACCAGTTGCACCAGTTGAACCGTCTGTAATAACTAAGTCATATGTAGTATCATCACTAAATACAACTCTATAAGTCTTTTCAAGACCATCTGTGTCAATAAGACCGAATGACTTAACGCCCTTGTAAACACTAATTGTACCATCATTAGCAACATTAACATTCGCACCAACCTTTACGCCGCCAAGTGTGTTTGCAGTTGCGGCAGGAAGTGTATAGAATGAAGGAGTCCAATCAAGTACAATACCATTATTACCATAAGAGCTTGCTGCTGTAATAGCGTTCCAACTATAAGGAGCATTTGTAAGTGAACATACCTTCCACCAATATGCCGGCTGATTAACCATAACTTCAGCTTCTGCATTGCCGCTAAAAGGTAAAGCCTTTGTGTAAATCTGACCAGTAACTATTGTATTCTGTGGTAAGTTCTTAGCAATAAGTTCGTCTGTAATCTGCTTTAAAGTTTTTCCCGAAGTATTAATACCAAGAGCAGTAAATGTTGTAAAATTATACTGTGCAGATAACTTAGTATTAATGTCAGCAATAACTCCATTTAAGAGTTTAATCTGATTGCCGCTCTAAACAAGAATTTCGTTACCATTGAAACCGATTAGGTCGCCAACTTCTACAGTCTGGCCGCCATCAGTTTTGGTGAGTGAGTAAGTAACTTCTCCTGTTTGTGCGTCTGTATATTTTTCTACAGAATAAGTTGCGGTACTTCCACCGCCACCTCCTCCGCCGCCACCGCTGCTAGAGCCAGTGCCGCCGAATGGGTCAAAGAAACTTCCCATTTAAAACACCTCACACAATATAATAAATATTACCTGAAAATCTGTTCTTAAATTTTAAAGACCAAATCTTCATTCCACGCTGTCCGTCAAAAGGAGTAATAAATTTACCAGTTGATGGAACTTCCATAGGTTCTTTTGAATCATTAAGATAGAACTTTGTTCCACTTGCAGCTTCAAAGGCAATAAACTGTAGAGGAGTATTAGAGTTAATACCATCGTTTGTTTTCATCGACGCCTTGATTAATGGGACGCAATTTTCGCCAGCATTTGCTGTACATTTCCACATTCTATAGTCCATATAATCGCCTCCTTAAATAATTTTTCCATAATATGAAAAGATACTCTATAATCTACTCAGTTCATCAAGATTACTAAAATTTACATTTATAATCTCGTTTTTTAAAAAGTTTTCTGATAAAAGACCCACCAACGTTTTACCATTAACTTTTCTGCCAGAATCCTTGTATATAAATACAGACGATGATAGTTCTCTTAGAGAGTTTACTAAGTTCGCCGCATTTCTATTATTAAGATTATCTGTTAATTTTAGTTTAATTTCCATTTTATTCCACCTCACTCTTTCTATTTTTTATAATAACACAACTTACAGAAAAAGTCAAGAGATTTGCTTTGGTTAAGTTATTGCTTTAATAAAGTGAAAATCTTTACTTTTAAAGTAAGTTGTGATATTTTATTATTAATATATAATATAAATAGTATAAGAAGTTTAACTATTTACATTTTTAAAATTTTATGTTATAATTAAATAAAATAAAGAAAAGGAGGATGTTAGATGAATTTAAGAAATGATTTATCACTAACAGATAAGATTAATTTCCTAAGCTTAATGAATGATTTAAATTTTGAATATAATCATCTTGGACTTGGAAAGTTGGATTACGCTGATTTATCAATATGTAATATCGCCGCGAAATTCGTATCTACTTATAGAGAAATGATTTCTCAGGTTGCTCCTACTAATGTAGTAATAGTTTACAACACTGATGTATTTTCTTTAATAAGTTTAAGGATAATAAAGGTTGCATTATCCTATACTCATGGTAATAGTGCTGTTTACCTTTATGGCGATTTTGCTAGTAAAGCGGAAAAAGATTATTTTAATAAGTATTACCCTGATATTAAGAGATATTCTTCTTTAAAAAAGATTAAGAAACTCAAAGGTAATACCATATTGATTGACAGTTTTAATCCTATTGTTAATGTAGATTCCCGCATGGATTACTCAAAGGAATTCATTGAGATTTTCCAGCCACTAAGATACCTTAGACCTTCTACATTACAGAATATTTATAGTTTTTATGCGCCAGAAGATAAGGACTATAAGAGAATAATTGAAGGTAATTCACTTCGTTTTGTAACAGGTAATTACGATGCTTTTGAAAGGTTTTATGAATTTCCGGATAGAGTAACCTTTACAGTAACTCGTCCTAATGAAGACAAACCATTTGTACATTTTGTTCTCGACGATACTGAGGCTTCATACCCACTATTCAGTCTTATTTGGGAATCCGCTAAGGAAGGTAATATCCACCTTTATACTTTCCTCGGTGATGACAGTCAGATTGAACATCTTGGTAAGTTCTTAAAGAAGTATGGTTTTGATAGTAATATACCAAATCCACTTAACATTGTAACACTTGATGAAGCAATAACAATGTTACAGATGACAGAAAGTGGCGGCAATAGTGTTTGGTATGATGATGACCTTGATGAAGCAAGAAAGGAGTTGAGTGAAAATTAAGATTGTAATTGTTAATGGACATTGCGGCAATGGTAAGACTACTTTTGAAACTATGGTAGCTAAGATAGCCGAAGCGAGAGGTAAGACCGTAAAAATTAGGTCTACTATTGATTATGTAAAAATGAGAGCAAAGATTTTTGGTTGGGATGGCGGCAAGACCCCGGAAGACAGGCGTTTTCTTTCTGACCTTAAAGATGCTCTTACAAGATGGAAAGATGTCCCATATCAGGCCATGAAGGAAACAATCCAATATTTTCAGAATTTTGAGGGTTCATGTGACCTTTTATTTATTGATTGCCGCGAACCGGAAGAAATAAAAAGATTTGTTGAAGACTTTAATGCCCTGACAATGATTGTTCAGAGAGGAGAATATACGTCAGTTGGCAACCATGCCGACGATAACGTAGAGAATTATCAGTACGACATTATTATTGATAATAACCGTGGACTCGATGAACTCATGCAAGAAGCAACAATTTTTGTAGAAACTTTTATAATGGAAGAGGAGTAATTTATGGAAATTTTTATTGATGGTATAGACTTTTTCAATCTTGATGCAATGAAGTATTACAGCTTTGCCAAGACTTTCAAGGGTAACAAAAAGGCTAAGGCAAAGGAACTTGTGTTCAGTGAATATTACTACGGTAGCCGAAAGATGGATGGTATCTGGACTATGATTATTAAGGATATGGATGGTAATTTCCATTCAAGAAGTAGAACAGAATCAGTAAATGGCGGCTATGCAGATAAGGCAGAATGGATTCCTCATATCTGTAAGGAACTTGAAGCTCTTCCAAATGGTACTGCTCTTATTGGTGAAATTTATTTTCCGGACAATGAGGGTAGCCGTAAGGTTACTTCGGTACTTAACTGCTTAAAAGATACTTGTCTTTCAAAGCAGGAAAAGGGCGAATGGCTTCACTTCTATGTTTTTGATGTTGTTGCTTTCGCCGGCAAGTCTATGTTGAAAACAAGATTCATTGATAGAATCACAACTCTTAATAAGATTGCGCCGAATGAACATGTTGAAATCTCCAATTACGTTAAGGGAGAGGAACTTTGGGAACTCTATCTTAATACTATTGAGAATGGCGGCGAGGGTATTGTAATTACTCATATTGATAGTGAATATTACCCAGGTAAGCGTCCAGCATGGAAGACTTTAAAGTTAAAGAAAGAACTTGAAGACACCATTGATGCTTTCTGTGATGGCGCAACAAAACCACCAACAAAAATCTATAATGGTAAAGAACTTGAAACATGGCCTTACTGGATTGAGGATAGAACAGAAAAAAGACTTGAAGGTTGTCACTTTATTGAGTATACAAATGGTGCACCGATTACTCCAGTTACTAAGGGTTATTACAATGGTTGGGTATCAGCTATTTCGTTCTCAGTAATGGATAAGGGCAATCCAAAGCATATTGCATGGATTAGCAACATTCC
>JAEEGL017287825.1_pt1 | contig 16282 bp, 9 predicted proteins | sample 9134231 | NCBI WGS metagenome assembly JAEEGL01 (sample SAMN16246548, study PRJNA631951) | gut metagenome | biome: gut microbiome; feature: rumen; material: fiber-attached | host: Bos | place: Iran: Karaj | collected 2018-10
ATACTGGTGCAGGAGCTGCTGAGCTTGCCATGCTTTTACGACGTGTCTTGTTAGCATTCAATGTGGATGCAACAGATGTACGTTTTGCCACATCATCTGCAACCTTTGGTAATGCCAAAACCCCGGAGGAGAAGAAGGCAGAAGAAGATAAGCTTAAGGCATTCATTGCCGGAATAATAGGATTAAGGAAGACTCAGGTTGAAGTCATCGATGGAAAACGTATAGGAGAAGACTGTATTCCTGAAGGTGAGGATAAAGAACGCTGGCAGACCATCTTTAATTCTGATTTCATTGAGTTGAACAAGCTATATCCAGGCGAACAGTCTGTTGAGGAAAAGCTTCAGCTGCTCGATGAGATGTGTGAACGTGAAGAGAACCGCTACAGGGAGGCCGGGAAACAGGCCCCGGACATGAAGCTGAAAGTACATTACTTTTATCGGGTTCCAAACAATGGCCTGTTTGTTCATTTGGATGAACATCAGGACGGAGCCTTCAAGATATATACAGAGAATCAGTTAAATGGCAGTCAGGGAGAAGGGACTACCCCACTCTTGGAGTTAAGCCGTTGTAAGCACTGTGGCGAGTATGTCGCCTTGGGACTTGTCAATACGAAGGAATGGACATATCAGCCTCTTGTGACAGATGACAGCGATATGTTCGATCTCCCTGATGACAATGATGATGATTCTGAAATCAAGTATTTCATTTTCGGTCTCTCGAAGGATCCAAATCAAAGAGGAGATAACAATGTAAAGCTTCGTATCAATAAAGGAAAGCTTGAAACTGTAAAACCAGGCGAATTGCGTCCTGGCGAATGGCATCTTGTCGGAAACACTCAGTGTTGCTGCCCATATTGCAATACCAAACAGGCAAATCGGCACGAAACGGAAAAAGACGTAGAAGGTGATGCTATCGGTAATATGGATGACAACAGACTCCAGAAATTCCGTTTGTCGGCAGAGTTTATCTCCAGGATGATGGCTCCATCCATTCTCGACCAGTTAGATAAGCATAAACTTGAAGATGAAGATAAGATTGTATTGCATGACGGCCAGCAGTTCATCAGTTTCGTTGACAGCCGTCAGGCTGCAGCAAAAGCGACATTGAAGCAGAACCTCGAACAAGAAAGAATGTGGTTCTATACTGTCATATATCATGAACTGTGCAGAAGAGCCGCTGAAGCATCAAAATATGAGGCAGAAGCTGCTCGTCTGAAAAAAATACGTGACTCCTATGACGATGATTCAGATGAATGGGAGGAAGCCCACAAAGCATGGAAGAAAGTCCGTGCAAAATTAAACAAGCACATTACATGGATGGAGATTGCCGACATTATCTCCAAAGATAAATATTGTCCAGTATTCTGCTCATTGTTTATCAAGCGTTCTGGAGATAGTGAAGAATTAGACAAGGATGGTAACATACCACAGGAGATTATGGAACGATACATACAGAGCATCATGGTCATGTATCTCGCCAATCGTCCTTCTTCAGCTGCCGCTCCAGAAACTTTAGGACTGTTCCATACCTGCTATCCTCAATTGAAGAGCATTCAGCTCCCTCCAGAGGTCGAGAGATTCAATGACCTGATGGACAACCCTGCCAATGGTATTGACAAGAACGACTGGAGGAACCTCATTCAGGTATTTATGGACTATACCGTTCGAAGCAACCAGTCTGTCTTCCTTAGAATACCAGGCAATAATGATATTGACATATTCAGATGTGTCCGCTTTGCAACAGAGAAACCACGCCGTCGTCCTGTTAGCAAGCCTAAGCTCGAACAAGGAAGAATTTCAAATTCCCGTATTGTCAGGTACTTATGCGGATTAATCATGCGCGATGACAGTACGATGACACTCAAAGATGCCCAAACCAACTGTTTCCCTGAAATAGAAGGAGTTGTTAATGCACTTTGGGACACACTAAACGACCCCAATAACAAGTTACTTGAAGATTCCGTTTCTCTGGATGAGACAGGAACTTGGCATGCCGATCGTGATGATGCTTGCCGTTTTAACCTTGTGAATCTCAGCTTCCAACTATACGAAGATGTTTATCTTTGCGATGCCACGAACGATGGTGAGGAACGTCATACAAAGTGTTTACGTCCTATCGAGACCAATTTCAAGCGTTTCTCACCCTATCTTGCTGCTGGTAAGCCTGTGGAACTGAATGAGGATTTACACGAAACGTCATGGGCACCATACCCTTACTATGCTGGTAATGAAAAGCAGGAAGCGAACAAAGAGCTTCTGGACGAATGGGCTAAGACAAACAGAAAACTCCTATGGAATAACCATTTGTGGGGAGAGAATGGAGTCTTCACATACCATCTTGAAGAAATCCATCTTGTACCAAATCTGTTTATACAGGCAGAGCATACTGCCCAGGTCGATAAAGATGTAGCTCGTGAGCTGCAAGGTGATTTCAAGAACCATGCTATCAACATTCTGGCATGTTCCACTACTATGGAAATGGGTGTTGACCTCGGAAACTTGGAGATTGTCATGCTTAGTTCCGTTCCACCTATGCCAGCCAACTACAAACAGCGTGCCGGTCGCAGTGGACGTAACAATAAAGTCAGGAGTGCTTGTATCACTCTCTGCAGTTCTGATGCAATAGGACTCAGGACATTATTCACTCCTATAGAGAAGATAATTAGCAGACCTGTTCATGTCCCTTCGGTAGATTTACAGAGTCCACAGGTAATCCAGCGTCATGTCGATTCCTTCTTAGTTCGTGCTTTTGGTGTTTTCACAGATGGAGCACATGGAGGCAGCTTGAAGCAGAAAGTTGTGGATTACTACACCACATTCCATATTGATTCCGTTGGTGGCCATCTAACTGTATTTGATTTGAACAATGCCACTGTCAGCCCCGATCAGAAGTTGGGTGATGAAGCAGGAACCATGTATGAACGATTCAATGATTACTGTTCAAAACCTCTCAGTAAAGAGCTGAGAATGGAACTTTCTCAGTTGTTACGTGATACAGTATATGACGGCAAGGTTAATGATGCTGTAAATAATGCCTATGAGAACAACAGACGTTGTTATGCCGAGTTAAGCAGTAAGCTCGAAGACTATAGTGAGGCATTAAAGAATGCTACAAACAAGAAATTCAGGAACAAATTGTATCTCCTTTATCTGGAGGTTTTAAATACTAAGCTCCTGAATTACTGGGCAACAAGCCGCTTTACTCCAAATGCCAACATGCCTGTTAACGTACTGAGCCTTGACCTGAATACGACAGGCAAACGTGACTACTTTACAAATGTCACGTCTTCCAATCCTTCATATTCTCTCAGAGAGGCCATTGCTCAATATGTTCCAGGGAATGCTATCGTCGTTGACGGTGTTGTTTATATCGTTCGCGGTGTTGAGACCTCTTCACTTTATCAAGACTCTAAGCCATTTAAAAAGATATATCATGACCAAAACAAGACAGTCTTCGATGACTCGACTGCCATTGCAAACAAGCTTCCTTGGCCAGTCAATGATGATGTAGCCCTTGATTTGATACAGCCCGCAGGCTTCTTGCCTGACATCAATGAAGAGATGACTCGTATCATTGATTCAAATGTATTTACCCATGTAAGCGCACAGCTTATTGACACTGATGACTGGACGAGTGGCCCTGCTGACCCGCATCTGATTTCAGTCAGAAGCAACAAAGAATCTGGTAATGCAAAGATACTCTATTATAATGAGGGTAAAGGATATGGTTTCTGTTTCTGTCCACGATGTGGCCGCATGGTTCTGGAAGACGAAGTGGCTGACAAGGATAATCCGTTGAAACTTCCGTTTGATATGAATCCAATGGCATCCAGACAGGCGGATAAACCCCGTTATCATTTTGCCATTAGCGGTAAAGATGTTCGCAAACCATGTAGCGGTTCCAATAACATTGATGTCATCAAACGTAATGTTATCATTGGAGATTTGATACAGACCGACTTCTCTGAAATACGTATTCGTCACAAGTCCATGACTAACAGATGGATTTCCAATCGTGATGACGAACTGAATCTTCTGTTCACATTGGGTATTGTGTTCTCTCAGGCTTTGGTAGATATTCTCGGAAAAGAAAGGGGTGCTGTCGATTTTGCTATCATGCCTAATGGACATATCTGTATCTTCGACACGAATCCAGGCGGTGCCGGCTATTCAAATCAAATGTCAAAGATGCTTGTTATGAAAGATGTCATATCCGCTGCTGAAGATCTTCTAAAACAAGCGAAGGAACGCCAATCCAAGGATATGTTGCTGGATAAATTCACCCTCCGCTACGTCAAGTACCTGGATATTGATGCAGCTCTTGATTGGATTGCCGAAGAAAACGAAGCTTGGACTATTATTCCAGATTCAGTCAAGAAAGCATTCCCGACTGGGGCTATGCAAAAGACGCTGCTTGATCTCAGAAAAGCCTTTGCAGAATCAAAACAGGAGCCTATTCTCTTTGTCGATGACCAGTATAACAACTGGGATTACAACGATTCTGACAACGGATGGAGAAACCAGCTGCTCAACCACTTTATTGTCAGAGGTGTTGATACTATCCTGTTCTGTGTGACCAACACGGATAATGCTGTAATGCGTGAACCGATCAAGGCTATGTTACGTTCTGTAAAGGAATGGGCAAAAGATGTGGTTATTCAAAAGAATCCTCTTGCAGAACATAATCTATATCCCCTTGCCTATTTGGATGGAGAGTTGTTCTTTACTAACAATAGAGAGAATGCCATTCTAAATGAGCAATGGGGTAATTCGGCTATTTTCTGTGTCCGAACAGATTATGACAAATCTGGAATGGACTCTGTAAAGTGTGATTTTACTGAGTCTGCGAAAGATATTAAGTTGCTTAGTACGATGGAGCCGATAACCTCAGCCAAACTCGGTGAAGTTATCCATTCCAATGCTTCTTCAATCATCGACAATTTCATAGAACATTGTAAGAAGTCAAGCGATACAGTTAAAGTCAGCTATCAAGATGAGCACCTTAAGAGCATCTTTGGAATGATTGTTACGTTACAGACCGTTGAGTATTTTACTAAACTGATTGGTAAGGATTTTTCACTGGAGTTCAAGGTGGAAAAATATGATGACTATCACGCAAAGATGGGTATTCAAGCCAATCTATATAGTTCATCTGTTAGGAATCAGAAACTTACAGAGCTTACTGAGCAATGGGCTATGAAACTGAAAGATGACACCAATCTTAGGTGTACTCTTATCCCTATCGTTTCGTTGGAACATAATACCCTGACGCATTGGCGTGAACTTGCTATCTCATGTGGAGGGAAAACCCTATCGATTTATCCTGATGGAGGTTTTGCAAATGGTTGGAGCCTGAGTGTAATTGGTAACAAAAAACGCTATACGCCAGAGAATACCAACATTACTGATGAAATGCCTATGCGACTGAAACAAGATATACGTATCGAAGTCGCTATTGATGATACTATCAACTAAATATGAATATTAAAAATCTAAAAAAACAAAAATATGAAACAGTACAACCGAATAATGTTGGGCGAGCGCGGTATGTATATCGGGGACTGCCTAGAAAACAATTATATAGGTGCAGGTTTTGTTAGAGATTTCGATCTCTCAGGAACACCATATAATAATGAAGACGAGTGGCGGCAGAGATTAGTAGAAAAGTATCTACAAGTCAACCCTGACAAATCTGTAGGAACAGCAAGGACTTCTATTGGTTTTCTCTGGACTATCTGTTTTGGCCTAAAAATTGGCGACATAGTTCTAGCTTCAAATGGTAATAGTGGTTATCAAGTTGGCGAAATAACAGGCGACTACTATTATACTCCTGGTACTGATCTTCCACATCGACGTTCTGTAGAATGGAAGCAAGTGGTAATACCGAGAAAGAACATGTCCCAGAAACTCCAAAACTCAACGGGATCAATTGGAACATGCTGTAACATAACTAAATACGCAGACGAATTAGAACAACTAATAGCAGGAAATAGTGTTCAAACCCCTCCCGTCACCCAGTCAGAGCCAAAACCTGAAACATATAAAGAGAGAGACCTACACCGACTGCTTGCTAATTATTTGCTGGGAAAAGGAATTCTATCCAAAACTATTTTCCATGAGACCTCCAATAGAGCAGACCAAGCTCAAAAATGGGTACATCCAGATATGGTCGGTGTAGAATTCAATGAGTTTCAGGAGTCTGCGACACGATCACTTCTAAAAGCAGCTGAAACAAAAGAATATATTGCGCTCTATTCTTATGAACTGAAGCGCACAATAGAGAACGACCATCAGTTAAAAGAATATTTCTTCCAAGCACTGTCAAACAGCAGCTGGGCTAACTATGGATATTTGGTGGCTTTTGAGATAAGTGAGGATGTAATGGAGGAGATGGCACGTCTTAACAGGTCTTTCGGTATTGGTGTCATCCAACTGTCGCCATACAAAGATAGCATAGCAGTATTATTCCCTGCAAGAAAAAATGAATTAGATTATTATACTATTGACAAATTATGCAGAATAAATGCTGATTTTAAGAACTTTATTGTCAAAACAAATAAAGTAATCAATGCACAGGCAGAAGTTCTAGAAGAGATAAAGAGTGGATTACAAATGTTCTGTGACAAAGGATTTGCTTCCGATGATGAAGTTTTGAATTATTGCATCGACAAACATATCCCATATTATTTTTAGTATCTGAATTATGTCTATTGTTTCGAACGTCGTTGAAGGAGTAATGAAAGGATATATGTCATCGTACTCTCTTGAAGGATCTATTCTTACCTCTATCTTGGGTGAGATTAAAAACGGAATTCTCCATGACAGAATGGATGAATGGAAGAAATCTGTCGAAAACAAACTGGAAATGCTTCGAGACATTCAGTTAGATCAGCTCTCCAAAAATCAGGTTTTCGCCAATGTTCTGTTCATTTCTGGTCAATTGGCTTTAAAAACAAACAAACAGAAAATCAAATTACTGGCTAATGCAGTAGGAAACACTGCTACAACAGACCTACGAGAAGAGCGAATTGTGATTTTATTGAACTGTATAGAGAAATATACGATTTCACACCTTAGAATGCTCTTTTTCTGTCAAAACCCCAGAAAATTTATTTCAGAAGAAACTTATATGGGTTCTCCTATAACGTACTATCACAAATGCTTCCCTGAGAACAATTCTGATTTGGATAGAATCATTAACCGGGATTTGTATTTAGACGGAATGATCGATACAGAATCCTTAAGCGTAACAGTTACAGGGAATGGATGTTTAGAGAAAAGAACGACAGCTTTAGGTGACGATATGATTTCATTCTTTGGAATAGAAATGGATAATATAACATAATCAATAGTATAAGAAACTAAGCAAGGTATTTTGGTTCGAATAGATATGACATAATCATAGAATCTCTAATGAATTTTAAATGAAACAATTAAATAGTAAATAATATGCCGACAGAAATAACAGTCCAACTTTTCAAGCCATCTGAAATAATTGGCATACTTCGCAATCACCTAGCGACTGGTCAGGTGAACCAGAGAGTGGTGTGCTTACGAGGCATATATTTCAAAGGAACATACGTCAACCCTTATTTTCATACAGCAACAGACAGGCTAGTAGATGAAAGCAGCAGCGATGAGCTTTCGCTTACAATGCCATTAAACCTTCGAGATGATCTGGAAAACGGCAATGTCATTACCGTTCATGGTATTTTAGACCGTTCCATCACTAACAAAGGCTTGATCCAGATAGTTCTAAAGGTGACGGAAGTTGAGAAAATAAAGGAGTTGGCTATGTCTGAGGATGAAATCAAGCGTACCGAACTCAGGCGAATTAAGTCCGAGAAAGGCTTCAAGAACGTTGACAGCATACTTGAATCCCTGCTTTATCAGGACAAACGTCCGAAAGTTGCTCTGATATATGCAGAATCAAGTATTACAAATGAGGACTTCGAAAAGGGTGTGCAAGCAGCTCGAACCCATATTGATTTTACCGAATATAGGGAGTCTTTTGCGAGAACTAAAGCTTTCTGTCAAAAGCTCAAACAACTTGATGCTATGAGTTTTGATGTCATAGCAATCATTCGAGGTGGAGGGGCAGGTCTCGAAGCTTTGGACGAGGTAGAACTACTTGAAACTTTGGTAAACTTAAATACTGCATGGATTTATGGAGCTGGACACGAAGGAGAGAAACTGTTTATTTTAAACATCGCAGACAAAGCCATTGCTATTCCTCACGCATTGGGAACCTATTTCCGTGACATCACAGATGGCGTTATTCAGAAACGTAACAACTCACGTGCCGCTTTGGTGAAGGAGGTTGAAGGTCAGTTTAAAAAACAAATTGAGGATTCTAACAAGAAGAACCAAGCACTCACCAAACAGTTAGAAGAGGCTACAAAGAAGCATAACGAGCAAGTTCAGGCTCTTACTAAAGCACAGACTGAAGCAACCAAGCAACACAAGGAGCAAGTAGAGGCCATCCAGAAGCAACATAAGGAACAACTGGAAAAAAACAACAAGCAGAATGAAGAGCTACAGAAGAAGCTTAGTGAGTTGACTAAGACACATACTGAGCAACTGAGTAAGCTCCAGCTTCAGCTAAAAACTCAAACTGAGGCTAGTGCAAAGCAGTCTAAAGAGTTCAACGAAAGCTTGAAAAAGATGCAAGACACCAATGGAGAACTGAACAAGTCACTCCAGAAGTTGACGGCTCAGAACACTCAGGCGGCCAAAGATCTGAATGAAGCCAAAGAGAGGTCAAGGCAACTGGAGAAGCAACTGGAAGAGGCGTTGAGTAGAAATAAAGGATGTTCGTCGGGATGCTTGGGTATGGCAGCTGCTATTATCACTGTAGCTACCGCTGCATGTTGGATTGTATGTTTAATCGTTTAATGAATAATAAAAGCAATATGGCACTGAGTAAAGAACAGATACTTACCCTTACATGTCTGAAAGAAGTAGGCGTTAAGGGAGTTGGCCCACAAAAGATATTTGCTATTGGGGCTGCTATTGATGACCGAGAATTAGAAATCAAGTCATATGAGAATCTGGCAAAGCTAATGTCTGGTATGAAAGAAAAAGCCATTAATAAGGTCACACTTTCAAACCTAAATGACGCTTATCAGGTAGCTCGTAAGATAATAGAAGCAAGCAGTCAGGCGAATATCGGATATGTCGGCTACTATGACTGTGAATTTCCTGATGTTCTCAGAAAGACCGTGAATGAAGAAGGTAAACTTGACCCGCCACTGCTTCTTTGGTATCGTGGTGACTTCTCCATCACCCAGCTACCTGGATTTGCTGTCATCGGAACCCGCGAGGCTACACCTGAAGGTGTTGCAGGTGGCACATACTTGGCAGGCGAATTTGCAAAAAGAGGCTTCAATATCGTTTCAGGGCTGGCCATCGGTTGTGATACTTGTGGCCATAAAGGAGCTTTGAAAGTTGGTGGAAAGACCACTGCTATCCTCGCCAATGGCCTGGATCACAATTCAATTTACCCACCAGAGAATCAGGACCTCGCCGAAGAGATAGTTCAGAATGGCGGTTTGCTCATTTCAGAATACCGCATCGGAACACCTGTCAACAGATATAGTTTGGTTGCAAGAGATAGGCTGCAATCAGGTTTGTCATTGGCCACCTTGGTTGTTCAGACAGGAGAACATGGAGGTACTATGCACGCGGCTACTGCAACATTGCAAGCCAAGAAGCCTCTCTACACAATATACTTTAAGAATGAAGATACTCGTCAGCATGAAAAGAGCCTTGGTAATGCATTGTTAGAAAGACAAGGAGCAACATATATCAAGGGTGACGATAACATAGACGAGATAAGCGATAAAGTAAAGAACTGGGAACCTATTAAAACAGACCTGTTCGGTTAATTGTGCTTATGAGAAAGAATATTATTTTTGACCTGGATTTGACTCTTGTCGATACGACCTTAGCAGAGCCGTATAGAAGCAAAAGAGATTGGAACGGAGCTTATTCTGTGTTGCCACAATGCACCGTTTATGAGGGACTGCTAGAAATCTTTGATATTATCCGCAAATTCGGGATCAACACCTGTATTGTCAGTACCTCACCACGGACCTATGTTGAGAAGGTTGTGCAGCAATTCAATTTGCCGATAAATCACATAGTCGCATATCACGATGCAAAACCCATCAAGCCACATCCAGCCCCTATGTTAAAGGCTTTGGAAGTATTAGGTTGTGATGCCAAAAGTGCTATATCCTTTGGTGATCGTGTAATAGACATACAATCTTCTAATGCAGCTGGAATAGAAAGTGTTGCTTGTTTCTGGGGAACAAAAGAAAAGGCAGAGCTTTTGCGTTCTGGCTATACTCATGCGATCATCAAACCAAGTGAAATTTTGACTTTAATACGTTAAAGAGAATGGGGTTATTCAACTTTTTAAAAGAAGTATGTGACCCAGGAGTCATATCTGATTATAATGATTTGAAAAATAATCATAGGGACGCACTTGACAATTGGTTAAGGGGCGGTTACAGACCTAGGGTTATCATTCCTGAAAGTGAACGTGGTGCTTTTAATGACTACGACGAGGAATATAATTACTTAAACAAACAGATTACCCAATACGGATGGCTAAATGGTATTGATGAAATGACTTATGAGCAAAAGCGTATTATTGTAGGTCGAAAACAGCAAATTCTCAGTTTGTATGCAACTTTCCATAAATATGAGAAAAAAGTTAGTGAAATTGCCAAAATAGCAGAACAATATCCATATGGATTTAATTCTATAGCAATCAAATATGGTAAGTTTCGTATTAATAATCTTTATGTAGAATCATTTAATATATTTAAAGGTTCAAATAAACAAATTGATAGTAATAAATTATATTCTATTTCTGATGCATTAAAAAGATTAAATGCTATCACAACAGAAACACCTTTTACTAGCAGTTTATTTTCACTTGACTTTTCTTCTTATGCTACGGCACAGGTTGTTGATACTGTTCATCAATTAACTCCTGAACAATGTTCTATCATACTCTCACATATGGATGAACTTCGTTCTGAGAACACCCGTTTGAATCAAAAGCATAAAGAAGAACAAGATGCTGAAACAAAAAAGAAGGAGAAAGAACTCATTGACAAGGCTGTATTTTTAGCGAATTGTTGTCCTCGTGCATACAAAGAACTCTTTAATTATCCTTTAGAAAAAATCACTTCATCTAAGGCAGAACAGATACTGGAAAAGGAAGATGTTATCAGGGCTACAGAGAAAAAACGCAGAGAAGAAGAATCTGCTCTACGAAAGAAAGAAGAGGAAAAACGTAATCTCGCAACAATTCTTCCGGCATGCGTAAAATCTTGGCGTACTCATAGTAATAGTATCATAAAGCACATGTACTTCTATGATTATTATTCTTATGCAGATAATAAAGATACCGCTTCACAGAGTATTCGTGATACATGGCGTACCATCTGGCATTTCAAGAATGATCCAGATAAGAATGTGTCAGATAGTGATCATAAACAAGCATTGTGTACAGTTACAAAACTCGTTGAAGATGCTCTTCGTTCCGCCTTTGGCTCTAAAACAGAATATTTGACTCTTGTATGTCTCACTGCATCAACACGCAGGAAAACGGAAATGCGATATAATGATTTTGCAGAGATTGTATGCAAAGATCTCAATATGACAAATGCTTATCCTCACATCCGTGTTACCGAAGACGGAAATGCAAAGCATGATGGAGGCGATGGTTCTCATAGAGTTTATTATGATAGCTATTTTTTTAATGGTAAGTATGTGGTTCTATTTGATGATGTTCGTACAACTGGTAATAGTTTGGAACAAGAACGTCGAACTCTGGAAGGATTTGGAGCGAAGGTTATCTGTGCAGTAACTATCGCCCAAACTACGCATTAGAATACAGAAAGTTAAATAACATAATGATATGAGAGATTTCGGTGGATGCCTTTGGTGGTTTTTAGGAATAATTGGATGGTTCCTGTTATGGGGATTTTGTATATCAATTGGTGATGAATACAAAATAAGTCCTTTTACTGTGTTGTTCCTCCTGATTGTTGTGACGGTAATTGTGGCAGCTTTAGGCATTTATGTCTATACAACTTCTCACAATAGAATTTATAATAAACATTGGAAACGAGTAAATGAGATACAGCTGAAGTATAGTTTGGCCTATAGAAAATTTATAAGCGAAAACAAAATAAAAACAGACTATTCTACAGGAAAAGTTTCAGAATTGTCGGCATTAAAAAAGATTAGTTGTCGTGAAGATGCTATTTGGGAGCAAGAAGAAAAGCAATTAAGAGAGGAAAAAGAGAAAAGAGATAGGGAATTTAAAATCAAATGGGAAGAGTGGAAGAAAAATGCAGAACGTATAAAAAAAGATTATCCTGATGGGCTGGCATTATGGAAAGAAACCAAGGTAAAAAAATTGCTATACCCCATAGCAACAGAGCCTGCAATATGTGATGCAGAAAATGAAATCAGAATTTTAGATCAGCATGTTAAGAGTGAAAGGTGGGAAAAGAGCCAAGCCGACTTCACCAGCAAATGCTACGCTCTTTCCAAAGAATTCCTTCCTAATTATGGTCGGTATTTCTACTTAATTCCTTTCGTGAAAACGGACTCTGACGGAAATGAGGTAAAAGCAACATATAAAGTTTGGCAATTCTTTTGTGAATCCATGTGTCTGGAGAATGATCTTGACTATTCAGATTATTCATCGACAAAACAAAACACTGAATGGTTAAAAGATTTTAGGTCAAAAACAAGGTTCTTCAATACCTCAGTATATGAAAAGATAGCAAATTATATTTATGAGTTGTCCGAATCATATAGAACGGATCAAGATAGTACCATTTCTGTTATTTTTAATTACGATAAGGATTGGAGTAAGGATGCACTTGATTACCATTATAATAGATTAACCGAAATATTGAATAAAGAAGGATATCGAGATTCTGTGAAGATTTTCGATACGCATATCCTTGATACTTTTAATGATGGTGAAAATAACGAACCAAACATTCTTCTCACGGACAATCATATAGTAATAGTTGATATAGCCACTATTAATGAAGAACTCAAACAATTATGTGAGCGTATAATCACCTATGATAAAAAAGCTCAACCCTTAATCAATTATATCAGTCTGCTAAAAGCATACGATAGGGCTGAAATGGAAAAGCTGATTCAGGTAGAGAAAGAGAAAAAACTGAAATTATTAGAAGCAAAGCAGAAAGAGGACAAAGCCAAAAAGAATCTTGTTGAAGCAGTATCTTCTTGGGAATGCTTGCTTGGCGGACTTCATTACTCCTATTTATTCTACTACTACCCCACTACTTGTGAGTTCGAAGCTACAGAGGAAGAATGGTCAAACAGGTGGATTGTCTGGGATTTCAAGAATACACCAGGAAAGACTTCTGTATCAGACCATCAAGAGGCTTTAGACAAGGCTATTCCTATGTTGAAGAACAAGTTGCTGACCACTTTTGAAGAAGAAAGCCTGAAACACCTTACTTTGGTTTGCATTCCAGCGTCATCACAAGTTAAGACCCAAGCAAGATATGAAGAGTTTTCAAACAGAATATGTAGCGAATTGGGCATGATTAACGCCTATCCACATATATCCGTCATTTCAGAGAAAGAAGAAAGACGATTAGGTGGTACTAGTATAGACACAAACAAACTTTCCTTCGATGAAAATTTCTTCAAAGGTAAATATGTTCTACTATTCGACGATATCATTACCAGAGGAGACTCTATGAGAACATTCAAAAATAAAATGGAAGAACTTGGAGCTATTGTAGTTGGTGGCTTGTCATTGGGCAAAACTAAGCACGAGAGGCCAGTACAGCCGTTCCCTCATATAGAAGAATCTCCCAAAATTTTTCCTCCATCATTCAATAATGATGATTTACCCTTCTAACGAGTATGTAACATGACAGAAGAAATATTAAATAAATATAGCAGTTTGGTCAAGCAAGCATTATTATTGATGCCACTTGACTGTCCTGGAGCAGAAGATGATTATCCACCTGCAGCCTCCATTGAGGCACATAGACTGGTAGAAGAAGCGAAAAATCTTATTCTTCCCCTTGCAGAAGATGGTGATATTCAAGCAATGTCATTGCTTGGGAACTTATATCGTTCCTTAGCAGACGAGTTGGATATAAAACAGGCCTACTATTGGACTAAGAAAGCAGCTCTTGCAGGTGACGAATATTCCCTGTCTGTTGTACTGGATATGGAGAAAGAATACAAGGATTACATGGAAAGGAATTGAACATGGGGAAGGCTAATTGTTTTTGTGGCTGTATCTTAGGTATAACATTTAAAGAGAAATACAAGATATGATGAAGAAATTATTTGTATTCATTATCGGCTGCCTTTTTGTGGTAGGCTGTGAAAAGCAAGTTATTAGTGAGTGCTTTCCCGAAATGGAGGCCTTCTATACTGAATCATGTGGACTACGAAGTGTCACACTTGACAGTGTTAAAACCTTTTCCGTTAAGGTTAATGACTATACGACCGAATATCCAGAATCAAAAGATCACTCCTTGTATCCGAAAATACAAGATAATATAAAGGATGCGTCGTTACGCATAACAATTGAATGTGATACAACGTGGGATGGCGAGACTCATATTAATTTCTAATTAGAATGATGAAACCAATTTAATATGTTAGGAGCAATAATAGGTGACATAGTAGGAAGCCGCTGGGAATTCAATCCAACGAATGACTACAATTTCGAGCTATTTTCTGATAAAAACAGCTTTACAGACGATACTATCTGCACGGTAGCAGTGGCCGATGCCCTACTCCATGGTTCTAATGACTATGGCAAATATATTCATAAATGGTGTCGTAAGTACCCACATCCTATGGGAGGTTATGGTGGACGCTTTGCCAAATGGGTAATGAGTGATGATCCCAAGCCATACGGAAGCTTTGGTAATGGTTCTGCTATGAGATGCAGCCCTATAGGATGGTGGTTTGAACAACCAGGCGAATTGGCTGAACACGCCAAGAAATCAGCGGAATGTACCCATAACCACGAACAAGGAATCTTAGGTGCTATGGCTGTTGTTGATGCTATTCGCGATTGCAGGGTACTTCGTCAAGATTCTAAAGGGAAGCCTATTACTGAGCATGACATTCTTATTATGGGAATAGACCATGCTGTAATGCTCTATTACGAGTGGCCACAAAACTTCAAGCTCAACATTGAAGAATACAGAAACAAGTTTGACGAGACCTGCCAGGGGACAGTTCCTGTTGCTCTGTGGATTATACAACACAGTAAGAATTTTGAGGATGCCATCCGTCAGGCTGTCAGCCTTGGAGCTGATGCAGATACACTTGGAGCAATAGTAGGAAGCATAGCTGAAGCCCTATGGGGCATTCCAGAATGGATGAAAGAGAAAGCCCTCTCCTACTTGCCCGATGACATGAAAGCTGTAGTGAATGAGTTCCACACTCGTCTGAACCGTCTTCGCAAGCTCACCAAGAAGTGTCAGTTCTATTATGTTGGTGACTTCAAATCTGTTGATGACAATGACAAAGATGTTTGTGCTATTGAGCGCGAATGGGCGCACGATCTCGCACGTAGCTATACAAATGCAGAAAACATAAAAGATGAAATGGCCAAACGCTTTCCCATGGAAGTATGGCAGGACATCGCTGATGATTATGACCTCCCTGTATCTCTCATTGGTTATATAGCCAAGCATATTCTAACCTCACGGCATAAAACTCCAAATGCTCTCATTAAATATCTCAAAGATCATTATTACATGAGAATGGAGCAGGCAGCCAAGAAAAAAGAAGAAAAGGAACAGAAGCAACAGTTCATGGCCATCATGCACTGGAAATTGGGCTTGGGCGATTTCAACAAGCTATTATCAGGCGAGAGTCCTCTTCCTGATAAATCGAAAACTGCAACAGCTGACGACTGGAAGACAGAACCTATGCCAGATGATCCAAAGGAAGTTACTAATATGCCCTTTGATTTTAAGATTCCAAATGATGCTATGGCTATTATTCAGAAGGGGCATATACCAGAGGTTCAGGAAGACCACTGGTTCATGTACTGTGATGAGGAGTATATCCGATATTATCGAAGCTGGACGGGCATGTGCGGATTTGAGGCACATTATAATAAAACAGATGGAGGTTTTGTAGTAGATAGCCTGAAAATGAATCATGCTCTTGCAGAATTTGGTGTTAACGGTGATGAATCAGGTGCTGCGCTCTTCTGCTATTTAGTCATA
>JAEEGL014455274.1_pt1 | contig 16281 bp, 10 predicted proteins | sample 9134231 | NCBI WGS metagenome assembly JAEEGL01 (sample SAMN16246548, study PRJNA631951) | gut metagenome | biome: gut microbiome; feature: rumen; material: fiber-attached | host: Bos | place: Iran: Karaj | collected 2018-10
GCCATGATATAGAACACCCTCCCGCGAGGCTTGTTCTCATATGGGCCGATAAAGGGCCCGGAGCCGTCTCCGTGATGCTTCTGCCGATTATATTCTTTTCGCCAGACGTCTTCGTGCAATTCGGAGCAGGTGATGCGGCCGTCCGAGGCATTGGCCTGGGAGTAATCCCGCACCGGATGGGACACTACACCGAAAAGTTCTTTCCAGGCAACATTATACCAGAAGATTCCCACTTTGGGGTCGTCTCCATGTCCACGGTTGGATTCCATCTGCCGGATCATCTGGGCATAATCCTGTTGGGAGGCCTCCTGAAGTTTTGAAGGCAACTCTTCAAAAGAGGGAAGGAGTTCATTGCCGATGGAAATAATGACCACATAGTCATCCTCCTGGTAATAGGTTACCATGCCGCTTGCATTGAAGCGCCGTTCCCAGTATCCTTCAAGGGAGGCGTCAACCCTTTCCGGCGAGCCGATTCCTTCCAGGGGATGCTCCTGGATATCCCGCAGGATGGCTTTCACCTGTTCCGCGTAAGGAACGCTTTTCCCTTTGAGGGCCTGGTACTGATACTGGGCCTTGGGACTGAAATACAACTTCATAGGGCGTCGATATCAGTTATCTCTATAAGCTGCCCAGCCTTCATCTGAAGGGTAGCTTCCCGAATATCCTTCATCACGGCCGAATTACCCAGAATCTCCAGGCGCCGCTGCATGGCGTTGAACACATTCAGGGGCACCAGCACCGCGCCCGTGTCCCCTTTGGTAATGATGAGCGGCTCCTCCGTGAGGAGCACCTCATCATAATACTGCTTAATGTTGGCCCGGAAGGACGAGATGGAGGTAACTTGCATTGTACGTAATTTTGTACAAATTTACGCACAATATTTGAAAATACAAAAAAATTCCCTATCTTTGTATGGTAACATTATAATGTCACTTATGCTGGGCAATGTATTATTCCACGGCTCGGACCACATTGTGGAGGCCCCTTGGCCGGGGGGCGGTAAGATACACAACGACTACGGGCAGGGGTTCTACTGTACGGAAAAACTGGAGATGGCACGGGAGTGGGCGTGTACGGATAAGCCCTACGCCTTTGTAAGTCATTATGCGTTTGAACCGTCTTTCCTGCTAAAAGTGATTAATCTGGACCAGCCACCATATCATGTCCTCAACTGGCTGGCCATCCTGCTCAAGAACAGGGAGTTCGACCCAAAGCACGCGTTGGCGAGAGAAGGGAAAGAATACATTCTGCAGGAATTCCTGCCCCAGACGCAAGAGTACGATATCATTTACGGATATCGGGCCGATGATTCCTACTTCGGCATTGCCTCCTCTTTCCTCTCGGGCGGACTTTCGCTCCAACAGCTGCAATATGCGCTTCGCCTGGGACTGCTGGGAGAGCAGGTGTTCCTACAGAGCGAAAAAGCGTTTGAGGCGCTGGTATTCTTGTCAGCCGAACCTGTGGACAAAGACATCTATCTGCCGCTCCGGAATCAGCGGGACAGCCAGGCGCGGGAGGCCTTCCAGAAGATGGTTCCTGCCAAAGAGGGAATTTTTATGGTGGACATACTTAGAAATCAATGGAGGAATAACGATGCGCGCTTACGCTGAAACCTATCTGGCCGATGCCAAGGATCATCTGGGAGACATGTTCGACTATGCCGTGAACACGATGGGGATGGACATCCGGGACATTTTCGAGCGCTTTGCATACTGCGGCACGGGGGAAATGTTCGAAATCGGACATCCACTTTTCGTGGCGGGGATGTGCGGGAGCGATCTCGCAAGAAGGGTGCTGGAAAATACAGGCCATCCAGGGCCGTACCCGGAATATGAGTTCACGGGCTATAGCGAAGAGTACTGGGCCGGCTGGGCTCTGGCACACTTCCAGTGGTACAGCGGGCTCCGCTTTAGAGACATTGACCGTTACGGGCTTCCTATAGAGGAAGTGGTCAGGATGTACTATCCCCTTCATGAGGCCGATATTTCCAAATTCCTGGACATCGCCGGCCGACGAGTAAAGATCCCGCCGGTCTCCCTGAAAGAGTTAAGGAAGAATGCAGGGTTCACCCAGGCCGAACTGGCCGATAGGAGTGAGGTTCCCCTTCGCCTCATCCGCGCCTACGAGCAAGGCACCGTGTCCCTGTCCCACGCCGAAGCCGGCACCGTCACGCGCCTCGCCAGGGCACTCATGTGCGATGTAGGGAAGTTGGTGGGAAGAGAGGAATAGAAGTCAAGACTTATATAAATTATCCGTTTTAGATTATCCATTTTGGATTATCTATATTTGGATATGAATGAATGATTGATTCATTAATAATATCCCCGGACTGGAAAGACATATCCAAGTAGAAGGAGAGGTAGAACGAATCACTTATGAAAGTTCTACCGAGCCTAATCTATCCGTCTTTTCTCCTCATGAAATAACCTCTCTTGAAGCCGTAGAGCAGTTACTTGGGAATCTGAGTACCCGTGAAATCGTAGAGCTGAGCCATAAAGAAACCGCCTGGCAGGAGCACTACGGGCAAATGGACATCATACCCTACTCTGAAGCCTACCAATTGAATATTTAGCGGAATCACTCCTATCTGTCGAATTATTCTTTTTTTGACAGAGGGTACGGACTACTGTCAAGATATTGAGTATTTTGACAGTAGTAAGATTGACGGTGTTCAAAAGGCTCAATAAGGATGTGAGGTGGCGGGGAGGGAGGTTTGAACTTTGACAGAATATCTTTATCTTTGTGGCCGGCACTTTTGTGCCGACTAACCAATAACCACATATGAAGTACACTTACATTGAGCCAGAACTGGAGGTTCTGGAATTAAGCACAGAGAACCGGCTGTTGTTGACCCTGTCGGGTGGCGTGGGAACGGGAAGCGATATGCTGGCCCCGGATACGTCGCAAGATCCATTTGGTATTCTTAACTTATAGGAGAGACGGTTATGAAGATATTAATATACTCGTTCGCTATGATAGCCGCTCTGGTGGCTTGTTCACGAATGAATCCGGAGGTTATTAACGTTCCTGAAGAAAAGCCCCAGGAGGAACAACAGGAAGAGGTGATTCCTACCGGTACCAAGGTCCTGACCATCACGGCCCATAATTCCGACACCAAGACTTCCTATGCCGGAGAAATAACCTTCTCCTGGAATGAAGGTGACCAGATTTCCGTCATCTGCAACGACGGTGATAATAATATGTGGGTAACCTTTACCGCCACTACGGCGGCCGCCAGCTCCACATTCACATCCGGAGAAGTTGCCGGAAACGTAGTCCTGGGCGCCCTGGATGGTACTAAAGTGGCCTTGTATCCCGCCAGCGAACACCACGTGTATGGCGGTTCCGCTTCTGGACAAATATCTTTCAACATCCCCGCAGAACGAGATTTTCGCTCGTCCGAAAGCGGGCACCAGGAAAGTGCAATCCCTATGTTTGCCTGGGGTACAGATGAAAACACGTATGCCTTCTCCAATCTGACCGGTGCCGCCAAATTCACTATTACAGGCCTACCCTGCTCTACTGTTAAGATGGTTTACACAGTCCCCAGCGCTAAACTCAACGGATCTTTCAACCTGCTTTACGACAGTATCAATACCGCAAATTCTACAAACGTTCACTGGGACGCCGCCACATCAGAGCATGATTCGGAAAAGACCGTCACCTACTATGGGGATGTAATAGGAGAAACTGCTTCCTTTTACCTTCCCTATGCCGAAGGTACCATTGATGGCCCTAGTACACTACAACTCATAGATGCAGCTACTGACATGGTTCTTTATAATAACACCCATGTAGGAGATATTAGCATTAATGAGAATCAAATTGCCGTTTTGCCAAATTTAAGTTTAAGTTTCCACTCTGCCTACAATATTGACTGGAGCAGCGTTCCGTCGGCAACCAATTCTTCTGATGCATATCAGGGTCTGAAAAAGTTCAAGGCTAAAGCCGACGACACCTACATTTACCTATACATAGAAGCAGACCCCAATAATATGTGCCTTATTCATGAATATGACAGCTATTTCCATTTCTACATAGAAGATGCGTCTGGCACCGACATCCAATATTGGTGGGATTATGATGCTGATGATTGGATAAAACTCTCCGAAATAGATGCCACACACACCAAGTGGGCAGTAAAAGACGGAAATATTGCCTTCATCACATATGGCACTGATGAGTCGTATTCTTCCAACTTGCTGATGCACCCATATATCTGGTACTATGAGATTCGGATGAAACGCAGTGTTGACGATGCATTTGCAAATGCCGGCACCATCAAAATCGGAGTGGTTTTGGATGACACGTATAAAGAAGATGACGTTTGGGGTCATTACTACAACGAAGACCCCTACGGTGTAGTACCCACTTATTATGAAGATCCCTTGTACGAGTTAACACTCCCGTAACGCAATGTTTTCCATACATACTGAGAATAAGCGGTCTGGGATTCCAGGCCGCTTATTCTCAGTATGTGTCTACATTCCAATTGGCGGGGATTCCAGGGTTCCCTCTTGGCCATTTCGTAGCGTCGTCGCCAGAGTTAACTTGAGTCTCCGGGTTCTTATAGAAAATTCCACCAGATGGTACGTTATTTACCCAGTTTGGGGTAAAGCTGCCATTATTTGGATTGGCAGCATTACATCTAATTGTTTTAAGTTTTTTACAGCTGTTGAACAAAAACCGGTAGCACTCCTCCACTAATGTTAGGGCAGGTAAATCCGGACCTTCAGTAATTGAAGCACCTTCAAACATACCGCGATAGCACCACTTCGCCAAATGCAAAGAGGGGAGGAAATCCCGGGGAACATTAACCAGAGCGTAGCAATGCCTGAACAATCCATGGAAACATTCTTCACTAAGCTCGGTGTCCTCGGTAAATAAAGATCCATATGCGGTTTCTAAGGATGTGCATTCATTAAACATCTGATAGCAATTCTGAATACCGCTTAAAGTACCTTTCTCACCGGGGAAAGATGGGGCGGATTTGAGTGCCGCACACGAGTTAAACATTTGATAATAGCACCGCTGTTTCAGCATAGTTGCGGGGAGTTCATCGGGAGCATCAGTAAGACTAGTGCAACCACTGAACATCTGGTAATAGGCTTCTTCTTCCACCACCGTTGCCGGCAGGAAATCTGAAGGCAGTTTCTCCAATCCCGTACACCCCATAAACATGGACTTATAACAGCCCTTAGAAAGATTAGTGGCAGAAAGCTTCAATTCCGTATTTTCCTTGAAGCGTAGCCAGGAGCAATCTTTAAAAGCGCTTTGGAAAGCATATTCGGTAGGGATAGTCGTGCGCGGCTTGTACTTCTCATTGCACATAAGGAACATGATGTCTCCATAGACATAGCATGCTTTATTGCCGGTACTACTCAAAAGAGGGTTAGAGCCCGTATTCTTAAAAATAGTGGCTTTACCTCGGAAATACACTTTGTCTCCTTCTGTCGAGAGGTGTATGGGATCATTGTAATTATACCAATTGAGCCCATCCGTGCTGTATTGGATACCATTGGATGCTGCGGCATAATTAAAGGTAATCTCCGTATCTTCCTCAGTCGCTTCCACCGTGAAGTAATCCATCACATAAGTGGTACGCTGGAAAGTATAATAAGTATTAGCCTGAAGTGTAGCATTGGCCATCTCTAATTCTGGGACGCTTTCGGTACCCACTTCCACCTCAAGCTTAGCACCTGACAGTTCGGTCTCTGGAGAAAAAGCAAAAACCCAAGTAGCATCTATCTCACCGTCTCCTTCTTTAACGGTCTGGCAGGATACAGAGCCCAAGGAAGATGAGGATTCCTCACCATAATGATTAATCAATTCAGCCGTTACTTCTGTACCGGCCGTTACCGTTTCGGGATTAAATGAAAGGCTCATCAGCAGAAAAGAAGACTGTTGATTAAGAGTAAAAAACGTATCTCCGAAACTTCCCGAACCGGTAAAATGGCTTAATTGGCGCACTGCTTCATTCAAAGTATCGGCCCATTTGTCCTTGTAGTCGCCTGGAATAACTTTTAGAACCTTTCCTTCTGGATATTGATGCAACTGATCATCCGGCCCCACAAGAACCAGATTGACAATCGTACTACTAGTTGGGATATAATTATCTTCTACATATAGGTCTCCTTCAAACAAGGCCACATTCTTATTCTCTCCGATGCCGCCATCAAAAGACAAAGACAGGAAACCATACAACTTACCATCGTTACTTTCCATATATACCTTGTCTCCTTCCTCAAACTCATACTTAAGATCATTTCCTAAGGTTGCACGAGTGTCAGTTCCGGTCTGTACGGTAGCCCTGTAATGCAGGGTCCGAATTTCCGGAACAAGGCCTCCCGCCTCCTTCTTGCAGGAGATTACAAGAGCCAACAGCGACCATACCACAATCTTTATAACTGACTTCATCATAGACCACCTCCGTCTTTAAGATCATCGCCTAAACCAATATCTCCACCAGTATCAACAGAATCAAGGAATACGCCATGAAATCCCCTGATAATCATTTTAGTAATGACAATATCTTGATTAGCGGGAGCATACATCTCAAGCGAACCGGCTGTCTGCCCCCAAGGAATAGTCCACATATACACATTGTCATTCCCTGGATAAGCAAAGTATAAACTACCATCCGGATTAGGTTCTACCCTAGAATCAAAGGGCTTCTGTGGAATATTATCAACAATCAGATATTGGATTTGGGCGTAATAGACAAAAATATCACTATTACTTGATCCAATACTAGAGTCAAAAATATAACGACCACCTCGAGGTAGCATAATTCCACTTGAATGTTCAGTGGGAGTCTTTTCTTCCACTATTGATCTAATCTTTAGAGAGAAGTGGCCATTAACATGGTGCATCGTCTCATCTTTCCCGATAACGTCACCACCTTTTAACTTTTTCAAATCACTGCCAGGAATAATCCAAGAATGAATCTCGCCTTTGAATCTGGGCGCAGTAACCGTTTCTTCCACATATCCTACAGCCGAAAGAGTGAGAGAAATCTGTTCCGGATCCAAGCCTGAGACCGCTTCTGTCTGGAACCATCTCTCACGGTAGTTTCCAGAAGAAGAGAAGGTATTTGAATCTTCCTTTACGCCTCTCAGGTTCTTGACGGTGATCTGAGGAGTAGCGTTCTTTGTGTCTGTAAGACATTTTACCAAGAACCACTTCTCGTTGGCGGCTGAAATATGTCCGTAAGCTACGTCGGAGTAGTTATTGTGATCAATGCCATCCAGGATGCCCACATTCCGGAAATGCCAGGGCTCCAGCGAGGCCTCGACATAGGAACCGTCTACTGACCTGAATTTTAGCGACACATCACCATTGTCAACCGTTGTATGGAAAGTAAAGACGACAGTCTCTTCACTGGGAGTAAAACTATACACGCCAGAGCCAGGGGCCACTTCAACAGGAACAGTAGAACCGGTAGCAGAAACAGGTGACAGGTTCACAGCTTCTATGAAGAAATAGTTTTCGGCTCCCAAATTTTCGGGATAAACGCCGGTCTCCACCTGCACTTCCCCCCCCATCTCGCAAGGAATGGACGTTTTAAACTCGGGGGTATGGAAACTGCTATAGTTGGTAAAGCCATCGTGGGACTCCTCATTATCATTCCCCGCCAGGAAATAATCATCCTTGTCGGCCACCCAAACCTCTGTTTTGTTGTCCCTGCAATTCGTTATAAAATGGCAATCGAAACTGCGCCAACGGCTTTCATCTTGAAATACATCTTCCGGCTGCACTTCCTTATAGGCTTCCCACGTAACGGTCCGCTTAAACTGGAAAGCCGACTTGTCTTTCTTTCCAGGGATAATGGACTTGCCATAAATAACCGGAAGATTCTCTGTGCCGGCATCAGTAGAAGCGGTAAGGGTAGCATTCTCCGGTTCAACGATAAACTCTATAGGAAACATAGACCGGGGAAGACCATCCGGAATACTAATGGTTACCTTCTGTGCTTCCTTGGTCTGACGGGGAAGGCTCTCCCGTTCGCACCGCACACGCATCTCCTGCTTGGGCTGCAGCGTGATGACGATATCCCGGTACAACGGCTGTTCATTAGGATTAATCAGTTCACCAGTATCTTTATCACGAAGATAACTCATGCAGGCAATGCGAAGCGTCTGTGTCTTGGCCACATGCATGTCTGGTTCCTGAACCCGGAATTGAATAGACCGCCAACCATCCACATCGCGATTCTCACTCTCCACAGGCTCTCCAATTTGGACATCTTTGATTACCCCGTGATCCCCATCTATAAAGGCCCATGTAACGCACTCAACATCTTGACCAGCTGCATTCTTCCTTGTCATATCATAATTGATACCGCTACCGCCATCCTCGGGATTGATGTCATCAAAGAATTTGACAAACAGATGAGTCGGAGCCGGGGCATCAGGATCGTCAGCTTTAATAAAGGTTTTCGCCATCCAGGGCTGGACAGCCATACGGCGGGTACCGTCAGAAATGTCGGCCAAGTGGGAAGCGTTGACGTCGGCCGATACATCGGCACTACCTGCCGAATGAGCCGCATCCTCAGGGGTGTTGAATCCCCTGGCTTCAATCTTTTTTATTTCTACCTGGTATTTAAAGTTTCTGAGGATGGGATAATAGGCTCCTCCTGCCATAAAGTCCACCTTATAATAGCACTTTATGCCATTGAAAAATTCGTCGAATGTAAGGCCGTCTTCGGTCTTCTTTCCCGTTACGGCACCATAATCCATGCTGGGATTATAATCCCCCCGAGCCGGCCATCCCTGAGCCTCCCCCTTGGAATCAAAAAAGATGGGGTCGTCCGTATTCAGGTACGTACCATATACAATCACAAAGGAAGGCGGCATATTATCCGTGGGAACCGGACGTTCATACAGATACACAGCCGGCTCACCTTCCTCTGGTAATGTTGAATCATATTCCACTTGATTCTTATCGTATCGAGGGTCATATTGCTTCACTTTCTCTTTGCCGGAACTATCTATAAAATCCGTTGCGGCCGGAATCGTCTCGTCAAAAAGGTCCTCCTTCTCCGGCAGGTTTCCCTTATATGCATAAAGGCCTTCGGCATCTGTCAAATCATCAAATGCAATATCCTGATAATTCGGGATAAAGCCCGTAATACCTCCGTAAGGAACCAACGTACCCTTCTTGGGAACATGAACAACCGCAAAACTGATGGGCGTAAAATGAGAACCAGGTACATTTTTCAGACATACCTTTGACCAGTTACGAATGAGGGGAATACCGCTTTCTGTCGAAAAAATGGGCTTTTCATCATCGTCATAACCCTCCAAATGATACTGGAAATACTTTAGAGTTTCATCACTGATTACATAACGGTCTGTCTCGGGATGCTCACCATATTTGCCACCGCCCTCGGCGACATAGTATTCATTACCAGCTTCGTCTTTTTCAGTTTTAGCTGCAATTCTGGGGAGTGTAACCATTTGCCAAAAGCCTGTTTTCCCTTCACCGGACAACTCCGACGGCAAAACTTCATTTGCGTTACCTACGTGAATGGTAGAAGGACCATTGCCAATAAAATGAATGATACGCGCTGTGTTGGAAAGCTCTACCTCGGCTTGAAACCGATAAACATCAACGGTCCTTTCTACGCCCCCACAAGTTCTTTGTCCCGACTCTGGGCCACTAATTTTCTCTGCCTTTACGTATTTCTTATAGTAGCCACTACTGCCGAAGATAGCCAGATGCATGGTTTCCAACTCACTGCTTTCGCCCAACTTGGTGGCCGGATCCTCTGCAGGAACGGTAAAAGAGAAGGTAACGCTTACCGTTCCTTCGGGCGCATCATCAACCGGCTCTTCAAGCGTAAGCGGGCTTACTTCCCGGGTACAGGCAAAAAGAGGCAGCAAAAGCAGCAATATGTAAAAGTATCTTCTCATCGGGGCATATCTCCAAAAACATAACGATCCCTGTCATCCGGGGGAAGCCGGTCATCCAGAGGATCCCAGTACCAGGAATCGTATACGCAACGGGCAAGTGCATAAGTAACACCCTCCTTTAATCCAGTACCGGGCTTTACAGCACCATGGGCTGACCAGTAGTATGAGCCGGTACCGAAAAGGACCTCGAAGGTTCCCTTTGCAGACAAGGTGGAAATAAACTCTATCTCCGCTTTTGTAGGAAGACGCCAGCGGCCTGCCGGATATCCATCCTCCTGATAGGTGGCACATTTATATTCGGCCGAACGTTTTGTGACACCGTCGTAATACTCCAATCCGCCAAATTTGGAGGCAACACGATAGGACGGTGCAAGCATATCTTTAGTCCTGTTAGATTCTTCTGCCGGATAATAATATCTGAGCTCGCGAGAACCATCTGCTCCATCATAGATAGCCGGAGCCGACTGAAAATAAGAAACATAGTTAAAATTATCATCGGGATCTGGCCAGTTGTAATATGGGATGCCAGGTTTAGCTGAAGACTCCTCTCCATTATTCCAGGTTTCTTCCCGCAAAGTGCGGGGGTCCCCAATTACGTAGGAACTGTTTGTTGGCAAAACCGTAACAACAATATTATACATATTGCGGTTGCCTCCCGTGAAATTGACGATACGCCATTGCATCCACTCCAAATAGGGACGGGCTTTGCAATTCTTATCGCTAGCGCTCCATGATATTTTATGTATGCTATTTAACCGTTTTCCCAGTATACCAAAAGGACCGTTATCATTAGCATCAACTGTGTGACGCATTCGGCGCATCCCGTCCACAAACACATATCCGTTATGTTCAAAATTCTTCCATGCCTTAGGGTCCTGCGGATCTCCGGAATCATCAATACCCGTGTCCGGAATTCTTGGGTCTGAATTTTCCTCTCCCACAATATACACGGCAGGATACTGAATAATCTTCACCATCTTGGAATATTCCTTCGACGTCGAGGGATCATCGGCATGTTGCACGGAAAGGAAGATGGTATAAGGAGAATAATCAAATTTCTTGTCCGTATATGTGTTATTCAACGCGTGTCCAAAATGAATATATGTGGCATGTTGGGTAAACCAATTAGTCTTTGCTGCATCCGTTTTATACTCAAGGTAGTAGGAATCCTTGGGATAAAGCTTGTCTCCATATTTAATCGGAACCTCATCACCCGGATCCAGAACCGGACCTCTTGATTTACGGATATATGCCGAGAAATTATCGTTCCACTTGTCCTTATCGGCCTCCGGCTTCTTTCCATAATAAGGCCTGGTAACACTCAAAACATCAAAAGTGATAGGGTGACTGCTGGTGAAGGCGATATCTAACGCCGACTCATTGTTCAGTTCGTAAAACTTCTGATCGGCCGGGGCGTCCGACTCTTTATATTCTTTATCGACGGATAAGTAACGCGCATTTCCAATGCTGGCCTGCTTAATCACCACGTTCTTGTCCTGCCAGTAATAGATAAAGAAATCGATGGGATTCACCGTCACCTCTGCATCATCGGTATCGGCACCCAGCATACCCACGGCAATGTTGTAATGATACCAGTTATTCCGAAGGAAAGCATTCTTCCCCTCCGGAACCCCTTCCTGCCTGTTCTGGGGAATAATTATCTTATAGTAACAAACCCTTTTCAGATTGTCGGATAAACGAATCCAGGGAAGAACCAGTTTCAGGTAAGGAACGTGCACATTCTGCCCCGTCCAATACTGAGGATAGGTATAAGTAGGGTAAGTAGTGTAAAAATCCCCATCTTTGTCGAATATCTGTGTATAAGTATTATCATTCGCATGATAATCGTAAAAATACATGGGATTCTTCTTATAACTGAAATGAACGGGGTGGTCATCCTCCTCCACTTTTACTTTGTCCGTATCCACCGGCTCGCCCTCCAGCAAGACACTTTTGACGCCGTCTACCAGATAAATATACATTTCCTCTACAGAAGGCCGCCAATCCTCGTAGATAGGGACCTCCTCACCGGTCTGTTCATCCTGTCGAGTCCGACCGGTGTCTACGGGAACGATATCGTCCACCTTGATACCCACCGTTAACTTGCAAGCATATCTGGCTACGGGAACAATCCCTTTGGACACCACCTTGGCCGTACGTCCCCCATCATCTGAAAGCGTCAGCAACTGCAGGCCGCTCATCATGAACTGCTTCTGCCGGTGATTAAATGAGTCTGTCTTTTTCTCAAAATCAGTAGTCTCCATCACGGAATAAAGACTCTCCAGCGAGAAATCGTCTAAAGCATCCAACTTTTCAGTGGGGACATTCACCAATGCAAATACCTCACATTCATCCGTAGGGAAAATCTGGTTATTCACCTGATTGGACGTAACTTCAATACGGAAAGTAAGAACATTGTTGGTCAACTCGACCCGCTTATGGTAAGGATGCGTAATGGCACGGCCATCCCCTTCAGGATATACAGGATAGAAATAGAAATCTACCCATTTTACCACGTTCTCGAAATAGTCATTATCTCCGTCTCGAACATCGTCAAGACCCGCCTTGGTCATATCAAGGTCGTCGCAGGACAAAGTGAGTTCAATCACGGGGCCATTCCACTGCGCAGCCATTTCCCTTTCCTTGGCACAGGAGAGGAAAAGAAGCGGCAGTGAAAGCAGCAGCGCATATGCAAGACGACGCATCACGGCAAGATAAAGATATAATTCTGATTAATGGCCTCGGAGCCTAAAGCTACTTCCTGAGAATTATCCGGTGTATAGACTTTAAAGTCCAGAGAGATGGATTTCCCGTGATAGGACTCCTGGAACGGCTGTTTGGCATCAACGGATATGTCTATGCGTCCGTGATTGATCTTAGAGTTGATTTCTGTTGAGCTCTGCGTCACTTCAAAACATTGCTCGGAGCCATCTACACCCTTGACTATTACCTCAATGGTTCCGTTATTGGGAGTAACGATATTCAAATAAGCCTTTGCCGGGGCGCCCTCTTTCATATAAACTTTGTAATCATCCGTTTCCCCCACCCGCTCAATGGATCTCACAGAAAAAGGATCCACGGTAAGCGGTACGGTAACGCTGGCCGAAGAAGTCAAAAAGTCAATGTTGTAGATATTCATATCCCACGGGAGGACATTCAAGGAAAGGATGAGGGTGCGGTCGCTGATGAAGTATCCATACATGGTCCAGGTATGGTTTCGGGTGAAATCCGGAGTTTCCATTTTGAAGGTCTTGACCCGCTCGGCCGGGGGTACGACAACATAATCATCGTCACCAGTCTTCTTCAGTACCTGATAATATACCTTACCCGAGAGCGGTTTATCACTTTCCCGGAGATAATATGTTGCCGGGCAAAGCAATTTATGCTCGTCTATTGCGCCCAGAACCAAGCGCTCATAGTCGGCCGCACCGCTTGCGCCCGAACCGGTATAGGTATAAAGTTCGGGAATAGCGCTGGAAGGAACGGGATCTGTATTAGGCGTGTTGATGATTGTATTCACGTAACCGCCGCTTTGCATCACATGCTGCCCGCCATCAGGGGAGAATACGTATTCCTGATTGGGAATGAGGTTATTATCCAGCTCGACGCGCAGCACCTCTATAGATTCGGCATCTTCGCCGATATTGAGTGTCTGGCAAAAGACATAACGCAGTTTGGAAACAGCGCGCTGCATGGTTATCTTTCCTATGCTCAAGGAATAATCTTCACCGCTGATTTTCAGTTCCTCTCCCACACCGCTCATGGGAAGACCTTTCCTATTTTCTTCAGAATCCGACTTGCGGCTTTCCAAGATGGCAGGCGTCACCGGGCTCTCCGGGCCGAAGAAACTGCTGCCGCCAAACGTAGCCTCAGTGAGGGTTGTATAGTCAACATCACCCAGCGTACAATTAATGGATCCCGAATTGGCCAGGACAAATACATCCAGCGTAGGCCGGGGATTATCCGTAGCCAGGCTACGGTCCACAGAGAATACATACTTCTTCACAGTTCCGGCCTGGGGCAGGTCGTCCGGATTGGGATGCTCGTCGTTGGGGTACTTGGCAAACAGGACCTTCTCATGATTATCGTGCTTGAATACCCAGATCTTGAGGTCGTAAATGGCGTTCTCCTCCTCCATCTGCGACGCAGCCTCTCCTTCATCGGCCTTGGTGCCGGGGGCAGCGGGAATCTCCAGCGTAATACTAAGCTTAGGGGATTCATCAGCCGATACAGCACGCTCCCGACGGCAGCCGCCAAGAAGCAACGCCGCGAATAGGAATCCTATGAGCACGCGATATTTCATCTTATCTAATCCAGCCATATTTCGGTGGGAGTAGCCATCTCCCAGTTCAACTGAGCCAGCACGCCGATAGAAAGTTGAGGTATACCCATATCCGGGATGGCACTGTAGGCATTTTCAAGAGACTTGATGGTAAAATTGACGCTGGTAATACGGTCTTGAATGAAGACGCTGTCCAGTTCATTTTCATTCTCATCCTTTTGCTTTTCTGATGGAACCTCCAGTAAACCCACCAGATAGAAATGATGGCCCGGCATAATACGCCCCTCATCTATACCATAGAAAGTAATATTGGAAGAATTGTTCAGGAACTCCAAACAAACATATACGCTTTTCTCTTTGGGCGTTTGGAGAACGAGCGTACGGAATTCAGACGATTTTGTGGCCGTCAGGGAAATGCCGGAAATCTGATTGTCGTACAGATAGTACTGACGGGGCTCCGGGCTGGCGGAAGGGTCATAAACCGGCGTAAAGTCAAAATACTGCGGATACTGCCGGCCGATGATAATCCCGGTAAGAGGGAAAAGACCGTCGGTAAGGTGGACCTGCGTATGGTAATTATTGTCCAGCAAGTCCTCCTTGTCGGCCTGAACCGTTGCGGCTAACATTCCTACAGCAAAGTTCAAAGGATCTTCCAGCGCCATTGATGCGGTGAGGTTAGTAACCTTCGCACCTGAAAGATAGTACGTTGAAAGGACCCCTAACCAGTCTGTACTTTGATTGATAGCAGTTTCGGCTGTTTCATCCAGTTCATCATTGGATGTTTTGACAGAAGTATTGGCACGGTAGTAGAGCGCAGGCGGGAAGCAATAGTCCGACAGCGCGGCAATACCATCCAAGCCATTCTGTAAAGGAACCACATATCCTGTGGGTGACCAGCGAACGGTAGCGGCACCGGAAGGGAGACCCAGATTCTCGGGATAACCTTGCACACCCTGATCATGGAAGGCAACGGTTTTGTCCGTTTCATTGATGTCCAGAACGGGATTATTGCCTGTTGACAAAGCATGCATCTTACTCAGAATCTCCTGTCGGAGGCCATTGAATAAGTCCTTGTACAGAAGAGGCGATTCCACTTCGTCCACTTTCTTGGTGGCATCATACGTTACACCGTCAATCTCCAATTGATACTGGACTTCATCTATACTCTCCAGTTTCAGAGCCTTGTACAAGGTAGTCAGGAGCACGCTCACACCGGCACCGGACCCGGGAAGCAGACGCCCGTCGGCTGTCAGTTGCTGGTAACAGTCACTCAAGTTACTGTCCCTCAGATCTCCACCCCAAGCAACGGTAATTTCCTTGGATTCCCCTCCAGTACCATAATAGGCCGTAGTTGTATAAGAAGAACCATTCACAATGGTTGTCAACGCATCGGCAATGACCAAAGCTGCCTGCGGCCTGTCGGTAGTAGAGGGATACATAGCTTCCGGAGAGAAGCGAAAACCATCGGCCGTCACAGAGTTCAAACCGCTTTCCACCAGCGAGCCATAAATCTGCTTGATCTTTACCGGGGTACTCTGCTCCTGCGTCAATCCTTTCCCATAGGCCAGCACCCTTTCCGTCCCTTTGGGAATGGCCTGGTGCATCTTATACAGATGGGCATTGGCGATGTATGCTTCCCCGGCGGGCAGAAAGCCCGGCAATTCCAAAGGAAGGGAAAGAGGTTCACTACCCGGGATAACATCGGTTCCTGAAAAAGGAATGACATACACCTTGTCCAAACCACGGAACGAAGCACCTGCAGAATTCATTTCCGCTATGGCAGAAACATCGGCCTTGGTTTGCGAAATAGCGCCCACGCGCATGGCAAGACATACATCGCCGACTTCCTCCTTCAATGCCTGACCAGGAACATCTCCCCTCTCGCACGAGACAAGGCCTGCCAGCAACAGCAGTGCCAGCAGGCAGAAAAGCCATATGCCCCTAAGTCTCAGCATTATAACACGACAGGTATCTCAAGGCCGGGTTCCCAATTCAGGGTAACGCTTACGCCGACAGTAGGGTCGTCGGGAGCCAGAGTACCATTGGCATAGGCCCGTGCGCACAACAGACGGAACTGGCCAGGCA
>JAEEGL017410582.1_pt1 | contig 16281 bp, 8 predicted proteins | sample 9134231 | NCBI WGS metagenome assembly JAEEGL01 (sample SAMN16246548, study PRJNA631951) | gut metagenome | biome: gut microbiome; feature: rumen; material: fiber-attached | host: Bos | place: Iran: Karaj | collected 2018-10
GATGAAGAAAAAGTTTTTTGGTTATTTGTTCAAATTATGGAATTTCTTTTACCTTTAGATTATTATTCTGAATTATTAGGAGTTATGACTGATACTGCAATGATTAATATTTTACTTAGAAAATATTTACCTGATTTATATGAATTTTTAATGGAAAATAATTTTGGTTTAACTGTTAATAATTTTATTCATAAATGGTTAGTTTGTTTATTTACTCAAGCAGTTAATGAAAATATTGCATATACTTTTTTTGATTATTTCTTTATGGAAGGCAATATTGTTTTAATTAAATCATGTTTAACTTTTTTTGCAATTTTAAAAGATATTTTAATGAAATTAACTGATTTTGAAGAAATATATTCTATAATGAATGAAAAATTATTAGATATAAAAAATCCAAGTGTATTAATTAGATTTTTAACATATAGAAAATTTGAATTTAAAATAGAAAATTTAACTGCATTTAGAACTTTATTAAAACATTCAGTTTTAGAAAATTTAATAAAAGAAGGAATTTTACCTTCACCTGATAAATTAAAAAATAAACCATTAAAAATTAAGAAAAAAAGTTTATATATTAAAGCAAATCAATGTGATCCAAAATGGCCTTGTTGTATTTATGATAATTCAATAAGAGAAATTTTAGAAGTTTTATGTTTAAAAGAACCAAAAGGACCTTATGTTATTGATGATTATTATTATGAAAAAATATTTAATTATCCTAAAGAAAGACATAATTCAATTGATCATATTGCATTTGAAAAAAGTGAAATTGGAGAAAAAGACTTTTTATGTCAGAGACAAAAACATATTTGTGATGATAAAAAATTAATTGATAGTTCTATTGTTATGCTTGATGAAAATATTGTTAAATCTACTTCGTCTGAAGGTTATTCTAAAGAAAGTGAAAATCAAAATAAAAAGTTTTATGAGAGTTTAGAAAAATCAGAAGATTATGAAAATGTTAAAAAATTAATTATGAAATATTTTAATCCTCAACCTATTTCAAATGAGGAAATTACTGTTAATGTTTTTGAACAACCTTAAAATAAATAAATATTTAAAAATAATTTTAAAAAAAAATTTTTAATCTAAAAAACATATTATATATCTATTTTTGTTATTTTGTAATTAATAATAAATCAATGAATTTTAGTTTAAATACAAATTTAACTTTTTCAAAAATTAAAAGTATCGAACTATCAAAAAATATGGATATTTATTATAATATAAATAAAAAGAAAGATTATATAAAACAAATATTATTAAATAAAATTAATGATACTGATATAGATTTAAAAAGACTTAATGGTTTAATAAATAAAAAACAAATTAAATTTCAAAAATCGAATTTATTAATAAATAGAAGAAATTTTTCTTTTAAAAAATCAAAATCATATGATAAAATCAATATTTTTAAACCATTAAATTCATTTTATAATACTCAAAATATAAATTTGTTAGAAAATTTAATTATTAAAAGAAATAAATCAGAAATAAATATAAAAGAAAAAAGAAATGAAATAATAAAATATAATAACTTCACTTTATCAAAAAAGAATAATTTTAATATTCTTCCTTTAGATTTAAAATTTAAAAAAGACTTCACAATTTATTCAAATCAAAATAGAACAACTAGAACTCCCTCTTTAATTGATATTCATTCATCAAGAAATAAAGAAATTAAAGCAACAAAAAAATCACAGAGTTCAATTAATATCATTATAAAAAATTTAAAGATAAAATTAAAAGAATATGAAAAAGAAAATAAAAGCAAAAATAAAATTTTGAATAATTTAATATCTGAAAGACTTTATTCTATGAATAAAAAAATCAAATTTAAATATAATATAGAAAATGATTTGAATGTATTGAATATTAAAATTAAAAAAACTAAAAAAAATAAAAATATATTTGAAAAAATTATGACTCAAGATTACGTAAAAAGAAATAAAAGAATAAAAAGTATAAAGGAAAATCTTTCTAAAAAACTAAATAAATGGAGTGATAATGTTGCATTAGATTATATTGAAAATTATTCAAAGGTATTTAAATTAAAAAAGAATATAAATGTTTAAAAATAATATATTTTAAGTAGTGGAAAAAAATTTGATTAAAATTCAATATTCATAATTATCTAATAAAAAACTACAATCAAAAAAAAAGAAAATTAAAAGAATTTTATTTAATAATATTTCTAAATATAAATAGTAAAAAAAGTTTAAAAAACTAATGTTTGTTTAAATATTTAAGATTATATATATAATGATGTGAAAACTATTTTAATTTAAAACTTTTTTTATTAAAATTTTTACCAAAAATCATCCTCTAAATCAACATCATCTTTATTAGAAGTTTCCATACCAATTTTATCAATATATTCAAAATGTTGTTCTTTTTTTAATTCTTTTGCCTTTTTAATTTCTTCCTTTTCTTTTTTCTTTTGTTCTTCCAAAATTTTTTTCATTTTATTTTTCTGTTCTAAATTATAACTTTCTTTCTCAGCAGCATAATCAACTTCTTTTTCAATTGTATTTTTTTTTAATCTTTTCAATATTTCATTATTTTTAGTAACATTAGAAACATAATTAACTTTATGTTGATCTTTAAAACCAACTTCACCAATTTCCATTGAATTAGTTTTTTTTAAATTATCCCAAGGTGTATAACAAACAGTAACTTTATCTAATTTTCTTCCTTCTTTTGAACTATCTTTTACTATTTGACAACATTCATCTAAAACATCTTTTGGTATATTTGTAAATGAAATATCATCAGGTAATCTTAAATAAACATGAGCACTTGAATAATTATCAACATGAAACCATATATCTATTGGAAAACCATATTTTATTAATTCTTCATTTTCATATTTATCTTTTCCTAAATATATAGTGAAACGAGGATTTGAACATTTAACAAAAATTACCATTTATTTATTAATCTAATTTTTTTTTTTTTTTGATTTTTTTTTTAAATAATTAATTATTTTTTTTTAAATTTTTTTTTTATTATCTTATCTTTTCCAAAGTTTTAAATAAAAAAAAAAAATATTATATGATATATTTAAACACTTTTAAAAATTAAAATCACTTTCTTATCATTTCACAAAATTCTTTAAAAGTAATAGGATCTTTTTCTGTTTTTCCTATTTCTTTTAAAAATGAATTAACTAATTCTTTAGGAACATTTTTTCCTTGAAAAACAATTCTAGCAATTTCATCCCAAGTAATAGTATTACTTTTATCAACATCAAAAAAATCAAAAGCTTCTTTTAAATTAGTATCACTAAGTAATTTTTTCTTATCACTCATTCCTCTAACTAATTCTTGATATTCAATAGAACCATTTTTATCATTATCAATAGAATAAAAAATATCTTTTGCTTCATCAGCAGTAGCAATTTTATTTTCAGTTAAGCATTTAACAAACATATCAATATCAATTTTAAAAGTTGAATGATCTTTTGACATACTTCTAAAAATTTCTTTTATTTTCTGTTCATCTTTTTTATCAGTAAAATTTAATGCAATATAAGCAATAACAGCATCTTGAAATTTAGTTTTTTGTGCCATTGAAGATCTTAATGAAGTTAATAATGACATATCTGTATCTTGTGTTAATAAATCATCAACATTTATATTTTCTGTAAAAAATGGATGTTGTAAAGCATCTTTTGCTTTTATTCTTTCTTCAGGATCTTTTTGTAATAATTGTAATATTAAATTTTTACAATTACGAGAAACATTTTTTAATTCTGTAACTTTTAAATTTGGTTTTTCATTTTTAATCTTATTAAAAATTTCTTCTTCTGAATCACCATCAAAAGGTGGATATCCAGTTAATAAAATATACATTAAAACACCACAAGCCCATTCATCACATTCTTCTCTATATAAATTATCTATAACTTCAGGAGAACAATAATAAGTTGTTCCAATTATACCACTCATTCTTTTATGTGGAGAAAACATTTTTGCAGCACCAAAGTCAACTAATTTAACTTCAATAGTAGATAATTCTTTTAATAAATTTCTAGTTTTTTCTGACATTGTTTTAGACTGTTTTAATTCATTTTCAATATTTTTATCTTTTTCAATAGAAGAAATAGTATTTTTAGCATTAATACTCTCATCTAAAGATTCTAAAAGTATATTTTCTCTTTTAATATCTCCATGAAAAACATCATGTGAATGTAAATAAGATATAGCAATAAAAACTTGATTCATAAAATATTTAACTAATAATTCACTTAATTTTCCTTCTTCATCCATTTTTCCTGCTAAATCACCTTGATCACAATATTCAGTAATAATATAAAAATTATCTTTATCTTCAAAAAATTCATATACTTTCATAATATTAGGATGATCTAATCTACTTAAAATTTGAATTTCATTTGAAATTTCTGCAGCATCAACACCACTTTGAATTAATTCTTTTGATATTACTTTCATTGCTCTTAAATTTTCTGATGCTATATTTTGTACTTTATATACTGTTCCAAATGCACCTGAACCTAATTCTGATATTTTTTTATAATGATCAAATACATTGTCTTCTCTTTTTTGTATCATATCTTTTGTTTGTATTCTTAATTCTAATAAATTTTTTGGAAGAGGTGTTTGATTGTCTTTTTTTAATCTTTCAAATGTTTCTTTTGTTGCTTCATCCATTTCTTCTTTTTCACTTCCTTTTGTTCTATCGTCTTCATTGTTGGAATTGGAACATGCTCCACATGTTAAAGCATTTATTATGGAATTTCCCATTTTTTTTTTAAGTTATTTTATATAATTAAATTTTTATTGTTTTTTATAAATTTTGATTAATTTATATTTAACATTCATTTGATTCTTTTCTATTTTTCATTTAATTCATAATTATCAATTGTTTGAAAATTAAAAACACCTATTCCTGAAATATTATACATTATTCTTTTATATTCATTTGTAAATGGACCTTGATAAAATATTTTATTATTGATATAAATATTTTTAAGTCTGGCTCAATTTATTATATCAATATAAAATGGATTATATATTTCAGATGGATACAAAAAATATTTTCCACTGAAATAAAGTTCAACTTCTTTATTATTTTTTTCATACTCAATATTTTTTATGACATTTATTTTTAAATAAAATATTTTAATATTTTCACATTTATTTGTATTTGTATCATCCCATCTTTGACATTGAATTGAATTATTATTTTGATTATACTGACAATAATTTTTATCATCTATATTAGAATAATAATAAAATATTCCTTTGTTTATATAATCTTCAAAATTTTGTTTTGATGGAACTAAAGGAATTTCAAATGAATATTCATCTTGTTTAAGTGTAAATTCATTTTGATAAATTCAAAATAATTTTTTTGAATATTCAATTAAAAATGTTCTATATTCTAAACCATAGAAAAAATTACATAAATATTTTTTTTTATCAAAAATTATCATTATATTTAAGTTTAAATTGAGGATTCTTTATTTCATATAATATATTTAAATATAATTTTATAGAATCAATATAAAAATATGAATTAGGAGTAATATCAGTTAAATAAAATTCAATTAATTGATCTAAATAATATCCATCAAATTCATTTTCACTTATTAAAATTTTAGGTAATACATTTTCATTTTTAATTCTAAATTATATTTATTTGAAGATTTTTTCAATAAATATATATTACAATTAAACAAAAAAAAAGCCAAAAAATTAAAAAAAAAAAATGACAAATAAAAAATAATATAAAAATATCTAATCTTCCTTTTCCAAATTTCAAAAAAATCAGAAACAAAATTTAAAAAATTGAAAGAAAATATAAAATAGTAATAAATCATCCAAAATTTTGAAATATATAATTAATTGTGATATAAGAATTTGTTCAGAAAATGTAATTTTTGGAAAGTTTTTGATGGTAGATCAATTTTTTTATTTCTATTTTATCAAACTAATTGTTTTTTTCAACTTTTTTCATAATGATTCTCATAATTATTAAAGTATAATTTACGTAATTTAGAATTAAATTAAAAGAATTTGAAGAGAATAATTATACTTTTGATTTTGATTATGAGTTTCATCAATTAAAAAAATTCATATTTGGATTGTATGAAAATAATGGAGAAAATAATATATATGTTACTAATGAATTATTTTTTTTTAAAAAAAGGAAATATTGAAAAAATTTTCTTTTTATAAAAAAAGAATGTTTATTTAGCCCAAAAAAATATCTTGAATTTATTTTTAAAGAAGAAAAAGAAATAGAACATTTTAAAGAATTATCAATTGATTTTGAACTAAACTTTCCTGAAGAATTTTTATATTGGAAAAATAATAATAAATAATAATTATAATAATCATAATAATATTAATAATTATAAAAATAATGATGAATAAAGAACAATTGAAACAAACTTTACAAAAAAATATTGATAAAATTTATCTTGAAAATATAAAAGAATTAGTAGAAAATCATTTTAAAGGAAAATCTATTGCATATATCGATGAGCAATGTAATGAATTTTTCCAATATGAATTTTATGAAAATATTTTTTCATTGTCAAAGAAATTTGATTTAATAATAGATGTTTTATCTTTTCATTCTCGTTTTTCATCTGATGATAATAAATTCACTTCATATAAAAATGGTTTCAGTGAAATATTAAAATATTGTGACTCTATAATTTTGTTAATTGATTTATTTTTTTTAAAAAAAATAAAAGATATTTTACCAGATAATATTAACTTTCAAATAATTCAATTTATTCTATTAAATGAACAAGAATTAGGAATTATAGAATTTAACAAAAAGGAACAAGGAAATAATGAAACTATAGAATTTAACAAAAAGGAACAAGGAAAAAATGAAACAATAGAATTTATAAAAAAGGAAAAAGGAAAAAAACTGTTCTTTAAAAATTTTGTTATCCCATTTTTAAATAGAAATTTAATCATAAATTTAAATCAAGCAGGCGATATTGTTGATTATATATTTAATATTTTTGAAATAAAAAATTATTATTCAAAAAAAGAAGAAAAATATAATGATAATTTAAATAAATTATTATTATATGATTTCTCTTTTAAAAATATTGTGACTCATCAAATTACAATACCAAATAAATTAAATGATAATATATCTGTATTTGTTATCCCAATTAATAACCAAATATATGGAAGAATCGGAGAAAATAAACAAAATAATTATACTTTTCTCAAAGAATCAATATGTATAAGAGAAACAGAATTTTCAACATCCGTTCTACAAAAAAGTCAAATTGATAATTATATTAATTTTTTAATTGGAAATAAAAATTTAATAATAGAATTTATAAAGGAACCACGTGAAAATAAAGTGTGTGAAAATAATGATTTTATAATTTATGATAAAATTATAAATAATAAAAACTTAAGACAATTTTTTTATAAATTATATCCAAGAACACCAATATTTCAAGTAGAACTAATTAAAAATAGAAATCAAGAAACAGTTAATTTTAAAGAATTCCCTATTTTTAAAATTAAAGTAATAATGGCATTATTATTTTTGATAATTAAGGATAAATTTACTATTTTAATTGTATATGATGATTTTTTATTATATTCTTCTTATATTTACAATAATATTTCATCTACCAAAATATATTCTGTATTTAGAGAAAATTTAAAAAATGATTTTATATTTGTTCAAAAATATTTCTATTTTTCTCAAAATAATGATATAATTCAAATTAAAAAAGAAGAAATTGAAAATTATAATTATAATTTGATAATTTATGATATGATTGATATAGAAAAAGATAATTATATTTCCCAACAATTAGTAGAATCAAAATTAAATAATGATGGAGTAATAATATTTCATTTTATTTTTGAAAATAAAAGAAAATTTGAAAATCAATTAGAAATTTTAAAAGGAATTTATTCTAAAGTTATTGTAATCAAAATTCATGAGTTAAATTCTTTTATAATTTGTTTTAAATCTAAAATTGAATTAAATGATGTTAATAATACTAATTTAAGTGATATTATTGAAGATATTAAATCTCAATATTTAGAGAATTAAAAAAAATCAATTAATATTTTAATAATATTTTTTATTAAATAAGAATTTGTTTATGAATATATAAAATTTTTTTTAATTAATCCATTTTTTCACTTAATTCATATAAATATAATTTAATTCTTTATTTATTTTCTCTAATTCAATTATTCTTATTTCATAATTATCATTTTTCTTAATTATCTGATAATGATAATTGTTGATTTATTGTAATTCCTTTTATTTCAAGGAATTCATTTAATTCTAATTTTTCTTTTTCTATATAATTATTGAAATTTATTAATTTCTCATTCTCTAATTTATAATATTTTATTTGTTCTTCTAAAGTACTAATATATGATTTTATACATATTCTTCTTCCTTTTTATTATTATTTTTTGATATATCTATTTTTATTATTTTCATATACAGAATTAATTTTTTACATATTTTTATAAATTATTATATTATTATATAAAATTATTTAATTTCTTATATTAAAAAAAATATTGTTATTTTACCAAGAAAAATGAATTATTAAATATTAAAATTTAAATATATATGGAAAACTGATTTTGTTTAAGTTTACTTAATTCATTTGAAAAAAATAAATATTTATTATTGTTTTTATGTTTTTCATCAAAAATTCATAATTCTCTTGAATAAATATTAATTCATTATCTTCATTTTCTTCTTTTAAATTAAGAGTTATATCAAAACTATATCCAAAATAAAAAATAGTATCTAATTGTAATTCTTTTTTTTGTAATTTATTTTAATATAAATGGATTAGGAGGAATAAAATTTAATATATCAAAAATATGATTAGCATTTTAACTTTTAATTTATTAATTTCATATATATTTTTATTATCATCTCCATCAATAGAGTAACCAAAATTATAATCATCTTTTTCACTTAATAAATAAATAAATAAATTATTTTCTTCATTAACAGAACCATTATTTAAAGAAAAATCTTCATCATATTTTTTAATATAAATACCAACAACATTATCTTTATTAAATCCATTTACTCTAATTTTAACATATTATATTCATTTCCTAAAATAAAAAATTGTTTGTTTAGGTTGGAGGAAATATATCATTTTGATAAATTTTCTTCTTTTTTTACTATTAATTTCATCTTTAAAAACTTTAATTGTATAAGATGTAGAGTAGGAAAAGCAATAAATAAAAAAGTATAAGAATTATCATTCTCTTTATAATAATCGTCATTATATTCTATTGTTTGTTTATCATTTTCATTATTATCAAAAATTATTATTTTATCAATTAATTTTAGAATTAACTTATCTGAATTTAAAGTTATTACATTAGTTCCTAATTTTAAATTAACTAAATTAAATTAATAGTTCCTTCTTCAAATTTTTGTGTAATATAAGTTGATTTATTCTCTCTATTATTATGATAAACATAATATTTACCTATTGTAACAGAATTTTAAGGATAATTAACTAATTATTATTAATAACCACAGTACATGATGAAACATATTTGTTTATTCTTTATTTTAATATTAATATTACCTGAATCACAATCAATATTTTTAAATTGAACTTTATTTTCAAGAATTAATTTGAATATTAGTTAAAATAATATCTTTTGAATATATAAAAGGGAAATTATTATCATAAAAATAATACAATTTTGATTGATTGATAAAAAGAGAAGAGGGATAATACAGAAAGTTTTACTTTAATATTATATCCTCATAATTTATTGCTTTAAATGATAGCATTCATTACATATTTTATAATCAATCATTTATTGTAAAATATTTCATTTTAGCCTCCATTTAATTGATTTATTTAATTTAAACAAATAAATATAAATATAAAAAAATTAAATTATTTTTTAATATGATTAAATAAATAAAAAAATATTTTTATTAATTAAAATTATATATTATTCAAATTAATTATTTATTAAATATTTTGATTATTAAAATATTATTCTTTAACTTTTATGGTCTTTTTAATAAGTAATTCCATTTCTTTATTAGATAATTTTCCCATTGAATTAACAATTTTTCTATCACCTCCATATAAAACATAAAATCCATAATTCCCACATGCCCAAATATCATCTTTTTCCTCACTTTTATAAGTAGTCATACTTTTAAAAGGATTATCATTATTTTCAAAAATAATTTTCCCTCCTAAAGTTTTAATAATAGCCTGTTCTCCAATTTTATCTTCATAATCATTTGTATAAGTAAATATAACAACAAAATTAATTTTAATTAATTTAACTAAATCATTAAACCAACTAACAGTTAATTTCATATAACCAGCACCAAACCCACAATTTAATCCAATAATAAAAGTATTTTTCTTAGTAAAATTCATAATATTTTCCTTTAAAAAATTTCCAGTATTAAAATGAGAAAAAAAATAAGTTAAATTTGGATTAGATTTACTATTATAAGACTCAGCTTCAGTTTTAACTTCTTCACCAACAAAATATAAATTAACTTTAATATCAACATTTCCAGTTAATTCAATAAAATAAAAATAAATCTCATCAAAATAATTTGATTCAAGTGCAATTCTACATTCAGTTTTATTAGAAGCTCCTAATAAAATAACATTAATAACATTTTCTGATTTAATTTCATCTTCTTCAATATATTCTTCTAAATTAATAACTGAATTAATAGAATAAATAATTGATAAAGGATAACTTAAAGCATCTATTACATATGGTTCAAATTGATTTGCTTCTATTCTATTATTTATATAATCTGTCCATTTTTGTAATTTTTTATATGATATTGGATGAGTTATTGGAGGAAGTAATGGAAATTTTAAACTTCTTTTCCAACGAAATGTCCCTAAATATTCTTTACTTTGTAATTCTTCATTTTCTGGGATTAAATTTTCATGAAGTTCTTTTTCATTTTCATTTTCTTTTTGCATTTTTTTTATATTATGTTATTTTTAATTTATTTTTTTTTTAAATATTTTTTAATTTTATTTTTATTTTTTAATTTATGGAAAATGTTTATCCGATTTTTTTTGAAGTTATGAAAACTTTTGGAGTTAAAAATCCTACTAAAGGTATTATTTATTATTTTTATTTATTTAGATTTGTTTTCTCCTTTTGTTATTTTTATTGCTTTTGGTTATTTATTAGGAGCAATTTCAACTTATCTTCTTATGAAAATATCAAATTTAGAAAAAGAAAATGAAATATTAAGTAGAAAAATAAATTTAAATAAAGAACCAGTAATAGAAAAAAAAAATGAAAAAAAAGAAATTTTAAATGATAATTCAAAGAAAACTGATAATAAAAAAGATAATGAAGAAAAAAAAGAAAAAGAAAATATTGAAGAAGAAGATCAAAAATACGATGAGATTAAGGAAGAAAAAAAAGATGAAAAAAAGAAAGAAGAAAAAAAAGATGAAAATAAGGAAGAAGAAAAAAAAGAAGAAGTTAAAGATAATAAAATAGAAGAAGAAAAAAAAGAAAATACTTTTCCAATTAAAAACCCTAATTTTAAAAGGCCAGAAATAAAAGAAAAAAATTATGAAGAAGACGGAGAATGGAAAGTAATAAGAAAACATTCAAAAAAAAAACCACATTAATAAGAAAATTAATTAATATTATTTAAATTTGATATTAACATATTTTTAATTTTTATTTAATTTTATTTAATAAAATATATTTTTAAATAATAAATTATGAAATTGATTACTTTATGAAATTGAAAATAAAAAAAGAAAAATAGTATATATCTATAGGTTTTTGCACAATAATTCAATAAGCTAATGTGTTTTAAATAATAAATTAATAATAATTTGAGATAATTATTTAAACCTTTTTATAAAATAATATAAATATCATAATTTATTAATTTAATATATGTTTTATTATTAATTAAATAATAAAAATTGAAATACAAAATTATTTTATAAAACAATTATTTTAATATTTTTATTATTAAATTAATTTTTTATTAATTTAAAAAAATCAAAAAAATCATTTTTAATTATTTTATAATAATTCTTATTTTATTAAAAAAATATAGTATCATTTAGCAATTGTTGATCAAGTTTTTAATGAAAGAAAAAAAATCAAATACAGCTCAAATTTATCAGGGGAATGTTAAATAAATTAAAAAATATATATAAAATAAAAACATATAAGTCATTTAAAAAAACAAGACAAAAACTTAAAAAAAAAAATAATATTAAAAAAATTTTCTTTAAAAACAAATAAAACAAATCCAAAAAATCTTATAAAAATACATTAATTTAATAAAAAACATACTTCCATATACAAAATAAAATTAAAATCTATTATTTTATTTTTAATTTATTAAAATGAATCATATTTAAATATGCTAGTTACCACAAAAAATGATTGTCCTCATATAAAAACAACACAATTTTTCCCAATAGACGAATTTATTTATCTTCCATTTCAAAGTTTTAAATGTGAATTATGCAATGAAAGAAAAGAACTTTGGATATGTTTAACATGTGCAAAATCATTTTGTGGAAGATATATTAATAAACATTTTATGGATCATATAAAACAAAATAATAATCATACATTATGTTTAAGTATGCTTGACTTAAGTGTTTGGTGTTATAAATGTATAACTGAAGGTTTTTTAGATATTGGTTCATATATCAATTCCTCAATAACATCAAAATATGTTGAAGCTTATTCTGATTTTAAATTTGGTTATAATTTTATGCCTTCACCAAATCAAATGTCTAAATTTATTAAAATTAATAGTCAACAATGTCATAATTTTAAATATTTTAATTTTATTGAATTACTTAAAAATCATCAATTTTCAAATGGTGTTTTAATGGTTGGTGCTGGTATTAGTACTTCTGCAGGTATTCCTGATTTTAGATCTGAAAAAGGTATTTTTAAAGAAATTAAAGAGAAACATAAAGTTAAAAATCCTGAAGAATTTTTTTCTAAAAAAAAATTTTTAGAAAAACCAAAATTATTATATGATATAATAAAACAATTAGATTTACAAAAATATAATCCAACAATAACACATTATTTTATGAAATATTTAGTAGATAAAGGAATAATAAAGATAATATTTACACAAAATATTGATGGTTTAGAATTAAAAGCAGGAATAACTAATACAAAAATTATTTTTGCACATGGTTCATTTAATGGAGGACAATGTATAAATTGTGGAAAAAAAATAGATTGTAATGAAATGAATGAATGTATTAATAAAGGAGAGATTAAAATTTGTAATGAATGTAATAATCCTTGTAAACCAAATATTGTTTTATATGGTGAAGATTTATCAATTGATTTTTATGAAACTATGGGAAAAATTTCTAATTGTGATTTAGGAATTATTATTGGAACTTCTCTTAGTGTTGAACCATTTTCTCGTTTACCTGAAAAATTAAATAAAAATGCTTGGAGTGTTGTTATTAATAATGAACAAATTGGAGAATTTGATTATGATGATTTAATGAAATGTCATTTATTTATTGAAGGAAGTTGTGATGAAATTTGTAAAAAAATATTAGTTGATTGTAATTGGTGGGATGATTTTTATACTAGATTTTATAAAACAAATAATTGTTATAATGGTTGTAATGATAATTTTTAGTTTTATCCTTTTAAAAAATAATATATGATTTTTATTGTTTTATTGTTTAAATTTATATAGATTGAAAAATTTAAATTTTTGTTAATTTAAATTTTCAATTTAATTTTTTCCTTTTTTTTTTTTTTAATATAAAAAAAAATAAAATGAATGCGATGTATAATAATATAAGAAAAATTATTGAAAAAAAAAATGATATAATAGATATAAAGGAAAATATAAAAGAAGTAGATGAATATGAATCATCTGATTTGGTTTCAGAAAGTGAATCTGAACAAAATAATTATCTTGATGAGTTTAAAATAAAAATAATATCAATAATTAAAAAATATAATAAAAAAAAATATCGAGATATATTTACTGATATAGGAAAAAATAAAATTAAATTTAAAAAATTAAATTATACTCATAATCTAATTTTTACTCATTTTCAATTTAGATGTTTATTTAAAATAATAGATCAAAAATTTAATAAATATTATAGAGATAAAAATATAAAAGGTATTGATAATTGTTTTGAATTAACAGAAAAATTATTAGAAACTTTTACAAATGATATTGAAAGATTACCAAAAGAATCTCAAAAAGAACAATATGAATATTTAAATTATTTTTATTTAGTTCACTTATATAATAATGCACTTTTAAAAAAACATAATAATAATATTCCAGAATGTTTATGTTATTTATCTATAGCAGATAAATTAATTAGAAAAACATCAAAAGATATAACTTATCCTAGAATTTGGAGAATTATTATTAAAATTTATCTTTTTATAACATCATTATTAATATCTAGAAAAGATTTTTATTCTGCTAAAAATTATTTAAATTCAATTTTACAAATTTGTTATAAAGATTTTGTTTCTAGTATATATATTAATCAAAAACATGAAAAAGACAATGATGAAAAAGAAATGCATCAAATTTTTTTAAATATGATGATTGCATTTTATCAATTAGGATGTATAAATGAAAATACAAATCATTTAGAAAATGCAGAAACATCATATGAACAAGCAAATTATATAAGTAATTATTATTTATATAATAGATATCCAGAAATATCTTTTCTAATGAAAAATGTTTCAACAAGAATGAGGAATCATTATTTTACATTTAAAACAATATCTAAATTAGATATTAATATAGAAAATTTTGTAAATCCAAAAAAAAAAGTTATTAAAACTTTATCTTCAATAGGTGAAGAAAAAAGAATGAAACATTATCAAAAAATTGAAAATTATGTTGATAATATTCACTTTAGTGAAATTGATGATGATCATGTAAATTTATTAACTGAAGTTGGAAAAAAACCAAAGTCACAAAAAATTGAAACTATGGTTAAAAATTTACATTTATTAACTTATTTAACTAGTGAAGAATTCAAACCAACTATAACAGATTTCAAAACAATGGATATTAATAAATTAGATTTAAATCTTAAAAGAACTATTCAAAAAAAAATTTTATCAATTAAAAGTGATGATATTCATCATTTAAAAACAGAAAGAATAAGAAATAAAAATAAAATATGTTTATCTGAAAGATCTAATAATGAACAATTAAGTGAACAAAGAAAATTAAAAAGAAATTCAAATGGTTCACTTAAATTTAAAACTATTAATACTTCTTCAATTAAAATTCATATGAAACATAAATCATTTATTCCTTCTAAAAAAAATTCTAATAATAAACCTTTTAAAATTGATTATGATAAATATATTTTTAATAATAATTATATTCAAAAAAATAAATATTTACTTAATCAAATTGATAAAGAATACAAATTCCATAAAGATGTTTTAAATTCAAAAAGATTTGAAAACATTTATGTGGAACCTTTTAATCTTGAAAAAATAAAAAGTGAAACAGATTTATTTTATAATATTGAATTAGATAAAAATTTAAAAATATTAAAAGACAAAAACAAATCAATTAAAATTGAAGAATCTCAAAAAAAATATAATATGTTAATTGAAAAAATGAAATATTCTTTAAAAGAAAGATCATGCAAATCTTTAGATATGAAACAAATTGAAAAATATAAAGATTTTAAGAAAAAGTTTGATAAAAGACAATCACAACTTACAAATGAAAAATTATTAAAAATATTACCTATTAATAAATATATTGAAAAATATTCTAAAATTAATGTAGAAGAAGATGAAAATGAAAATTATAATCTAATAAATGAAGAAATAATTGAAAAAATTGGTGATGAAATGCAGAAAATAGATAAAAAAGAAAAAAATTTACTTAAAATAAAAATGAATTTTCAAAAATAATAATTTATTTGATAATGTATCTAATAAATAAAATGCTATTTTTAAATATAAATATATTTTATGAATGAATTATTTTATTTTTATTTTAAATACATAATGATAATAATAAAATTTTTAAATAAAGTTTTTTATTTTGTTATATAAAAAATAATCACTAGTAAAAACAATTATTTAATATTACTAAATATTTATCTTAATAATAATAAATAATTAAATTTATTATAATATTATTCTATAAAATATATAAGTTATTTTTTTATAAAATAATATTTTACTAAATAATTGAATAAATGAATTCAGAAAATAATTATATGGATGA
>JAEEGL010292534.1_pt1 | contig 16280 bp, 10 predicted proteins | sample 9134231 | NCBI WGS metagenome assembly JAEEGL01 (sample SAMN16246548, study PRJNA631951) | gut metagenome | biome: gut microbiome; feature: rumen; material: fiber-attached | host: Bos | place: Iran: Karaj | collected 2018-10
AGTTCTTGGCACGTCAAATCGTGGAGGGATTCATCACGGGTTTACACAAGAGTCCCTTCCACGGTTTTTCTGTTGAGTTCGCCGAACACCGTCTCTACAACACGGGCGAGCCCATCCGCCATATCGACTGGAAACTCTATGGCCGCACGGAGAAGCTCTTCGTCAAACGTTACGAAGAGGAGACCAACCTGCGCTGCCAACTCGTCATCGACCAAAGCTCGAGCATGTGCTTCCCCGTGAGGCAAAAGGTCGACTTCGAACATCCTAACAAACTGTTTTTCTCCATTTATGCCGCGGCTTCGCTCATGGAGCTGATGCGCCGTCAACGTGATGCGGTAGGCCTTGATTTGTTCGATGACACCATCTCGTTTCATGAGCCAGCCAAGTCATCGAATGTGCACAACAAGCTGATATATAGCGAACTGGAGAAGCTTATTGACACTTACGACAAAAACAACCGCAAGACGACCTCGACACCGAAGTGCCTGCATCAGATTGCTGAGATGACGCACCGCCGCAGTCTTGTGATTATCTTCACCGACATGCTCGACGGCCTCGAGGACTACCAACCCATGTTTGAGGCCTTAGAGCACCTGAAATACAACAAACACGAGGTCATCCTGTTCCATGTCTTTGACTCGACTATGGAGCAGAACCTTGACTTCGAGAACCGCCCGTACCGCTTTGTCGATTTGGAGTCGGGCGACACCCTGAAACTCAACCCCATCGAGGTTCAGGAAGCCTATAAGAAGATTATGACCGATCGCAAGGATGCGCTGCTGCGTCATTGCTACCAATACCAAATCGACTACGTGGAGGCCGACATCAACAAGGACTACAACCAGGTGTTGACGAGTTATTTGATAAAGCGTTCCAAACTTCATTAAGAAGGCATAGATACGCTCATCTTTCAGCCTATAGATACTCTCGCAGTTTGACTGCATGTCATACCGACCGACGAAGGAGGGAGTGTATCTATGCAGCCCAACTGCTCGGTATGACATGGGCAGATATCCGATAGAAATCAATAAAAAAGTCCGAGAGCGAGGCTCCCGGACTTTTGTTTCCCCCGAAGGGGAAGAGAATTACTTACCTAACTATATATTACTTAACAATTACTTTTACAGAAACCTGGTTCTGGTTGTTCTCCAAACGGATGACGTAGACGCCCGTGGCGAGGCTGTGGCTGATGTGCTCCGTGCAGCCTGCGTTGATCTGCTTCTGCATCACCGGTTGGCCGAGGACGTTGTAGACCGTCATCGCATAGTGAGCGTTGTCGCCGTTTTCGACGACAAACTCATGGTTGGCACTCCACACATTCACGTTGGCAGCGACGTTGTCGTCGATGCCGTCGTCGGTGAGGTCGATGAAGATGGGCTCGTCGATGCCGCCGTTCGGGTTGATGGTGTTGGCCTCGGGATGCCATTCGCCGTTCTCGGTTTCATATTGATGGAGGATGTTGCTCTCCATGTCCACAATATAGATGGCGTTGACGCCGTCTTTGTTGTCGTTGGGCAGGATGCCGCCAAACCAGCCATCCTTGCCAGCCACTTCCTCCTTATAGAAGTCGGCGTACTGGTTGATGTTGCCGTAGTCGACGCCAACGGTCTCGATGCTGGTGGAATACAGCGGACGTTCGTCATCGCTATCGACGAGGAGCATGGCGAAGGACATGGCAGGCTCGTTGCTCTTGGCGTAGAAGGCCGTGCCTTGGTATTCGTCGCGTTCGGTGCCGAAGTTGAGCACGGTGGCGTAGTCATTCGAGGTGAAGATCTGTTCCACTGTGGTGCCGTCGTGGCCGTCGTTGATACGGACGCGGAGGAAGACCTCGTTGCCGGGCGTGAAGCGTGTGTTGGCCGTGGGCTCGTTGACGAACCACACGAAGGCGATGCCGTCTTCGTCGGTGGTGAACTCGCCGTAGCTGCCCTCTGTCGAGAGGCTCGGGCTGGTGCTGCGGTAGAAGCCTTCCGGGTTAGCGAAGATCACGTTACCAGCACCGGCGGTCTCGGGACCGTCGTTGGCGTCGACGAACTGGTTGACGTAGCGGTAGGTGGCCTCAGGCTCGAGGTTGAACAGGTAGGCAGCCACGGCCACAGGCACGCGGTTGTTGTTCGAGCCGTTGTTGCCTTGGATGTAGTAAGGCATCATCGTGATCATCACGGGCTCGTCCTCGCTGTGGACCGTACCGGTCAGGCTGACCTCGGTGGTGGCGTTGCCGCCTTCGTGGTTGATGGTGCCAGTGTAGGTGCCTACCTCAAGGTCTTCCTTCAGGCGAACGTAGATGGTCACAGGCTGGTCGACGAGTTCGCCGTCGGCAAACTCCACGTACAGTGTCTCGAAGTAGTCTTCGTCGTCCAGTGAGATCTCGAAGCCTTCGGTGACGGTGACGGTCACTTCGCCTTCGCCTTCGAGGTCGGCACCCGTCAGTTCATAGCTCTGCGGATCCGACGGGCCGTCGTCTTCCAAGTAGTCGAGGCCACTGATGGTGTTAGGCGTGGCCGTCAGGGTAGGACCGGCAACGGCGCTGCCCGAAACGAGCATGATGTCGTCGACTTCCCAACCAGCGGCTTCGTCGTCGGAGCATTCGTATTTGAAACCGATGTAGCAGTTCGTGCCATTGAACTCGTCGAGGCTGATCTCGCCCGATTCCGTCCAGGTCCAGCTGCCCGTCGAGAGCGTGCATTCGAGCTCTTCCCAAATGGCATCGCTCGGGTTTTGTCCGTCATAGTCGTTCGAGAACCAGACCGTGAGGTCGGGACCGGTGTAGTTCTTAGCCGTCAGGAAGGTCAGCACCACGTCGCTGTAGCTGTTGAGGTCGAAAGCGGGCGAGATGAGCCAGTCTTCGGTGGCAGGGTGGTTGTAGCCGTTGGCGTAGGCGTAGTGGTTACCTTGGTATGAGGCGATACGCCAGAGCGAGTCGCCAGAGACGAGGACTTCGGTCCATCCGTTCCAGTCGTCTTCCCAGTCTTGGTTGAAGATGACGACGATGTCGTTCTGGATAATGTATTCGGCGCTGACGACGGGGCTGTCGTTGTAGCCTTCCTTCGCAGCATAGGCCCAGATGGTCATGTTCTCATCGACGGTGATGGCCTCTTCGTATTCATCCCAAGGACCGGTCTCGGATTCGAGGCTGTAGTAGATAGTAGCGTCAGGAGTGGCGCAGCTGATGGTGACGTCTTGGGTTTCATAGTAGGTGCCGGCACCAGGCGTGAAAATGGGCGTGGCCACGGTAGGCGTGGGCGGGACACCGCCTTCGCCTTGCATGAAGATGTCGAGGAAGAAGTTATACTGGACATCCGTCATGTTGCTGGTGGCATAGGCCTTCAACACGCTCTCGGTGTCGGTCACGCGCAGGGCAATGGCACGGGTGTCGTTGGTAACGTTGACGATGTTGAAACCGAAGTATTCGGGCACGAGGCTCTCAGGGGCGGAGACGCCGCCTTCGATGGTCCACACGGTCTTTTCGCCATTCATCACGAGGTTGGCGCCGCTGCTTCCATAACCGATCATGTCGCCGTTGGCGTTGGTGAAGGTGTAGCCGTCGGAGGTGATATCCACGGTCCAGTAGAAGCTGTCTTCAGCGGCTAGGATACTGGCAGGAATGACTTCGTCGTCACCGTTCATCTGGCTGGTAAACTCGGTAGTGGTGAGTTTACCACTCGTCAGGGTATTGGCAGCAGCGAGGTAGGCGTCTTCGGTGTCGTTGTAACGGGCGGCGATGATGACACGGTTGCCGGCGGCAAGTTGGCTGACGTCGCTGATGCGGACGTAGTCGCCGCTAGGCACAGTCTGCTCGGTGACGTTACCGCTGCACGTTACCTCGATGTCGTCGACGTCGTTGCAGGTGATGGTGATGTCTTCGTCGTTGTAGTCGCCTACGGTGAGGCCGGCTTTCAGACGGACGTAGATGACGGCGCCGTCGATGGTGCCGTTGTCGTGGCTCAGCGTGAGGGAGCTCTGCGCTGTGAAGTCGTCACCCGAAGCCAACGAGATCTCGTAGTCTGCGGCATCGTTGACGACGACGTTGCTGGTGAGGTTGAGGCCGCTGACGGTGAAGCTCTGCTCATCCGACGGGCCGTTGCCTTCGATGTAGGTGAAGCCGGTTAGCGTCAGAGGTGTGACGGTGACGACGGGCTCTGAGGTCTGGCCGACGAGCACGATGTCGTCGACTTCCCAAGCGGCAGCTTGGCCTGCCTCGCAGGTGTACTTGAAGCCGATGTAGCACTCGGTGCCGCTGAAGCCGCTCAAGTCGATGTCGCCCGACTCAACCCAGGTGTAGTTGCCCGTCGAGAGGCTGCAGGTCAATTCAGTCCAGGTGGCAGCCGTCGGATCTTCGCCGTCGTAGTCGTCGGAGAACATCACTTGCAGGACATTGCCGTCAAACTTGGTGGCGGTGCGGAAGTTCAGCATCGGGTTGTCGTAGGCGTCGAGGTTGAAGGCGGGCGAGATGCACCAGTCTTCGTTGGCGCCGTGGTTGTAGCCGTTGGCGTAGGCGTAATGGTTGCCTTGGTAAGTAGCCACGGTCCATTCCATTTCGCCTTCCACGTCGACGAAGGTCCAGCCGTTCATCTCGCCTTCCCAGTCTTGGTTGAAGATGGTGACAAAGCCCATCTGGATGACATAGGCGGCCTCGGCGACGTTACTGTCGTTGTATCCTTCCTTGGTGGCATAGGCCCAGATTGTCATGCTCTCGTTGACGGTGATCGGGGTGGAGTAGACCGTCCAGGGACCGTTCTCCGATTCAGTGCTGTAGTAGATGGTGGCGCCCTCGGTGGTGCAGGCGATGCTCACGGTCTGCTCCTCGAAGTAGGTGCCAGCCTCAGGCGTGAAGGTAGGTGTGGCCACAGTCGGCGTGGGCGGCACGCCGCCTTCGGTCTTCACGAAGAGGTCGAGGTAGAAGTTATAGTCGGAGCTGTTGAGGTTGTTGGAATGGTATGGACCAAAGTTATGGTTGCTGTTCAAGGCAAAATGCCTCACGTCGTTATTCACATTGGTGATAAGGAAGCCCGAATAGTTGGGAACCATTGCCCCGTCACCAGCGGTAGCAAGTTCAATGGCCCACTCCGTATTGTCACCGCCAGTGGCGAAGTTGGTGCTGCTTGAGTAACCGATCAGCTCGCCGGCGGCGTTGGTGAAGGTGTAGCCGTTGGAAGTCACGCCGACCACCCAGTAGTAGGTGGCTTCTTCGTCGGTGATGCTGGCGGGCAGCACTTCGTCGGTGCCCGAGGTGGCCGAGGCGAACAGCACGCCGGTGGGCTTGCCCGTGGTGGCGGCGGTCATGGCGTAGTAGTCGTTGGCGTTGTCGTTGAAGCGGGCAGCCACGATGACGTAGGCACCATCGGTGAGGGTGCTCAGGTCGCTGACGCGCACGTAGTTGCCGTCGCCAGGAGTGGGCGGCTCAGGAGGCGTGGGCGTGCCGCCGGTGACGGTGCCGCTGACGTTGATGAACAGCGTGTCGGCGCCTTCCGAGACGGCGTAGATTTGTTCGTTGTAGGTGCCGCCTTCAAGACCGGCCTTCATGCGGACGTAGATGGGGATGTCGTAGAAATGGCCCGAGTTGGGGATGAAGACTCTGGCAGGGTTCTCGGCGACGAAGTCGGCATGGGTCGACACCTCGAAGCTCTCGGAGGGGTACACGGCCACGTTGTTGGTCAGGTAATCACCACCGAGCAGGAAGGAGGCCTCTTCCGACGGGCCGCCTTCGTCGTAGTCGTAGGTGAAGCCGCTCAGCGAGGTCGGGTTGGCGGTCAGCACGGGACGGTGGGTATAGTTCACATCGTTGGCGCTGACCACGCGGAGTTGCACGGCGTTGTAGCAGCCGATGATACCGGTCACGGTCACGAGGTCGCCCTCTATCATGCCGTCCACAGTGGGGATGCGGTAGATGTTGAGGCTGTTGCCGTCTTGGGTGATGACGGTGTTGCCGTTGGTATTGATGGCACCGATGATGGCGTCCTCAATCCTCACGCGCGTGGATTGCAGCATATTACTGCCGCTGTAGTCGCTGTTGATTTCGGCGATGGTCTTCACCTCCAAAGGCAAGAGGTTGTTGTGCGAAATCACCATGAACTCGTTTTCGTTGCCGCCGTTGATGGCGCTCAGCTCGGCCAGGCCGTTGAAGGTGGCGCGTTTGCCATAGGCACGCACGTTGTCGCCGATGACGAGGCTGCTGGGGACGGTGTTGGAGTTGAGGTAGAGGTCGATGCCGGCGGTTTCGTCTTGGATGTAGACGTTACGGCCATCCAGGAAGATGACGGTGCCTTCGACACATGCGTAGGCGTTGTTGGCCAGAGCGCGTGCCTCGGCGATGGTCATGGGCTCGCTGATGGTGTAGGTGGCGGTGGCCACGGCGCTGTTGCTGTAGTTGGGCGCAAGGGCCATGGCTTTCAGCGTCATGGAGGTGCTCACCGTGATGGGCTCGCTGTAGACGGTGCTGTTCTCAGTGGGCTCGGTGCCGTCAGTGGTGTAGTAGATGACTGCGCCTTCGGTCTCGCAGCTGATGGTGACGCTCTGTTCTGTCATATAGGTGCCGGCGACGGGCGAGAAGGTCGGGGTGGCGGTGGCGCCAGCATTGGTGACCGTGCCGCTCAAGGAAATGGTGGGCGTCAAGGTGCCTGAGAGGACCTCGATGTTGCCCGAGTGTGTGCCGACAGAGAGGCCAGCTTTCATCCTCACGTAGATGGTGGTGGGATTCAGCGTCCCTGTCTGAGGCACGATGGTCAGACCGTTGACGAAAGTGCCGCTGGGATCGAGGGAGACGGCAAAGTCTTGGGGCACGGAGAAAGCGACATCGGAAGTGAGGTCAGTGCCCGAAACGGTGAAACTCTGTGTCTCCGACGGGCCGTTGCCGTAGGTGTACTCGAAGCCAGTGAGCGAGGTCGGGGTGATGGTCAGTTGCGGGTTGGGGACGTAAGACAGAGTGATGTCGGAGGCTTGTGACACGCGGATTTGGGGCGTGTTAAAGTAGCCAACCACACCGATGACATCCACCACGTCACCTTCCTCGATATCGGTCAAGGCAGGCACTTTATAGATGTTGGTAGTATTTTCACCTTGTGTCAACGGAGTATTGCCGCCTGTGTTGATGGCGCCAAGGGTAGCGCTTTCAATCTTCACGCGCATACACTGGATGGCGTTGGCGCCATCGGCAAGCACATCAGCAATGGTCTTCACTTCGAGAGGAAGTGTGTTACCCGTCGAGACGATAGTGAAAGCACTGCTGTTGCCGTTGATGTTCTTCAGCTCATATAGGCCATTGTAAACGGTCTTTTGACCATAGCCCTGCACCATGTCGCCTAATGCCAAAGCGGAAGGCACGGTGCCAGAGTTCAGATAGAGGCAGATGCCGCCTGTTCCGTCTTGGACGTAAACGTTACGGCCGTCAATGAAGTTGACGATGCCTTGCACCATGGCGTAATCGTTGTCGGGCAATGCCTTGGCTTGTGCAATGCTGACGAGGGTGGGGAAGGTATAGGTAGCCGATGCCGTGGGGCTGGCCGTGTAACCACTCTTGTAGGCCTTGGCTTTCAGGGTCGTGGTGGTGCTGATAGTGAGCGGCACGCTGTATTGCATGCTGTTCTCGTTGGGCTCTGTGCCGTCGGTGGTGTAGCAGATGGTGCTGCCTTCGGTGGCGCAGCTTATGGTCACACTTTGGGCTTCAGTATATGTGCCTCCAGCAGGGCTAAAGGTAGGCGTGGCCACGGTTTGCTGCTGGCCGCCGCCATCGTTTTTCTTGTATAATTGGACGACTTGCTGGCTGGCATAGGTAGTAGACTTAAAATATCTGAATCTAAGATTATTGCTTGCACTATTGAATCTCATTACGGATGTGTAGGAAGTGATTTTAACGCCATCACTTTCACATTCGAGTGTGTTCAATTCAGGACTAGTTCCAAATTTGATAGTGTTGGATCCAGATTGACCATAGATGTATTTACCATCGTTGGTTCCACCATTGACTAAAATGGAGTAACCGCCTTCCATTTCGGCAATACTGATGGTTATCGCATTTGAAGCAGAAATGCTGTTACCACTAATTGTCATTTCTTCGTAGCAATTGGCCGCATCAACGCCAGTCCAACTATAGGCTGTTGTGGCATCGGCCTCATAGACCAAAAGGTATTCTCCCGTCCAATCGCTAGGCGTGGAAGTAACCTTTTCGTAGTTGTTTTGACCAGTTGCCGTAAAAGCATTCATGGCCAATAGCATAACTACTGTTAACAAAAAAGTAAGTCTTTGTTTCATAAGAAAATGATTTAATTATTTGATATTTAATGATTTAATTCAAATTCTCAGGGGTCTATTACCCTTAATTATACAAGGAGTCAAAATTAGGAAATTGTCATTGACGGAGTGGGCTGACGTGTGATTAGTTTTCAACATTTTATCAACAGGTTTATGAACACGGAGTGTTGAAAACTTCTGCGAAAATAGGACAAAAAAAAGAGACGCCCGAAAGCGTCTCTCTTGTTGTTTGTGATGTCGTTAGAATCAGAGCGCGTAGCCCAAGCCCACGAAGAAGCCCTGGGTCTTGGTGGTGATGTGGTCGCTGCTCTTGTCTTGGTCGACCAGACCGAAACGATAGCCGGCATAGAGCTTGGCTTTGTTGTACGACAAAGAAGCGCCAAACACGATGTTGATGTTGAACGGGTTCATCACGCTATTGTCGCCATACCATTTACTGGTATTGGTGCTGCTGCCAAGGGTGTACTTTGTGGTACCCGAAACGGCATAGCTGAACATGGGGCCGACAAAAGGAGTGACGGCAAGGTCGCGGTTGATGCCAATGGGATAATTGAACAGAACCGGGATGTCGATCAACATTTGGGTGTCTTTGTATTTACCCAGGACGCCGTCATAGTTCCTCGTGTTCATGCGGAACTGCAAGCCAGGAGCCACGCCGATGCCTTTGGCCAAGGTGAAGTTGTCGGTGACGCCAACGAAGAAACCTTGATAGTTGGCACTGTTGTTGCCCGTGACAAATGTCTCAGGGGCATAACCTGCGTTGATGCTGATTTGTGCTTGTGCCTGTCCGGCGATGAACATAGCGGCTACGAGAGCCACAATTGCTAATACTTTTTTCATAGTGGTAGTTTTTAATAGTTTGATTTCGTGATGATTACTTTAGACCAGCCCAAGTGCCTTGGATGTTCTTGCACTGCGTGTAGGTGCTGGGGCAGTTGGCCACTTTGTAGGTGGTGGAGCCACCGGGCAGGAAGACGTCGACGGCACGCTGCTCGCTGTCCCAGCCATGGGCCAGGATGTAGAGGTAGTAGGTGGTGCCACCCATGAGCGGCGAGTCTTGGATGCCGTTGGGCGACGAGCACATCTCGACGGTGTAGGGCTCGTCAGGGGTGTAGGCGTTGGTGTTGACGGCACCCTTCAGCAGGGCGGCCGGCATGTAACGCTGGAGGTACGAGTCGTTCTCGGGGCTGTATTCCGAGGGGACGAGCTTGGACTTCAGGATGCGGGTGATGTTGCTGACGGTGGCGTCGCTGTTGCATAGCAGGTTAAGGCACTTCTCGCCCGTGGCGGCGTCGCGGGCGTAGATCTCGATGGCCATGGGCACCATGGCGGCGGCGCCTTGCGGGGTCTTGCCCAACAGGCCGTTGTAGACGGCTTCAAACTCGGTATAGCCCGAGGGGACGTTGGTGAAGGTCACCGTGGCCGTGGGCGTGCGGTGCTCGTTGCTGTTGAAGTTGATGTCGCCGTTCACGGTGTAGGTGTGCGAGCCGTAAGTCAAGGTGTTGCCAGAGACGGTGGCATTGAAATCCTTCTCGTTGACGAGTGAATGCCATTGGTCTTTGGGCTGCACCATGCCTTCTGCCATCTTGCCGATGGTCTCGAGGTCGCTAAGCGAAACGCCGTTGTCACAGTTGGTCAGACCGAAGCCCAGACCGAGTACGATGACGGCCAAAGCGATGTGACTTCCGCGCTTGCCGTTCAAAAGGAAGTTTCTTTTCATGATGATGTGTTTTTAAAGGATTGATGCTGCAAAGGTAGTGCTTTTTGTGAAAATGTGGCACTTTTTTTGCCTTTATTTCGACAAATGTAAGTTTTTTACATTATCTTTGCAGCGTTATATAACACCTAAATAAAATGAAAAAAGTAGTTCGAACAGTTTGGATCGGTGCCCTGTCAGGCCTGGCATTCCTGGCTGCCTGCTGCACGCAAAACGGTCTCACCCGCAAGGAACGCAAGCAACTCACCAAGCAGCGCGACTCCATCCAAGAGATCCTTAACATGCATGAGATGGCCGCTGTCTATGGCTCGCCCGACATCATCGCCAACTATCAGGCCGAGACATACCGTCTTCAGTATCAAGTGGACTCCATCAACGAACGTTTAGGAAAGAATGTCGACATGGAAAAGAGCAAGCAACGTTATGATCTGCAACAACGTCTAGCACAAGTGTTGCGTGAACTTCAATACCGTGAGGGTGCCTGCGTCTACGGTTCGCCCGAAGTCATCCAGCGTTACGGTGAAGAGACAAACCGTCTGCGCCAAGAGGCTGAAGACATCAGGAATCAGATTAAGGAACTCGACAACGTCGAAGAATAAACATCTGCGCTATGGCAAAGTGGTTCCGTAAGATTTGGATTGGACTGTTGTCGGGTACAGCAGCCCTGGTGTCGTGTAACCTCATCACACCTCAGCCTTGCTACTATGGCCCGCCACCAGTCGACCCCACCGAGGATACGACGAAGAGTGGCCGTCGCGAGGTCCTTCGCCAACGCATCGATGCCATCCGCAGCATCGTCGAGGAACGGAGCAACTCCGAGATCTACGGCCCGCCCGAGATGATGGAGGAGTATGCCCGCGAGACAGACCGCTTGATGGCCGAGGCCGACTCCCTTGAGAAGGAGTTGAAGGCTTTGGAAAAAGAGTGATCTAATATATTGAATATGAAAAAGATAGTTCGGATAGTAAGCATCGGCGTCCTGTCGGGAGTGGCTTTCCTGGCCGCTTGCTGCACCCAAAACGGCTTGTCCCGCAAGGAACGCAAGCAACTGACCAAGGAACGCGAAGAGGTCATGACGGAGCTGGATCGCTATCGGGGCATCGACGTGGAATACGCCCAGATGGATGAATTCATGTCGGTGAAAGGCACTATCTATGACCTCGAAAACAAGCTCGATTCCATCAACTACCGACTTGGCGACAGCATCGACCTCGGTCACAACGTCCGTCGCCGACAGCTGCTCATGCGCATCGACTCACTCAACTATCTCATCAATAATTATACGCCTGCCTGTATCTACGGCGGTCCCGACCAGATGGGATCGGGCAGGATCAAGACTTATCCCGAGCTCGACGAATACGAGGAAGAACTGAAAAAGGTCCAACAAGAGTTGGATGCCCTGGATCGAGGGGAGGAGCCTCAACCCGAGGATCTTCAGCCCGTCATCGACCCGAAGAAAGAAGCGGTGCCGTTGTATGGCGCCCCTCGTAGGGATAAGCCCGTTAAGAAATAATGACAATCCATGAGCGAACGTCTTGGTTTTTATAAAAAAGTGATGCTCGAGCTCAACCACGCGGTGCTGCAGAAGCGCATCGACGAGCACGAGCTGCACCAGCTGTTTTGGGAGTGCACCTTACGCTGTAACCTCAACTGCCGCCACTGCGGCTCCGACTGCCGCATGCTCTCCGAGAAGGACGACATGCCTTTCGCCGACTTCGCCAAGGTGCTCGACGAGATACGCGCCCACATGGACCCCTCCAAGGTGATGGTCATCACCACGGGCGGTGAGCCTACCGTGAGGCCCGACCTGGCGCAGTGCGGCGCTGAGATCTCGAAACGCGGCTTCGTGTGGGGCATGGTGTGTAACGGCATGCTGCTGTCGGCTGAGAAACTCAACGAGTTCGTGGATGCCGGCCTACAGTCTATCGCCGTCAGCTTCGACGGCTTCGAGGAAGACCACAACTGGATGCGTGGCAACCCCATGAGCTATAAGAACGTGTTGCGCGCGGTAGAGGCCATGAAACAGCATCCCACGCTCACCTGGGACGTCATCACCTGCGTCAACCAACGCACCATCAAATACCTGCCTGAGTTCCGCGATTTCCTCATCTCACTGGGCATCCGCCGCTGGCGTCTCTTCACGGTGTTCCCCTTCGGTAGAGCCGCCAATGAGCCCGACTTCAAGCTCTCGAATGAACAGTTTGTGCAGATGATGGAGTTTATCAAGCAGACCCGCCTCCAAGGCAGAATACGCGCTGACTACGGCTGCGACGGCTTCCTCGGCAAATACGAGGGCGACGTGCGCAACCACTACTACTCATGCAGCGCGGGCATCAACATCGCCTCGGTGCTCGCCGACGGCTCCATCTCAGGCTGCCTTAGCATCCGTAGCGACTACCACCAGGGCAATATCTACCGCGACAGCTTCTGGGACGTGTGGCAGAGCAAATTCCAGGTGTACCGCGACCGCAAATGGATGAAGACCGACCAATGCGCCGACTGCAAGATGTGGCGTTACTGCCAAGGCAACGGATTCCACCTGCGCGACAGCGACGGAAAGTTGCAGATCTGTCAATATCACATGATTAATCCTTCGTAGAGACGCAGAGTTTTGCGTCAATACCCAACGCTATAATGAACAAAATCTACCTCGTCGGTTACATGGGTGCGGGCAAGAGCACCACGGCACGTCGCCTGGCCAACCGACTGGGTTGGGAGGTCGTCGATACTGATGCCATGTTTGAAGAGAAATATAAGATCTCAGTCAACGATTTTTTCAACAAATATGACGAACCCCTCTACCGCAAATTGGAGTCGGAGGTACTTAAAGCTACAGAAAGACTTGAAAACGTGGTGATTGCTACAGGCGGCGGCACGGCTTGCTATTTTGACAACATGGAGTGGATGAATGCCCATGGACTCACCGTCTTTATGCGCATCAGCCCCCAAGCTGCTGTCGACCGCGTCATCCACTCGCGCCACAAACGTCCCCTGGCCGTCGGCAAGAGTGAAGAGGAGCTGACGGAGTTCGTGAAGACACATTACGCTGGACGTCTGCCGTTCTATGAGCAGGCCCGCCTCACCGTGAAGTCGGAAGACCTCGATATCGACAGCCTTGTTGTACGACTTGTCGCAGAAGGCATAGATGCGCTTCGCCCTTCCGTCCATGTCATACCGACCGAGGAACGAGGGAGCGTATCTATGGACGGAAGGTCTCGGCATGACATGCCTTCAAAGCATATCGAATAAAAAAGAAGAATAGAATGATGAGAAAAGCCTTATTAATAATAGGTGCGCTTCTGGCATGCCTCACCGCATCGGCGCAGGACCTCGACAGCCTCTTCCAAGTGTTTGAAAACAATAGGGGAGAGGTGTCCTACCGTGCAGCCGTGGCCATCGATGAGACCATAGGCCGCGAGCCCAACTTCGACGCCGACACCGACAAGGACGAGGTCAAGTTGAAGATCCTGCGTACGATGATCCTCTATTACTTCAACAACAACGACTTCCAGCATGTTGTGAAGTATTCCGAGATCGGCATCGCACACTATGACAAGATCGGTGATTACTTCAACGAGGCCGGATGCTATATGACCCTGGCCAACACCTACCAGCGCCTCGGACAGCTGGACAAGGCCATCGAGTGCTACAACCGCTGCAACGAGCTCATGGACCTCGAAGGCGGCGAGATGGCGGAGGTCAGCAAGCGCTATGTCATCAACAACATAGCGGAGATCCACCTCTCAATGGGCGAATATGACACAGCGGAGGAGATGTACCGCAAGTGCATCGCCATGCTCGGTGATGTCGATGTGAACGATACCGCTTCCAACCTCGACCTTGCCACCTATTACCAGAACCTCGCCGAGGTACGCATCACACAAGGCGATCCCGAATCTGTTGTTTACGCTGAGCAGTCGCTGGAGCTCTCGCGCCGTTATCAGGACACGCCACATAAGATCATCAGCAGGCTCATGGCTCTGTCGAAGGCCTATCGCATCGTCGGGCGTAATGACGAGAGTGACCAACTCATGGATGAGGCGTTGCAGACAGCAAAGGACAACGGCGAGACGTTCCTGGAAAACAGCATCTATGTGCAGCAGGGCGACTACGCCAAAGCCATCGCCATGGCCGACGCGAATCACTTTGACGAACTGCTGCAGGAAGCCCTCGAAGGCGCCTATAGGCAGGAACGTGAGCGCAACCCGAAGCTGGCCCTCGAGTACTATGAGCGCAGCGTGATGATGAAAGACTCGGTCTTCAACGAGACACAGCAGCAGCTCATCCGCGACTACCAGGTGCGCTATGCCATGCAAGAGAAAGAGCATGAACTTCAGATGGCACAAGAGAAATCAAAACGTAACAGTCTATATATCATTGTTTTAACTATTGTGGCGCTGCTGCTTTTGGTCATCGCCTTCATCTGGTTTAGGCTGGCCAAGGTCCGCAAGCGCCGTGCCGAGGAGCTGGCCCACCTCAACGCCACCAAGGACCGCCTGCTCTCCATCGTGTCGCACGACGTGCGCACCCCCGTTGGGGCGATGTGCCAGGTGATGCGTGATATAACCGACAACTACGACGCCATGGCCGAGACCGACCGCAAGGCCAAGATGGTCATGCTTCGTACCTCGTCGGAGGCCTTGAACGACCGCATGGACAACATCATCCACTGGGTGAAGGGCGAGCTGGAGAACAGCCAGGTGGTGCCCACCGATTTCAATCTCGCGGCTTTGGTCGACGAATGTCTCAAGGCACAGGAGATGGCCGTCAAGGCCAAGTCGTTGAAGGTCAGTAACGGGGTGCCTGCTGATTGGATGGCCCACGACGACGCCAACGTGGTACGACTTGTGCTGCACAACCTGCTCAACAACGCGGTGAAGTTCTCGTATCCCGAGGGCGAAGTGGGGGTGAGGGCCGAGGAGAAAGACGGCCGCATCTGGGTAGAAGTACGCGACAACGGTATGGGCATCAGCGAGAAGAAGCTAGACAAGATCTTCAAGTTCATGACGTCATCTACCATCGGCACCGAAGGTGAGACCGGCACCGGCATCGGCCTCTTCGTCAGCAAGATGCTCGTCGACAAGCTCGGCGGTGAGATTTCCATTTCTAGTGTAAAGGACGAGGGAACGGTGGTCCGGTTCAGCATCAAAAAGTAAAAGCCATGGAAGAGACTCGTAAAACAAGGATCCTAATGGTCGAAGACCAGCCGATATGTCGCATGGGCATCCGTTCCACTTTGGCCAATTCCTCATTCAGCCATGAGATACTTGGCGAAGCCGCCACTGTGGCTGAGGCTGTCAGCTTCCTTGAAGCGCATGGCGTTCAGATAGACCTCATCCTCTTGGACTACATGCTCCCCGACGGCACGGGTATGGATGTCATCGAAGCGGCCAAGCGGCTCTGTCCCGACGCCAAGATCGTCATCTTCTCGGGCGAGGCGGGTGGCGCCACGGTGAAGCAGCTGCTGGAGGCCGGGGTGAACGGCTTCATGAGCAAGAGCATTGGCTCCGACGAGATCGCCATCGTGCTCCGCTCGGTGATGGAGGGACGCGACTACACCGGCGAGGCTCACATGCGCATCGAGGCCGACCTCAAGGCCGATTATGAGACTATGAAGAGCCTCACACGCCGCGAGATAGAGTTGATCACTCTCTGTGCTAGCGGTCTGTCAGCCAAGGCAATAGCCGAAGAGATGAACATCACGCCCCATTCGGTCGAGAACATGAAAAGCGCTGTGTTTGGCAAGCTTGGTGTCAGGTCGACTAACGGGTTGATACTTTACGCCTTTAGGGTAGGTTTAGTGAGCTAATGATGCTATGGAGATTCCCCTTCGGGGAATGGAGTTTAGAATATTTGTATTTAGCGGCGGCTTGGAGTGACTCCTCGTGGTGAAGTGCTCGAAGCCGCCGCAATACATGTACAATCCCGACTCCATTCCCTGAAGGGGAATCTACCTGTTGATAACTTCCCCAAAATTGAGGAGTTTTCTCCTTAGTTTCCTTGTTTTTTGTTCGTTATTTTCGCAACGTGAAAAAACGCATAGTAAAGTATATTGTAAACAATTAAGTATCAATTAGTTATAATTAAAACCAAACACAATGAAAAAGAAAAGCTTACTCTTTTTGCTGCTGATGGCGCTGTTTGCGCCTTGGGCAGCGAACGCACAGGAAACAATTACCGTATGCGATGGTGGGAACACAAATTCAAATGTCCCTATCTACTCTCTCTTTGCTGACTATGGCACTCGTAGCCAGTTTATTATTCCCGCTGCCTTGCTCACGCAAATGGATGGTGGAGAAATCCAAAACATTACCTTTTA
>JAEEGL012507814.1_pt1 | contig 16280 bp, 12 predicted proteins | sample 9134231 | NCBI WGS metagenome assembly JAEEGL01 (sample SAMN16246548, study PRJNA631951) | gut metagenome | biome: gut microbiome; feature: rumen; material: fiber-attached | host: Bos | place: Iran: Karaj | collected 2018-10
CGGCGCGGCACGCCTCGATGGCCATCTGCGCGTGCCAGTGGTCCGGCACGGCGATCAGCACGCCGTCGACGGCGGGATCGGCAAGGAGACGGCGGTAGTCCTGGTAGCAGCGCGCATCGGCCACGAGGTCGCGTCCCTGCAGCTTCTCGCCCGCGAGCTGGCGTTTCAGATGCCGGAGGCGCACGAGGTCGACGTCCGAGAGCGCGATGAACGCGCACAGCGCGCTTCCGCCGTTTTTCAGGCACGACGGCACGTTGTAGGCGTTGGCGATGCGTCCGCACCCGATCACGCCGAGCGCGAGTTTCTTCGACGGCGCCTCGGCGCCCAGCACGCGCGCGGGCACGAACACGGGCGCCGCGCCCGCCGCCACGATCCCCGCGATTCCGGCGGCGGAGCGCCGGCAGAACTCAAGCCTTGTAACCTTCATCCTCATGGACCTCCTTTAATTGTCCGGCGGCATTTTACAACATTCCATAATGGATGGCAACAGCAAAACCGAGAAATGTCGGACCCGCAGCTGAAGCTGCACGACACATGCACGCGACGGAGCGAGCCGGCGGGAAAATCACGTGCATGAACAGTGCATCGGCATTCGGCTTCCAAACGGGCCTGGAATGTTCTTTAATATCCGCGTGACACCCGTCAGAGACACAAACCAAGAAATCAAGGAGAATAACATGAGTACCGAGAAGCCTGCAGACGAGATCGCGCCGGTCTTCACGCCGCCGTACTCGCCAGAGTACAACCAGGTGATTGAGTCCGCCATCGCGCGCGCCTCGTCGGAGAACGACAATGTCGTCCGCGTGCGACACATACTCGAGACGATGTGTTCGCTCCATCCGGACGCCATCCACCACATTCTCGGCAAGGAGACCCTTGCCTTCCCCGAGTTGCACGATCCGCCACCGCCGACGCCCGCGGGGAAGAGCATCACGTTCTCATCGGAGGTCGACCGCGTGCTCTCGATGTATGGCGGTTCAATGTCCGAACTTGTCGACCCGCTTGAAGATCAGGTCACCATCGGCCCCGTGCACATTGCCGCCGCGCTCTTCCTGCATCCCAAGGGACCCGTGCTCGACTTCTTGAACGTCAACGGCATCTCCGAGAACGGGCAGGGCTACGATTCCGCCATCCACCTGGCGCTCAAGAAGTACGCCGACGAAATGCAGCGCAAGCTGATCGCCGAACGGCTCCCCCGGCGCTTCAAGTCGCTACGCGCAATCAGGCAGGCCATCTCGGCCGGCTGTTTCGGACAAGACAAGGCGGTCGGCTCCATCGTGGCGGCAATCGGCGCGTTCTGGGGCGAGACGACGCAAAGCCGGCACGGCCGCCCGCTCTCCTTTGCATTCATCGGGGGTCCGGGCACGGGCAAGACGACGCTCGCGAAGATCATCCGCGAGAAGCTTGCGGAGGAGTGCGGCACGCGTACCGTCGCCACCATCGACATGACGCGCTTCGCCTGCCAGATGCTCTCCCAGGACCTGATCGGGCGCGACTCGTCCTGGCGCGACGGCGGGCAGGAGGGCGTGCTAACCTCCCTTGCCGCCCATGGACCGCAGTCGGTCATCCTGATCGAGAACTTCGACAAGGCCCACCCGGACGCCGTCGCGCACCTGAACACGATGCTCAATGACGGCACGCTCAAGGACGCGTTCACGGGGCGGAACGTGTCGTTCGCCCGCAACGTCGTGATCCTCACGATGAGCCAGGGCGCCGAGTTCCTTGCGTCGGAGAAATACGTCCGCACCTCGGAGGCGAACGGCGGCAGCATCCCGCGCGAACGCCTGATCGACGGCATCACGTCGGCGCTCGAAGACTACAAACAGGAGAGCGCGAGCGCCATCGCCGACATCGTCGGGAAAGTCGACATCCCCGTCCTGTTCCACAGCCACGGCGTACAGTCCCTCCTCAAGATCATCGACGTGGCGCTGGACAAGGCCGTCGCGCACATCGAACGCGTCTATTCGGCGCACGTCACGTGCGACAAGGACGCCCTCCGCCGCTTCTTCGTCGAGACCCTCCAGAAGCTCGATTCCGCACACGGACTTGAACAGACCGTCATGACCGCCCTCTGCACGGAACTGCAGAATGCATACGTCAATTCCGACTCACTCGACATTTCCTCCTGCACGGACATCAAGATCGCCGTGGACGCCCTTCCGCCCCTGGAGGACGGCGTCCCGCCGCCGGCAGACATCGACATGCGCACGCACCTCCGCCTCAAGCAGGCGAAACGGCTCGACTACAAGGTCGCCGTCGAGCAGGACGACTCGTCGGCGACAATCCACGTCACCGGCCTCAAGTACACGATCATGCCGTCGATCGAGGACGCGGGATGGTTCTCCGTGGTGCCGGCGAACGTCAGGATCTCGGACTTTGTCGGGCTGGAACGCCCGTGGCTGAGCGTGCAGCGCACGATCAACTACTTCAAGAACCCGTCGGAAGGCGATCTCAGGCCGGAGACGGGCATGCTCCTCTACGGTCCACCCGGCACGGGAAAGACGTCTTTCGCGAAGGCCGTCGCGGCCGAGCTCCGCAAGAGCTTCATCTGCGTGAACGGCGCCGATTTCAGCGCCACCGCGAACGACAACCGCGCGATCCGCCGGTTGCACGCGCTCTTCTCGGTTGCCCGGCGCAACGACGCCGTCCTCTTCATCGACGAAATCGACGCCGTCGGGAATCGCAGCTCGGTCCCGGCGGCGCAAGCCGCCGTGATCAACGCCCTTCTCACCGAACTCGACGGCTTTGAGGAGCGCCGCATCCTCGTCATAGGGGCGACCAACCGCCTTGACATGCTCGATCCGGCCCTCACACGCGCCGGCCGCCTCCACACGCTCATCAAGGTGGACGTGCTCCGCAGGGCTGCGGACCGCGAGAGGCTCATCGACATCCTCTGCGCGAAGTGCGGGCGCACGATGCCCCCGGCCCTCAAGGATTTCATCGTGCGCACGACCGACGCCTGGGCCCCGGCGAACATCGAGAGCGTCGTGCGCGAGACGTTCCACCGCGCCGGCGGCGCCGAGCCGACCCGCACCAACTTCATCGCGGCGCGCAACGCGGAGTTCGAGGGCGAGGAGACGCAGCACCGCGAACTCTCCGACGAGGAACGGCGCAACGTGGCCGTCCATGAGGCGGGGCACGCCCTTGTCTCGTCCCTTTACGGGCACAAGTGGATCCAGGTCACCGTGAACGGGGGCATCCACGCCCTCGGCTTCCTTGAATACCTCTCAGACGGCGCGCTGGGGATGTCCGAGAAGAAGCTCCGCGAGTCAATCGACGTCGTCGTGGCCGGCCGCGTCGCGGAGTCGATCCTGGGTACGCCCACCGAAGGCGCGGAAAGCGACTTCCGCAAGGCGACGGACTATGCGACGCGCCTCCTGTGCGGCGGCTTCATCGACTCCGAGGAACTCGCCGTAACGCCCGCCAACGCCGTCGGCGCACGCGACTGGGAACGCATTCGCCCGCGGGTGAACGCGTTGATCGCGGAACGGAAAGACCACGTCATGAAACTGCTCACCGCGCACAAGGACGTCCTCGGCCGGGTCGTCGACGAGCTTGTCTCCAAGGGCATCCTGTTCGCGGAGGACGTCGACGCGCTTCTCAACCGCCGTCCGGCAGAAGGCGAGACGAGGGGGGGGCGGTAATGGAACAGCAGGCATGGACCCCCACCTTCCCCGGCTTCGACGAGGGCAAGATCTCCCTAGAGAGCGACACCCTCATGCTCACGCGCAACAGCCGCGAGATCTGCGCCATCGTGCAGACCGACGCGGATAGCTACGAGGGCAACGGCGCCGTGTTCTGGATCGACATGGAGCACATCTACCTCCGCTACAACTGGAGGACATGGTATCCTTTGTCGAACGACAACCCCGACATCTCAAAGGACATCACACGACGTTACTCCATGACGCTGAACATCTACTCCGGCAACGACTGCAAGTCGTTTCCGCTGCCGATCTTCCACATCGGCGAGCTCCCCGAATGCCTTTTCAAGACGGAGGCGCCCGTCCCGCCGCCGGACATCACCGAGAACATTTCCGACGACCTTGACGGGAACGACCAGGAAGAAGGCTGCGGAGGGGAAGACGGCGAAGGCAACGAGGACGGGGAAGAAGAAGCGGGCGTGAATGAAGTGAACGAAGATGAGAAAAACGAAGAGAACGAGTTCCAGCCGTTCCGCCTGGCTTCCTCTTCCGTTAAATACGAGGATGCGGACACGCTCTACACCTCCTTCGTCAACGTGTTCGGCCAGGACGCCGTTTCTCGCAAGAAAGTCCCCACCACCTATGACGCATTCCTGATGAAATCCAGCATCAAGTCGTGGGCGAGGTCCTTTTCTACATTTCAAGATGACCTGGCCCGAAAACACGTCAGCCATTTCCCGCACGTCAAGCTCAATGGCGGCTGGGTGGAGCATGCGTTTTCGAACGACAAGACCGCCATCCTGATACAGGTCTACAAGGGCGCCGCCCACCTGCGGGCCCAATGCCAAGAACTCGCCGCCGTCGCCAGCGAACTCATAAGGAACGAAGAGGACTGTACCGTCATTTCCGGAATATTCTTTGCCGGAGATCTTCCTTTGCCGGACCTGCCGGACGGCGACATCCGGAAGTTCACGCCGGAGAGCCTCCGTGAGCTCGTAGCCCTATACCCGGACGAGTCCCCCTGACGGCAGGTCTTTCCCTCTCGCCCTTTTCCGCGGGCGCGGCTTCGGCGCCCGTGGGCCCAAGGACTCGCGCAACTTCTCCCGCAGGAGAAGCATGTCCTCGCCGACATGCGGCAGGGCGCTCGCGCGTCCCGGATGCACGAGCCCGTCTTCAAGCAGGCGCCGCCGCCAGACGAGCGGCGACGTAAGGAATGCCGTCTCCATCGCGTGCCTCATTCGAAGTGGTGCCGGAGGAACCTCATGCGGTCGCGACCGAAATAGGCGCCCAGCTGTTCATTGGCGTCGATGGCGTCCAACACGCCACAGGGATTCTCGGCCTGGCGGAGGTAATGGGCCAGAAACATCAGAAGGACCTGCCGCTCCGCGGCGTCGCCGTAATTGTGGTCAACCACCTGGTCCACGACATTCTGCTGCTGGCCGTGGGTCCGTCCAATGCGCAGGTAGCTGTCGTTGAAGATGCCCAGGTGCCACGGGAAAGCCCTCTCCACGTCGTGCATCGTCGCACAAAGGATGTGGGTGACGAGGGAAAAGAGTTCCGACCGGTTGGACCAGATCTCGGGATACGCGCTCGCGGTGGCCACCATCAGCCTGGCCAAGACGGCGTAAATCACTAACGTCTTGGCGTCACCGCGGCTGGTGGCCTTCGCAAGGGTGTCTTCAGGTGCCTTCTCCACGCGTTTGCGAAGCTCGTCCACGTCGTCCGTCCAGACGCCCGCCTTTTCAAGCATGGCCTTCTCCCTGTTCAAGCGCTCCAGCATGAGGTTAACCTCATGCCGTTCCCAGATGCGCGACCGGAACGAACACCGCCCCTCCCCCGACCCTTTTCTCTCGAACGAGAACCGGTCCGTCCCATTCCGCTGCATCTCGCTGAAGACCCCGATCGCCACGTGGAGCGAGAGCATCCAGCGGTCCACGCAGGCGGATTCGTCGGAGAAGTAGCAAGTCCAAAGCCTGTCGGCATCGCGGACGATCGCCGCGAAGTCCAGCTTGCCGTAGTCGCGCCCGCCACCGGCGGAACGCGTCCAGACATCGCGGATCCACTCGCCGAACCGCGCCCGCTCCCCCTTCTTGAACAAGGTGGCGAGAGGTATGTCGCGGAACTGTCCCGTGCGCGCCGAGAGCACGGAGAAGACGTCTTTCCGGGGGCCGTCTCCGAGCAGCACGTCCGCCGCCACGCCGTACTGGAATTCGAACTTTTCGGACGCGAGGCAGGTTTTCATGATCTCGCGCAGCCCGCCGCCGCCGAAGGTGGAAAGCAGCTCGTTTCCCTGGCCATAGTTGCAGACCTCCTCCAGATAGCGCAGCTGCACGTCCTTGTCGCCGACGAGCGCGCGCTCCATCTGCCGTTGCGTGTACGTGGCCACCGTGGTCTCGTGGCAGGCGTTGATCCGCGCGTTAAGCTCGCACATGACCGGCATCGCGGCACGCCAGAACTTCTCCGCCGTATCCAGGCCCGCGGCGGCGAGGTAGTGTTCGGGGGACATCACCCGCGCCTCAATGCCGAGGCGCGCAAGCAGCGCGGCGGCGTCTGGAAGCCGCGCGGCGCCGACGGCGGCGCAGGAGTCGGCGACGTCCTGCAGGCGTTGCACGGCGGCCACGACTTTCCCGTGGGCCCCCGAGCCGATCTTGTCCTTCACGCGCGCCAGGCAGCGCGAGAACGATTCAAGCGCCGCGCGCGAGGCGGCGCTGACGGTTGAGTGCGCGTTCGCCTCCTTCAGGATGAAGTCGGAGATGACGGCAAGGCCCAGCCACCTTTCCTCGAAGGCGGCATGGCTGCCGCCGGCATTGGGATCCAGGGCGAACTCGTGTTCGCGCGTATACGAGAGCTGCGTGAAGCGGTCGTAGTGGTAGTATTTGAGAAGCGGGATCTTCTGCCCCGCGGCGTTCGAGAGGCCGGTCAGCGGGAGCGTCACGTCGTCGCGCTCCTCGACGTGCAGGCCCATCTCGCCCATGACGATGCCGCGCAGCGTAAGCGCGAGCGCCGCGATTCGGCGGAGGACGTCGCCGCCGCGCTTCCGGAGCGGCGCGTAGATCCGCGTGTCCACGTAGCGCCCCAGTTCCCAGTCCATGGCGCCCCAGGCGCCTGCGCCCGCGAAGCTGTACAGGTAACGCTCGAACGCGAGGCGCACGGGATGCGCCAGGGCGCGCACGTCCGCCCCGGCGACCAGCCGGTCGTTCGCGAACCAGAAATCCGGCAGCAGGGCCAGCGGCTCGAACGTCCGCGCGAACGTCGAGAAGTCGTTGGGGTTCTTGAGGCGCGGCCGTCCGTCCCTCTCCGCCCGGAGGCGCCGGGCAATATAGATGTCGCGGAACACCTCGAACCAGCGCATGAGGCAGGCCGGCGCCCCGCCGTCGCGCGCGGCGGCGAACTCGTCCTTCGCCACGGCGTTCAGCACGGCGACCTCCTGCGGCATGGTCATGTTGGCGCGCGCGTTCTCGAACGTGTCGAAGAAAGCCGCCACCTCGTGCGGCATGTTCTTCACGATGCTGTCGAACAGCTCGAAGTCCGCGCCGTCCGCGGCCTGCGCCTCCCTGAACTTCGCCCGCAGCGACGTGGCCGCACTCTGCTGTTGCCTGGCTTTCATGGCACCTCCGACCGGAAACGGCTTAACCATAATGACGGACCATCGTGACCGCGTTGCCATTGTCCAGCACGAAGGTGACGAGTTCATTCGGAGTTGTCTTCTCCCTTGAACCGGACTGCTTGCTCGCCGCCAATGTCAAACCTATCGCACCGCTACCGCTGCTCTCCAGGAATTGGCAGTAAGCGGCAAGTGACACTCTGACCGCAACCACTTTTGACTGGATTCGTCTCTGGTCCTCCCCCAGGAACCTGATCAACACCCTGATCGCGCCGGCCAGCTCGAGCTCAATGTCGGACGTCGCATCCCGTTTGCGGACATCCGTCACGGGGAGGGTGGTGGTTTCATAATCCCCGTCGTTTATGGGGTTCCCATACAGCTCCTTGTCGAAACACCGTATATATGTGTCAACGAACAACCCCTTGTAGGTCCGCAAGGATGAATTGAACAAGTGCACCGTTTCGTCCTTGTAACTCCCGTCAAGACGCGTCAACACGGCCAACACCCGGCACAAAAGCCTCCTTGATTCAAGTGACTTTGTCTCGGAGTCGTATCTTTTGGCACGATCATATAACGGGATTCCGTCTTTGACCGGATACGGTTCCCCCGTTTCCCTGCAATAAGAGGCGAGCGCGTCGATGAGCACGGGTTCAACCAGGGGGGATTCGTTGTCGCTGGCCTGCTCGATTATCTCGGCGATGAGCCGAATGGCGTCCGGCCGGTTCGTGCAGAAAGCGACGGACTTGAGCTTCTCGCCCATCATCTTGCTGAACAAATAGTCGGAATGGCGGGCGTCATATAACCTCTGGTAAATGGCCATTGCACGGCCGGTCCATTGGCTTGCCGCGTCGGCAGATGCAAAGGCCGCTCCAAACGCGCATGCGTCCGCAAGACTCATCAAAGACCGGGCAGACGACTTCCTTGAGTTGACCCGCTCCCAAACGTCAACGTTCATCTTCGCCAGGGCAAACGGACTGAAGCTCCCCCCCGCCGTATAGGCGTCTTGTTCGAGATAGGACAAGTCGTATTTCGTCGCGAACTGAAGGCTGCTGTTCAGGAAAAGGCCGATCGTCTTGAGCGCTTCGACATCATCGTGATCCAGTTTCTGGATCCATTTGAATCCTGTCCGATAGCACGAATACGCCTCGTTGATGTCCTTAAGTTCATCCGCGGCCGTTTTCTTGTCGCGCCGGATGAACACGAAGGCGAGGATCTGGCAGACCCTCACGTACTGATGATTGGCACGTTCCTTGAAGGCATCGTCGTCCAAATACCGTTCAAGGACGGATTTGCACTTGAAACAGGCGTTTCTCGCCTCCTTGTATTTCCCGTTGTCAAGGTAGTATTGGACAAGGTCAATGTACGCATCCGTCACTTTCACCAGGTCGTCGGCCCGGACGATTTCAATCGAGGAGATGAACTCGCTTTGCAAGGCGACAAAGGACTCGTTGCCCCTGTTGAGAAATGCGAGGTAGCGAAGCGCGTCTTTGTTCCCCTCTCCATACGAACGCCGGAACAGGTCAAGGGCGATGTCTTTGTCCCTCTCCGCGCCGATTCCGTAGTAATACGCCAAGGCCAGGAGGAAGAGGCTTCTGGGGCGGGATTCCCCCTGCCTCATCTTCTCCGAAAGGAACCTGACGATGTCCTCCTTGCTTTTCAGCCTTTCCCCGATGTCCTCGAAACTGCTGCGGACAAGGTCCATGTCCACCTCTTCCCAAGGCACGGCGACGATTTCAAGGGCATCGTTCCTCGCCAGACCATTCGCGTACTTGTACTCGTTTTCAATGACGTAGTTCCCCTTCTCGAGCATGTTCCCGGTCAAAAGAAGCAAGAACAGCTCGGACTCCACGATGTTGCTCCGGATCGCCTGCTCAAAGTCGCTTCCGGGAATGATGTTCTCGTCATACCAGATGCCCATCCATTCCAGCCTGACGTCGGTTCGGATCAGTTTCATCAGTTCGATGAGCTTCGAACGGTCTCGCTTCCGGTATGAGATAAACAGCCTGATGGGGAAATTCCCCCGGATGCGCTCTTCGTCTTCGTTGCGAACGAGATCCCTGTTGATCTTGCTCCTCAACTTGATTTCATAGGGGATCTCCGTCACGTCGCGGGAAAAGGGAGACAGGTACTGCCGGCCGTGCAGCAACTCGTTGCACTTGTCCACGAACGCCGCGTCAACGACATCTTCGACCACGATCGGAAGGATGTTCTCGCCCATACGCGACAAGACGTCGCGGATAAAGTCCTTGGCCGCGCCCTCTGAGCGAACGAGACGATCCGAAACAAGGACAACGACCATGTCGAAGTCTCCGAGATAGTCTTTGACCTCGTTGTCATATGGTTGTTTGGGGACCAGCGCATTCACTTCCTCGATTATGTTGAAAATGCCGAAGCAGACGCTCTCCGAATACAGTTTCAAATCGAGTTCGTCTCCCAAGAACAGGATATTCTTGTTGTTGGGGTTGAAAACGCCCCCTAATGAGATGTAGGTGAATACAGTGTCGTCCAATTCCATAAATGACTACCTTTCTGTAAACGGTTTTAAAGGCCGGAGACGATTTCCTGAAAGCGCTCCCTGCCAAGCCGTGCGAGAAGATCGCAGTGTCCGGCTCCGGGGACGAGCGTAAATCCAGCCTTGTTCGGGGCGAGTTCGTAGAGCGAGCGCCCGCGCTCACACAGACACGTCTCGTCGTTGTCGCCGTGGATGACGGCGACAGGGCACTCCACATTCTTGATCATTTCATTGCTCGGGAACGGACCGTGATCCGGCGGCGGGGAAATCGACGCTCCCGGATGCCCATCCATCAGCGCCTGCGACCCGGAATAGAACGGAGCGAGCAACAAGACCGCCCTGGATGCGCAGGTCTGCGCAAGCTCCAGCGCGACCGACGAGCCAAGCGCGTATCCGACGATAAGGATGTCCTCGGGCTTGTAGCCCAGCTCTCCATGGACCCAATCGTAGAGCCGGTGCGCGCTGTCATAGCACCCGCGTTCCCACGGAGATCCAAAAGACAGCCCATAGCCGGTATAGGCCACGAGGGCGAGGTTGCAGGACGGCGGCATGAATGGCCTGAGACTCTCGCGGGATTCAAAAATGTCCTCGTCGTTGCCGTGAAGGTAGAGAATGACTTTGCCGCCACGGAAGTCTCCGTCGGTCAGCACCGCAAGCCCCAGGCCGCCGTCCAAGCGCACAAAACCCGGCGTCTTCTCGGTGTACATGCATCGCGTCTCGCGGAAGAAGAGGCCCCGCCGACGCGATTCTTCGCTCATCTCTTCGGCTGTGACGACCCCGACGCTGACGACACTGCTCGGCTCGTCCCTCCAGCCGAACTCGTCCACAACCCGCGCCTTGACGATTTCCCGGATCTCAAGCACGCGCGCACACGGCACACGGTGCAGCAGCACTTCGTAAGGCGACACCTGCTCGACGGTCATGCCGTCGATCTTCGGCAGCCATCCTGGAACATGCTCGATGACGTCAACGTCCTTTGCCGCCATCTGCACCGCATACGGCTCCCAGAACTTCACGTGCATCTCGACTTGGTTTTCTTTGTCCTTTAACACAAACTACTTCCTTTGCATAAATGTCATGGGATTGCCGCCGAGGAAGGCGCGGAGGAGGAGGCCGAGTCGACAACCATGCGCTTTGCTCGCCTGAGCGCCTCTTGCTCGACTTTCAGCCAGCATTTGCTTTCCTCGCTGCCGACGGCGGTCAGGCTTGACGCGATCTCTTTGAGCGAGGCGGCACCGACGATGTAATCATGATCCTTCAGAAAGAACCGGTCCTTTCTTCCCGAGTTTCGTTTCGACGCCTCCGCGAACGCTCGATTGATAGCGGTCCAGTTCGGCCTTCCGCCGCCACAGACGAAATTGAGGCCGGAATACTCGACGAGGTACACGACAAAAACATACCGTATGCATTTGTCGAGCTCCGCCCGAACCGGTTCCGGTTTCCGCCACGGCAACCATGATCTCTTGACCTTTCCCCCGCCGCGGCGATTGTATATCACGCCAACGAACTTAAAGTCCGCATCTGTCAGCTTCACGTCATCCAACGGCACCTCGTGGGCATAGCAACTCAAGATGCTGTCAAACTTCCGGTTGTGGCCGTCAGGGATGGGCGAAAACGAGATGAACGAGTAGATCTTCTTGCACCAGTTGCTCACCTTCTTGAATATGCTCGCGTGGTTCTCGCTGCGCCGCCGGATGATGATGGTATTCTTGTTTGCATCCACCGGAATGAAAGAGCATTGCAGAATCGTCTTGCCGGCCTTTGATCCCGCGTTCAGGTTTCTGCATGTGGCATCAGGAGAGTTCAGCAACTGCTTGAACCCGGCTTCGTCCAAACTCGAGCAGTATTCCGCCCCCGCCTGGTTGACATAAGGGTTTGCCGCATCAATCACATCTATCTCCCGCTGCAATGCCGCCGGCAGTTTGTCGCACACGACCTTGTAGTCGGCGGTGCTGTTCGCCGCCCCCTTCAGAAGCCGTCCGAACAACCACGCATTTATCATGATAATCAAGCAGACTGCGAAAATGATTACGAGCATTTCGCAACTGAGGTGAACATGTCCAATCGTAATACCGTCAGCCAGCGACCTGCCCTTGGATCCCGAAACTCCCAACAAGACAGAGCTCAACACCCAGCCAGCCCAACCACCCAACGTGATCAGGTTCACAATCAACCCGGCCCACTCGGACACAAAGTTCTTTATCGGGCTCATTGTTATTCTCCGTTCACCCCTGTCACATCTAATTTCTCAACCTATATTTGAATGGTCTCATCAATTTTCAACCTTAGCTTTGTTGAAAAAGAACAATGAAGCACGTAATATGCAAGTCTTTTGGGCTTGAACATAATTAGTCAAACACAAAAACAAGAAAATTATTAACAGCATTCCAAGAATGCCAACGAAGACGTGATTTATATCATATAGGCCACTGGCCTTGATGATGCGATGTCCAACTCCTTTCTCAGATGCAATAAACTCACCGATAAAAGCACCCATTACAGACAAGTTTGCACTCATTTTAAGGGATTGGATTATCCAATCAAAAGCAGATGGAAGCCTTAGCAACAGGAAAGTGTCTTTTTCATCTCCCCCATGCCTTAATATATAATCGCGCTGATTTGTATCAATACTGCTTCCACCCGAATACGTTTGATATACAATCAAAAATACGGTCGAGAAAAATGAAGAGGCAACCTTCATTTCTAACCCGACGCCAAACCAAATTATCATCAATGGTGCAACAGCAAAAACAGGTATCGCGCTAAATACTGTTATATATCGCTTCATCACCTTTCCAACATTTGGGAAAGAGAGCAGGGCGAAACCGACCAACATACCAACGCCACAACTTAGAACAAATCCTACTCCCGCCTCGAAAAATGTTACACCAACATCAACAACAAACGAACCATCAAGAACACTATTATAAAGTGCCTTTAGAACAAAACTTGGCGATGAAAACATAAAACAGGCTTTTTCAGAAACACGCGCACCAGACTCCCAGATAAACACTAGGAGCAACAATGGTAGGTATGGGACGATTCGCTGGATGTAATACTTTCTCATCTAAATGCCTCCATAACCTTGATTAGCGTATCTTTGAATATCGGGCACTTTGTTCTTTCGGTCGGTGGCAACCTCGCCAATTCCACAGGGACAACTATCTCATCCTCCCCCCTGTCCTTCATAATCATGATACGATCACTTTGTGAAATTGCCTGTTCAATGTCATGCGTAACGACCAAAACCGAAGCTTGCATAGAATGGAAAACCTGCCACATAAAGCTTGCGATAGTTTTCTTTGCCGCTTCATCAATGGCTGTATAAGGCTCATCCAAAAGATAATTCGTTATGCCATTAAGCAAGAATACGCGCATGAACATTATTTTTTGTTGCATCCCCCCAGACATTTGGTGAGGGAATTTTACAAGGTCTTCGGGACGAAAGTCAAAAGATTGCAGTATTTCCGCCAAACTAGAATCCTCAACATTACGAACTCCTCCTATCCTTAACGGGAGAAGTAGGTTTTCTTTCGCCGTCAAATACGGGAATAAGTTCTCGGATTGACTAAGATACTCGTATCCACCATTGATTTCAATGCTTCCAGATGATGCCTTTAAAAGCCCGACCGCAAGTTTTAACAATGTCGTCTTTCCAGAACCACTTTTCCCGAGGACTGACACTATTTCACCATTACCTATCTTCAGAGATAGATTGTTAATGATGGGATGACTCCCATAAGAAAAGATAATATCACGAAAATGCATCATTTTGACTTTTCTTTCCTTGGCATCATTGGTATAAGATTTACTAGAACACCAAGTGTTGTTGATGCAACCATGAATCCAGTCGTTGCGAAAGTCGACAGAACTGGACAATTAAGGAAAATATCACTCCCCCAGTTAAGTTTATTCATTGCCCACAAAACGAGTACAAACACAATAAACAGAATATACAGCCATCTACAGAAACGCACCAACGCCTTAAAAAAATACGGCATTTGTGAGATTACTTTTAGTATTCTTTGCCAAAATTTACTGCAATTCATCACCGAGATAAGGCTTATTCCTAATTCATTAGCCAATTCAGATTCAGCATCCAATACCAGCCAATTATTTACATATTTGCGAAATTGCATATCAGCCATGTTCAATAATTCACATGTCTTCAACCAGAGATGCGAGTTTATGCTGAAATCCCTTGGGAAAAGATCATAATTGGAAGAACAGTCATTAATATAATTCAATTTTCGGTTAAATTCCGCTTCATAAGCTGCCTTTGTCTGACTTTCTTTTAAATCACCCGTTATGTTATTGTTCGCTCCCAGAAAATCAAACAGAACATCTGAAATGATGGCAGAAGAAGTTAACATAAATCGTATACGTAATATTGCTTTTATTAAACTCCTCAATACTGGACGATACCGATCATCTTCAAGGTCACTTCGCTTACTTATCAGTGCCGTCATTATTATATTAGCATCTTTCTTTCCTTCGGGCGCATCTGATACAATGGGGCGAACTCTTAGTCTTCTGTCTCGCCCAGCACTCACCACCGAATTCATGTTCGTTGTATAAACTTTTACATCGTGATGGTTCCTTGCATATTCACACTCATTACCATATAAATTGTCTACCACTTGGGGCTCAATATCATATAAATACGTAGCTATCTTTCTTACAGTATCTAATCCTTCCGGGCAGACCACTGAGCGTATCTTCCCTCGTATTCGCTCTTCAGAGGTCTCTATGCACCATATAGTCGTCCCTGTAATTATAGGAGCCAAAACTTGATAATTCTCTTTCTCTTCCAATCGACCTATGGCCGCTGGATCCGCAATGCCGACAATGATTTCATGTTCCGTTGACGCACCTGCATTAATACAAGCCAGCACTTTGTCATCTACACTCTTAATATCGGCACAAGACTTGTTTGCATCCTCCAACATCAAACTCCATTCACCTCTCGTGCATTTGTCCAGAACCTTGCAACTAGCCGCAACATATATAGGCAGATAAATGAATGAAGGCTCTGGCATGAAGATCTTAATTGTGTTCATGGCACTCTCCAATTTTATCGCAGAACCCGAGTTCCTGTTTCTATTGACTTTAACTCTCCTAATTCAACTCGTAACATAAGTGAATTACGCCACGCCTGCTCTGAAATTTGCGTACCCTCAGGAATCGTTCCCTCGTTGAGCAATCTTTGCAAAGCTTCCACGACAACATCATGAGGAATCTCTTTAAAACGTCGTTGAGCTATCGCAACCACTTCGTCTGTATGTTGGCGCATGAAAATCAATGCTTTATTTATTGCAGACATGAAACCACTCACCAGATCCGGATACTTCTCTATGGTTTCTTCCGCGACAGTGACACCTGTAAACACAAAATCCTTATACATACTAGCCATTGAATAGGAAACGTAAGCCCCTTGTTTAAGTGCCAAAGAAACATTTGGTTCCAATTCAAGAGAAACATCAACACGCTGATTCTTCAAGGCTTGCAATCCTCCGCCAAAGGCTATCTGTACAATTGTAGCTTCTGCATCAATATCCTTTATCATCTTGCTCTGCATTGCGTAAGCCGTGGAAGGTGCTGGGAAAGTTGCGATACGAAGTCTCTTGAATTGCTCAGGATTCTTAATATCTGCATATTTCGCATTGTCAGTTACCCCCCAAAATGGCACCCCATTAACTATGCTTCCTAAGACCTTCCCCTTGAAGCCTTTCTCATATGCAATAGCAGCAAAAGCAGGGTCTGCAATACCAAACATTGCCGATCCACTCGCAACCGCTGCGAATGTCTTATCATCCCCGCCAGTGCTGACTATTGACACGTGCAGCCCATTGGTCTCAAAGAACCCACAATCTTGCGCCACATATAGTGGCATATACAAAAACACGTCTCCGTATTGTGCAACCGTGATTCGCTTTAAGCCGTCAGCGTTCTGACCCATTTTACTGTACAGTAAAAACACAATTCCGACAAGCACAACTACACAAATGGCTATCAGTAGTTTCTTCTTCATTATTTGTTTCCTTCTTTGAGATTGTGTTTACTCGAAATAGTTCTGCCTGTTCGGATCAATGAACTGGCGGACGTCGAATGTCTCGGCCTTGAAGCGGTTCTGCGACAGGAACACGGTGCGGTCGAAGCCTCCAGATAGAGGCGCGGGGCTTTCAACCCGCTGCTGCTTCATCGCTTTGTATCTGATGTCGCCGTTCATGTTTGTGCCGTTATTATACCATATTCCTTTTGCGCGTAGGGCAGATTAACGTCACAATGTCCACCTTAATTGTCTTCATCTATATCGTAATCCTCGTCATCCTCCTCGTCGCCGTCATCATCATCTTCTTCCTCGTCATCGTCCTCGTCTTCATAGGACCCCTCGTCGTCTTCGTCATCTTCCTCGCCGTCAGACTCCTCATAATCTTCATCGGACTCCTCATCATCTTCGTCGGATTCGTCCTCGTCATCCTCATCATCCGCTTCTTCATCGTCGTCTTCTTCGCCATCC
>JAEEGL013723568.1_pt1 | contig 16280 bp, 16 predicted proteins | sample 9134231 | NCBI WGS metagenome assembly JAEEGL01 (sample SAMN16246548, study PRJNA631951) | gut metagenome | biome: gut microbiome; feature: rumen; material: fiber-attached | host: Bos | place: Iran: Karaj | collected 2018-10
TCTTCCTTTTGACCCGCGCGTCGGCATGTGCTTCGACCACCACGAGAGCGAGCTCGACAGGCTCAAGGCTATCGAAACAGGGAGCAAGCTCATAATCGACGAGAACGCGCGCTCAGCGGCAAGGGTGCTTTATGATTACTACGGCGGAGCCAAGACCTTCAAGAGAGTCTCCGAAGACCTCATGACCGCAGTAGATAAGGGCGACAGCGCCGATTTCACGCTTGAAGAGATACTTCATCCTACCGGATGGACCATGCTCCACTTCATAATGGACCCGCGCACAGGCCTCGGAAGGTTCCACGATTTCCGCATCTCCAACTACAGCCTTATGCTCGAGCTCCCCGATATCTGCCTCAACCACACTATCGACGAGATACTTGAGCTGCCGGACGTAAAAGAGCGTGTAGACCTGTATTTCGAGCAGGAGAAGCTCTTCGAGGATCAGATGCACAGGCTCGTCCAGATGAATGGAAAGGTAGCCGTCATCGACCTCAGGAACGAGGAAGTCATCCATGCGGGCAACCGTTTCCTCATCTACGCTCTGTATCCCGAGATCGAAGTCACTATCCACGTAGCCTGGGGCTTCAAGAAGCAGAACACCGCTCTGATGGTCGGCAAGAGCATCATCAACAAGGGCAACAAGGCTGACATCGGCGAGATCTGCCTGAGCTACGGCGGAGGCGGACATTTCAACGCCGGCACCTGCCAGGTCGATAACGACAAGGCTGACGAGATCCTCAATGATATCATTGTAAAATTGAACGCTTAATAATCAATATACTGCTAATTTATTTGTTTAGATAGATAAAGCACAGAGCAACCTGATAATGTGGGTATTATTTAAGCCTTTGTGCTTTTTCTATTATTTGCTTTTTTATCATCATTTCAATTCTGTTAACATTATAATTATTCATTTATTACTAATGATTACTTATTGATTTAATAAGTATTTCTTATTTTTTTTATTGTGCAAATAACGTTAATATAATGATAAAGAGAATAATTTTTTGTGCAAACTCTATTATAGATTTGGAGGACAGTATGGTCATTACTGATGTTAAAACTTTTGTAGTTAATATGTACCGTACGAATTTCATATTTATCGTAATATACACTGATGAAGGTATCTCTGGAGTTGGCGAAGCGACAACTGAATATAAAGAAAGGGCAGTTGTCGGCGCAGTTGAGGACCTTTCTACATATTTGATTGGTAAGGATCCTTTGCAGATTGAGCTTCATTCCTATATGATGTATAGGGAATCATACTGGAGAATGGGCGCAGTCCTTATGAGTGCATTAAGCGCGGTTGACACTGCTCTTTGGGATATTGCAGGAAAGTACTATAACACACCTGTCTATAAACTGCTCGGTGGGGAGTTCCGTAAAGAGATACCTATGTATGCCAATGGTTGGTTTGCTGGTTCTTCAAAACCTGAACAATTTGCGGAGAAGGCTAAGAAAGCTGTATCTTTAGGAATTAAGGCATTAAAGTGGGATCCATTTGGAAAAGCATATCTCAAGCTTAGTGCGGAAGAACTTGTTATGTCCATCGATTGTGTTGCAGCAGTTAGGGATGCAGTGGGTAATAGTGTCGATCTACTAATTGAAGGACATGGACGTTTCAACGAGACAACTGCGATACAAATTTCTAAAGAGCTTGAGCCTTTTTCTCCGAAATTCTTTGAAGAGCCGGTTCCTCCTGACAACCTTGATGTACTTTCCAATGTTCATAGGAAATCTGCTGTGCCTATTGCTGCTGGTGAAAGGATTTATTCAATTTATCAGTGTCGTGAGTTTTTGGAAAAGGGTTGTGCGGATTTCTTTCAGCCTGATGTAAGTCATTGCGGTGGGATTACTGGTCTTAAAAAAATGGCCGGAATGGCAGAACCATATTATGTATCGCTTATGCCGCATAATCCAAGTGGTCCAGTTGCTAATGCCGCCACACTTCAACTCGCAGGTGTGCTTCCAAACTTCGAGATGCTAGAGATTATGCTAACAGATGTAAGCTGGCGCAAAGAGATTACAAACGAAGCAGTCGTGTTTACTGATGGTATGATACAGATTCCTTCGAAACCAGGACTAGGGCTTGAATTGAACGAGCAAAACTGTCTAAAGTATCCTTTTAAGCCAATAGCACTTAGACATTATAACGGAAGTTTGACAGATATACGACCTTCAGGAAACACAAGTTATTATTTTCATGGAATAAATAGTAATTAGAAGGGGAATCTATTATGGATGTATATAAGAGATTAGAACAACTTGGTGTTGAGCTTCCTAAACCTGCTGCAAGCATCGGTCTTTATAAACATGTAGTTCAGTATGATAAATTGTTATTTGTTTCTGGACAAGGAAACATTATAAACGGTGTTTCTATTATGGAAGGGAAACTTGGTTCTGAACGTACTATTGAAGAAGTCCAAAAAAGCGCTAGAGCTTGTGCAATTAATTGTCTTGCTGCTTTACATGAATATTTAGGTGATTTAAACAAGATTAAGAGAGTCATTAGGATATTTGGACTAGTTAATTGTTCTCCTAGTTTTTCTGCACATCCTAAAGTCATAGATGGATGTTCTAGACTGATGTGTGACATCTGGGGGGATGATAACGGGATAGGTGTACGCTGTGCAGTCGGCACCAATTCTCTTCCAGGGAACATAAGCACAGAAATCGAATTTGTTTTTGAACTAAAGTAAGATAATTATAATGGAGTATTATAGAAGCTTTGTTTTTACCGAACCGCATGGTTTTACAAGAGGTGTTGAAGGACCGGCATGTGATTCAGAAGGCAATCTTTATGCTGTAAATTTTGCACGTCAAGGTACAATTGGAAAAGTTAGTCCTAATGATGGAAGTGCTTCTGTATTTATCGAACTTCCGGAAGGCAGCATAGCCAACGGTATACGCTTTAATTCAAAAGGCGATATGTTCATTGCAGATTATACCATGCACAATATTTGGCGCTATGATATGAAGGCGGGCAAGCTCGAAGCATTTGTCCACGAGGATAGAATGAACCAGCCCAACGATATCTGCATCACGGCAAACGATATTATATTCGCTTCAGATCCGAACTGGAAGGATGGGACAGGCAATCTCTGGCGGGCAATGCCAGATGGCACTTTAAGCCTGATCGAGTCCGGAATGGGAACCACTAACGGCATAGAGATAAGCCCTGACGAAAAGTATCTTTATGTAAACGAATCTAGGCAGATAAGGATATGGCGCTACGATCTATCCGAGGACGGGACCCTCTCAAACAAAACTCTGTTTTATCAGTTTGAAGACGGTTCACTCGACGGAATGCGCTGCGATATCAAAGGAAACATCTATCAGACACGCTTTGACAAGGGCAAAGTCGTTGTGATATCACCGGAAGGCAGGCAGCTTACAGCCATATACCTTCACGGTCAGAAGCCAACAAACGTCGCTTTCGGCGGCGAAGACGGCAAAACTGTATATGTAACAATCATGGATGAAGGAAATGTGGAAAAATTCCGCACACAGATAGAAGGTCGTGCTTTTAGGCTCAATAAAAGGTGGCCATAATGGAAGAACGAATAAGAGTCGCTTTTCTTGAAACGCATCATCCCCATATGTGGCACAGAGTGGCCATATTGGACTCGATGCAGAACGTTGAGATACTAGGCTTTTTCGACGACGATGAATCAACGGCTCAGCAGTTTATGCAGAGAACAGGATGGCACCGTTTTCAAAATGCCGAAGATCTTCTTGAAGAAAAGCCCGACATTATCTTCGTGGAGAGCATGGATAACGCGATTCCTTATTATGCCAAGCTAGCAGCTAGAGCCGCAAAATGCGTGCTTGTTGAAAAGGTCGGCGCGACAAGCCCTGAAGCGGTGAAAGCGCTTGAGGATGAACTCTCCGACTTCGACGTTTCAATCGAAAATGGCTTTCAGATGAACTATATGCCGGTTGTAAAGGACTGTGCAAAGATTGCTTCGTCAGGCGCTCTCGGCAGGATAACGCTCGTTCGCTTTCACGGCGGATGCCCGGTAGGCTGCGCTGCAGACCCATGGTGCAACGATCCGGCGCTATCGAGCGGTCTTGTCTGGCTCGAAGGCTGTCATGTTCTTGACATTGCGCTTGAGCTGCTCGGCGAACCAAAGACCGTTACTGGTCTTTTAGCTAAGCTTGAAAAGGGCGATGAAGTGATCTCCACCAGAGTCGGGATGGATCTGTTCAAGGGGGCAGGTGAGCCTACTCTGACTCGTATAGGCGCTCTTAACCATGAGGACGTAGGTGCTGCCATCGCTTTATATGACGACAAGCTTGCTGTATTCGACTTTACGGCTTGGGAGAGCGGCCCGTGGTGTGAGGAATGGAAGATAGAGTTTTATGGAACAGATGGCACCATGACCGCAAGGCTCTTTCCGGAAAGGATAGAGCTTAAGCTTCAGAACGCCTTCGACGATTATCCAGCAGGGCTTAGTACAATCGAATATCCTCTGACGGATGAACTTGGCGACAGCCAGATGAAGAACGCTTACAGGCGTCAGATCATGCATATGATAGATATGCTGAAGAACGGCAGCAAGGACCAGTCAGGAATGCGCCGCATGACTGACGTGGCACTGCTTGCCGAGAAAATGTATTGAACTGCGTTAAAGATCCATAAAGGAGAGTGATGCCAATGAAAAAGGTCTCTAAAATACTGGACATAATCTGTGAGATCTACCGTGTGATATGCATCGCATTGATGAGCGCATTTATCGTAATTGTTCTTATTTCTATATTCTTCAGGTATGTACTGAACAATTCGATAATGTGGTCTGAACAGGTATGCCGTTATCTGTTCGTATGGATGATAATGCTCGGTGCTCCTGTGGTGTTCAGAAAGAGGGTCGACGTAAGCTTTGACCTTATCGTCAAGCAGCTGCCCCAGAAAGTTCAGGATATCATCAGGATATTTATGGATATAGGCGTTGCCTTCCTTGGAGTGTTCATGGGCTGGCAAGGTCAGCAATACAGCATCGCTTACGGGACCAAGATACTTGCAGGTATCGAGATCCCACAGTGGATGATGTACATCTCGCAGCCTATCTGCGGTTACACGCTCGCGCTTTTCTGCATTGAAGCAATTATACTCGCCTGCATAGACATCGCAAAACCCGGAAAGGAGGTCGCGAAGTAATGTTACTTACATTAATGGTAATTACGTTCGTCGTCACGCTCCTTCTCGGAATGCCTCTTGCTTACTGCATGGGACTTACAGCGATCGTCGGCATGTTCTGCGATCCAGAGCTTCCCAACATCGTGCTTGCGCAGAGGGTATTCAAGGCTACGGATAACTTCTCACTCATGGCCATTCCTTTCTTCATGCTTGCGGGCAACATAATGCACCAGTGCGGCATTACGGAAAGGATAATGAGGTTCGCCAATGCATTCGTAGGGCATCTTCGGGGCGGCATGGGGCATGTTGCTACGGTCACGGGAGTTATTCTTGCAGGTATATCCGGCTCTGCCAACGCCGACGCTGCGGCTATAGCTTCGCTGCTATACCCGACCCTTATCGAAGAGGGCTACGGCGAAGGCTTTTCCGCTTCGCTCATAGCTTCCGCAGGAGTACTCGGACCGATAATCCCGCCGTCGATAGTCATGATCGTATATGCATCTTCTACAGGCATGTCTATCTCGACGCTATTCTGCGCTGGAATAGTTCCCGGCCTTATCGTAGCGCTCGGCTATATGCTTTATACTTACGTTTATGCGAGAGTAAAGAACATTTCTGTACGCAAGCGCGCGACAGGCAAGGAACTCTGGGATAGTTTCAAATATGCGTTCTTTGCTCTACTGATGCCGATAATCATAATCGGTGGCATTATCAGCGGCGTGTTCACGGCGACCGAAGCCGGCGCTATCGCAGTAGGATATGGTCTTGTATACTCGTTCGTGACCAGATCGATGAAGTTCAAGACACTGCTCAAGTGCCTGTCAGACTCCGTGTATTCATCGGCTGCACCGATGATCATAATATGCTTTGCAAGCATGCTGACTTACATGCTAACGAGGGAGCAGCTCTCGCTTGTGCTCGTGAGCTTCATGACTTCGCTGACCACTAATTACTATGTCATGCTTTTCCTGATAGTGCTCATCATCACTATCCTCGGCATGCTTATAGAAGTTACCTCAGCAATGCTCATGGCCATCCCGGTGCTCGTTCCGCTCATTCCTATCATGGGCTATGATCCTTTGCATTTTGCAATGGTAATAGTTCTGACCTTCGTTGCCGGCGGAATATCGCCTCCAGTAGGCATCGTATTGTACATCGTATGCGGCATTGGAAAGACCAAACTTTCGGAAGCGGTAAAGCATATTTGGCCGTTCGTGTTCATAATCGTTGCGGTCGTAGTTCTTGTAATCTTCATCCCGCAGATAGTACAGTTCCTGCCAGGCGTAATGGGCTTGTATTGATTTTAGATGTTTAGCGTTAGATAATCTGCGCTTTAGCATACCTATTTAGTAATATTTTATAGAAAGGTGAGTGAAAACATGAAGAAAGTATTATCTATCATTCTTGTACTGATGCTGACTATCTCCATGGCAGCATGCGGTGGAAAGTCTGCACCACAACAGGCAGCTGCACCCGCAGCATCGACTCCGGCTCCGGCTGCTTCAGCCCCCGCGAGCTCAAGCAATCCTAGTTCTAGTGCTCCTGCTGCAGAAACGAGAGTTCTTCGTTTCAACGTTATGCTCGGCGTAGGTTCCAACGGCGACATATTTGCTCAGGAATGGTCAAAGCTTGTTAAAGAGCGCACCAATGGTTCTGTTCAGATCGACGTTTATGCAGGTTCTCAGCTCGGAGCAGGTACTGAACAGTTTGAATCTGTTGAACTCGGTGCAATCGATATTGGCTGGGCTGACAGCTCCCAGATGTATGCTTACGACAACCATCTCGACATCATTTCGCTTCCGTTTACCGTAGGCGGATTCAAAGAGATGGAGTCCGTTTATGACGGCTATCTTGGCGACGGTATTACCCAGAACCTGATCGATAACGGCAACATGCGCTGGCTCGGTAAATGGTGGATCGGTCCCCGCAACTTCTCTACAAAGGTCCTCCTGACCGGGCTTGATGCAGCCAAGGGTATCAAGTGCCGCTGCCCGGAGAGTGCGATCTACATTGAGACTGTTAAGTCTCTCGGCATGAATCCTACTCCAATTGCATGGACCGAAGTTTACACTTCGCTTGAATCAGGCATCGTAGATGCTCAGGCTTGCAACCTGGAGAACATTTACATCCAGCAGTTCTATAAAATCTGCCCGTACATCTGGCTCTCCAACCACATCTGGCAGGTAGGCGGACCTATCATGAACGAGGATGTGTTCCAGTCCTTCCCGGCTGACATTCAGCAGATCCTGATCGATACAGCCAAGGAAGTGTCCGTAACACAGCGTGCTGCATATGAAGCCGATGAGCAGGAATACATCGAAAAAATCAAGGCTGACGGTGGTACCGTCTCCCCGCTCGAAACTTTCAAGGACCTCGATACTGTGTATGACACTCTCCGTAACGGTTACTGGCTTGACGTTGCAAAGAAAGACGGCCTTGTTGACTACATGAACGAAGTGCTCGACTTCCTCGGAAAGTAAACATCTTCTTCTTCATTTCAGGCGCGGGGGCATGCCCCCGCGTCGCTTTTATAAAGGAGGTATTTCGAATGTCAAAGGTAGCTCTGGTCACGGGATCTTCGAGTGGTATTGGCCGCGGAGCGGCGCTTGCGCTTGCCGTCGATGGTTGGGACATAGTTGTCCATGGAAGGGATAAGGAAAAGGCAGAAAAAACTGCGTCTATGGTTCGCGAGATGGGTCGTGATGCTTATATCTGTTGTGCCGATTTACGTGATATTTCCGAGATTGACAGGCTTGTCGAAGAATCTGTTCAGCATTACGGACATATCGATGCCCTTATATGCAACGCAGGCAAGGGCGGTTATGCGCGGTTCCTTGATGTCACGGACGAGTTTCTCCAAGATATGTTCAACAATAATATGCGCAGCTACTTTTTTGTCTGCCAGAAAGTTGCAAAACATATGATAAGTAAAGGAATAAAGGGGAGTATAGTAGTCACCACCTCTGTGCAGCAAGAAGTCTGTTTACCAGAAGCAAGCGTTTACGGTAGTCTTAAAGCTATGGCAGGCAAACTTGTAAAGCATATGGCGCTTGAGCTCGCACCTTATGGTATAAGGGTCAATGCAATAGGTCCTGGCACTATAAAAGTCAACGACAACCCTATAACCGAGCGTGAAAAACAACTATCTGGACGGACACCAATCACTAGGCTTGGTTATCCTTCAGATACAGGTACGGCTTTCGTTTTCCTTGCTGACAATGAAAAATCATCGTTCGTTACAGGAGCTTTCCTGATGGTCGATGGAGGGCAGAGTCTTCCGACTCTCTGCGACAATACATTCGTCGAACGTGTTCCAGCACCGCTTGTTTTATAAACAGATATGATTGATATTAAACCTAACCAACTTGTTGTTTGAAGGGGTCAAATAATGAGCTTTTATGAAAAATACGGCATAAGACCTGTGATCAATGCCAGCGAACCATACACCAAGCTTGGAGGCTCACGCATGAGGCCTGAAGTAATAAAAATCATGAATGAAGTTTCGGGCAGCATGATCGACATGGAGCAGCTTTATGATGTGGCATATAAAAGGGCAGCTGAACTAACCGGTAACGAAGCTGCTGTGTTCTGTCCTGGAGCAGCCGCTGGCGTCGTTCTCGCTTCAGCAGCCATGATTCTTTCTCACGAAGAATCTATTGTGGACGATCTTCCCATTATCCCGCAAGGAGTAAGGAATGAAATCCTGCTTTTGGATGGCCAGTATCTTAGGACAACAAAGTATTGGAAGCAGATAGAATGTTCAGGGGCAAGGCCAGTACCTGCTGGTCGAACGGCAGAAGAACTGCTTGAGCATGTAAATGAAAAGACGGCTGGGGTATTTCTATTCCCATCGCCAATGTATGAAACGGATATCGCAGCGTCAGAGGAGACAATTCCGAAACTGAAAGCCGCTGGCCTTGCTGTAGCCGTAGACGCCGCAGCCCAGCTTCCACCAAGGTCTAATCTGTCATATTATACGGAAAAGCTCGGCGCAGATCTTGCAGTCTTCAGCGGAGGCAAACATCTCGAAGGACCTCAGGCAAGCGGACTTGTCGTTGGAAAGACTGAATTTATCAGGTTATGCAGAAGATTATCATGTCCGAACCTTACATTCGCAAGATCTCTTAAGATGGGAAGGGAAGAGATAGTTGGGCTTCTTACTGCTCTCGAGCTCTTCATGGCAGAAGACGACAAGCTACGTTATGATCGTCAGCTTGCTGTGCTCGAATATATCAGAGATAATCTTAAGCTTGAATATACAGTTAGTTCTGAAATAGAAAAGCAAGGTAGGCTCGGGACATATCAGCCACTGTTAGTAATACGTCTTCCGGAAGGTAAGACCGGTGAAGCATGCTGTAGTTTTTGCCGCAGCTGCGATCCCGCGGTTGATACCGGTTACTATAACATGGGGCTCCATGACGGTGACCCGCAGCTTATGTTCATAAACGCATACAGCCTACGTGAAAAAGAACCAGATGCTGTGATCTCTGCCGTAAATAGATATCTCAGCGCGTGATTGTACAAACGGTGCTTCAAATGATAGTCTTTAATGTATTTAGCGCTTCAAAACACATATTTGAGGAAAGACCATTCAAATTGATCGAGCCTTTGACTGAAAAATACAGAGACGAAGATCTGTATGTCGCGCCTCCTTTTGTTGACATGCATCAGCATGTTAACGAAGGAGGGGGTATACTCAGCATAAGCGCAGATTTAGCCGGTCTGAATAAGGGCGTCCACCTTGTGATCGACGCCGGCAGCACAGGTGTCAACAACTATAGAGCATTCAGAGATCATGTCGTTCCTTCTTACAAGACACCTGTTAAGGCATTTCTAAATATAAGTGCGATAGGCCTCGCAAGCCCTCAGCCATATCATGACATGAGGCTCTGCGACCCTGAATCTGTAAGCGAAGCTATAAAAGAGGACGGGAAACGCTTCCTTCTCGGCGTAAAGGTTCTGTCAAGCAGGGTCCGTGTCGAAGACAGCCTGCTTGAGCCAATTAAGCTTGCAAGGATAGCCGCCGATTTGGCAGAATGTCCACTGATGGCTCATTTGGCAGAAGGCCCTCCGATGAACGAAGATACTCTTCCGTTTATGAAAAAGGGCGATATAGTCACTCATTGTTTCCATGGCAATAAGTATCCACTTGCAAACCCCTTCTTTAAGGAAAGTGGAGAGCCTATAGCTTCATTGAGAGATGCGCTCGACAGAGGTGTTCTTATCGATGTAGGACATGGTACCTCAAGCATGAATGCGTCTGTAGCGCGAAAAGCGATAGCTGCTGGCATAAAGGATTTTACCATAAGCACAGATCTGCATAACCTGAATGTATTTGGGCCGGTCTACGGGCTCCCTGATACTATGAGCAAATTCTTCGATCTCGGCCTCGATTTGAACGAGATAGTAGATTCGGTGACGTTCAAAGCATACAAAGCGTTAAGGCTTAACGGCTGTGGACAAGATCTTTCGAAAAATGCTACCATCTTTACACTTAAAGAGCCTAATGAGGGTAAAGAAAATATAGCGGATTCTGAAGGTAACCGCATTAGGATCGTCAAATTAATAAAACCTGTCGCGATAATCCGTAATGGTGTTTTAATTCAACTGTAAAGAAGAACACAGAATCATTTTCTGTTTCCTCCTAAAAAAGAGCGGCTGCCCGAAAAAGGCTGCCGTTCTTTTGGGAAAAAGAAGACAATTGATTAAGATATTTTACTTCCATAAGTTTTTCTTTATCGGCGGCAATATGGTGCCTGCAGCCTTAGACCTAAAAATATAAGCTCCTGTCTGACAGCATATGAGCACAGTTTTCATGTCAGAACCTCCGAACGTGAAATTCAGAAGTCTTTCAGGCTGAATGATGACACCAAGATAATTGCCTTCAGGCGATACCCAATGCAAGCCCTGCTGAGCGGCTATGACTATATTGCCATATTCGTCGCATTTCATACCGTCCGGCGGACCACCTTCACCCTCGGTGACAAGCAGTAACCTTTCATTTGACAGTGTCCCATCAGGGTTTACGTCATAGGCCTTAACTTCATACCGGCCGGAGTCGTTTACATACAGTATGCGTTCATCCGGAGAAAAACATAGTCCGTTTGGGTTTTCAAAGCCGTCGACGACAAGGATCAGGCTTTTTTTCGACGGATCATACATATAAACAGGTCTTCTGTCAGATGGTATGGGCCTCGGATTACAAGCCGGCTTTATGCCTCTTCCGTAAATCGGATCGGTAAAATAGATTAGACCGTCGCTTCTTACAACTATATCGTTTGGAGAGTTGAGCTCTGTTCCGCCATATTTCGATGCGAGGACTTCACGTGCTTCCCCGCCAGGAAGATTTCGGGCCGATACGAAGCTCGTCCAGTGTTCACAGCCGAGCCAGCGTCCGTCAAGGTTAAGGCAGGAACCGTTTGCTTTGAATTCATTGTCGAAAAGAACCTTGATCCCGTCTTTTTCGTTGTATGAATAGGTCTTGGAAGCCGGTACGTCGTTGAAAATAAAACAATCTAATATTGGATCCCAAAAAGGGCCTTCACCGAGAGTTAGGCCATCTGCAATTTTTATGTAATCTTGCTGAGGATCGAACAGTTCCAGAAAAGCTGGATCGCAACTGATATATGAGATCGCCATAATCAACCTCCTATCTGACTTTCTAAGTCTATATAGTTATTATATTTTAAATTGTTAAAACTGTTTAATATCAAAATACTATTAAAATAATAAGCAGGCAGTGCTTGTAAGTAAGTCTTAGTTTTTTGTATAGTATTTTCAGTAAGGGGGATTCTATTATGGCATGGAACTGCAGACTTATAACCAGACTTCCGCAAGGCTTTGACGATGAAGATATACTTTTCATCCGTCAGCTTGGAATAGAACATACATACTATTCTCTTCCGGTCGAGGATCATACGTATGAGCGGATAAAGGCCATCGTTGCAAGAATCCGTGACGGAGGGCTTAATATCGACTATCTTCAAAGCAACCGTTTTACTTTTAATCCCTATATCTCACTTGGAATAGGTAACCGTCAGAGCGAAATCGAAGCTTACCGCGAATATATAGAGATGTGCGCTGAATTGGGTATTCATAAATTCGAGCATAACACTCAGCCTTATTTCGTCTATTCGAATAATATTGCGAGCTTAAACCGCGGAGCGATCTCAAGACATGTCGACATTGACGGTATAACGAACAGCGAAAAGCCTCCGTTCACAAAACCTGCCTGGAAGAATCCCGATATGATCGAAAGGTTCAAATTGCTCGAGAAGATGTTCTACGAGTCGAAAGAACGCGGCTATAGCAAAGAGGCGCTTTGGGACAACTTCGCATACTTCACTGAACAGATCATGCCTGTCGCTGAAAAGTGCGGTTCAGTCATTTCTCTTCATCCGTCTGATCCTCCGACCCAGACGCCCATCGGAGGCGTACCACAGCTGATCTCCTCTTATTCCGATTACATGAAAGCGATACAGATTGCCGACAGTAGGGCGCTTGGCATTACTTTCTGCTGCGGTTGCTGGCTTGAAGGCGGCAGTGAATTCGGAGACCTGCTGCATGATATGGAAGAGCTTCTGAAAGAAGACCGCATAGTTGCAATCCACATAAGAAATATAACCGCACCCATGCCGAGCTTCGACGAGACCTTCATCGACAATGGAATGTTTGATTATTATCCGGTATTCAAGCTTCTTGCACGCTACAGGAGCAATGCATATGTGAACCCCGATCATCATCCAATCATGGTCGATGGTGAAAAGAGACGGGCACCTCAGAGTTATGCCTTTGGATTCATGCGTGCTTATGCCATGCGCGCTGCGGCAGAGGAAAACAGTTAGACATCTGGAGGTCATTTATAATGAATAATTTCGAATATTGCAACAGAACAAGGATAATTTTTGGCGCAGACCAGCAAAAGCGAGTCGGAAGAATAATAAATGATTACACTAATTCGAAAGTTTTACTTCTATACGGCGAAGGAAGCATAAAGAAAAATGGCTTGTATGATCAAGTAATAGAATCGTTAAAACAAAACAATGTTGACTACGTTGAACTATCAGGGGTTAAACCAAATCCAAGGCTTTCATTAGTCAGGGATGGCATAAAGCTTTGCCGTGAAAACAATATCGGTTTTATACTTGCTGTTGGCGGAGGATCAGTTATTGATACAGCAAAGGCTATAGGTCTTGGCTCGAAATATGACGGTGATGTTTGGGATTTTTATATTGGAAAGGCTGTACCTAAAGCATCTATTCCAAATGGCAACATATTGACTATTCCCGCTGCAGGAAGTGAAACGGGTGCGAATACTGTTATCTCAGATGAGGAATCTCACATTAAATGTGGATGTAAAAATGAATTGAACAGACCAATGTTCTCTATTATGAATCCTGAACTGTATTACTCGCTTCCTAAAAATCAAGTTGCTAATGGTATCACTGATATCATTAGTCACATGTTTGAGCGTTACTTCACCAAGACTACAGGAAACGACCTCATGGACGAGTTCCTAGAGGCCGGTATAAGAACTGTTATGAGGAATGCATACATAGTTATGAAAGATCAGACAAATTATGATGCTTGGGCGCAAATTTCTCTTGCCGGTACATTTGCTCATAATGATCTTCTTCAGATGGGCAGGGAAACTGATTGGGCAACGCATGCTCTCGAGCATGAGCTTTCTGCTCTTTATGATATCCCTCATGGGACAGGGCTTGCTGTACTTACACCTGCCTGGATGACTTATGTTTGGCACGAGAATCCGTCTATGTTCATTCAGTTTTCAAATAATATAATGGGTATAGGCGGAAGTGTACGTGAACCAGAGAAAATGATCAACGCTGCTATAGATGCAATAAAAATGTTCTATGCACATCTTGGGCAGCCTTCATCAATAGAAGAGCTTGGAATTCCTGAAAACATACTTCCAGAAATGGCTAGAAGAGCAACTACGAAGGCTAATGGCGACAAATTTGAATTAGGCAATTTTAAAAAGCTAAACGAAGTAGACGCTTTGTCTATTTATAAGCTATGCTATCATAAGAATAGAGAGTGGAGGGCATAATATGTGGAACGGCAAAAATGTGTTGATAACCGGCGCTGGTAGAGGACTAGGCCGAGAGATGGCAAGGGCTTTTGGCGAAGCAGGGTATAATGTAGGTGTCCACTACAATTCAAGTGAAGAAGGCGCCATTTCTGTTTGCAAAGATATCGAATCCTATGGACAGAAAGCATTGCTTATCAAAGGGGACATTTCTGATTATGATACGCTTAAGAGGATATTTTCTGTATTTATCTTAGAGTTTGAACACATCGATGTAATGATCAACAACTCGGGAATATCACAGTATATGTCCATAAGAGAATCTTCACTTGAGCATTTCAACCTTCTTAATAATGTAGACTGGCGTGGGACCTTTTTTGGTACACAATTTGCTGCTAATCACATGGTTGAAAAAGGAATACATGGTTCAATTATTAATTTCTCAAGTTGCCAAAAGGAAATGAATCTACCTAACGCAGCTGTATACTCTTCTGTTAAAGCTGCAATATACAAATTTACACAGCAGGCGGCTCTTGAATACGCTCCGTACAAGATACGAATAAACTCAATTTCACCTGGCATGATAAAAGTACTTCCCCCAGAGGTTGTCCTTCCAAGAGAAATAGCACAAAGGCAGAGAGTCCCTTGGCAAAGAGTAGGCAAACCGAGTGATGTATCACATGTTGCACTATTCCTTGCTGATGAGGCATCAGATTATATTACGGGAACTGATATCAGAGTTGATGGCGGGCTACCGCTTCCTGCGGTAATGGATAACTGGCGAGATCCTCTCCCAGCTCCACTTGCAGCCAATTTGCCTAGTAAATAATTGCATATATTATTGACCGCTAATAACTAAAGATATATAATTCATAAAAAAATAGGCCTTATGAGTTATATATCTTTTTTATGGAAATTGCACAACTGAAATACTTTTATACAGCAGCAAAGTATGAGCATATAACTAAAGCCGCAGAGGAACTGCATGTCGCTCAGCCTGCACTTACCCAGTCTATCCATAGACTTGAAGCTGAGTTAGGAGTTGAATTGTTTGTAAGGATAGGACGCCGTATAGAACTCAGCAAGAGCGGAAAATATCTTATGGAAAGGATTGGACCGGTCCTTACTACTCTTGATTCACTTAAGGATGATCTTAATGAACTGAATAATAGCGAAGCCAATATCATAAGGCTGAACGTCAAAGAAGCGTCAGCAATAGTGGCGCATGCTATAACTGACTATCAAAAAAAACACAGTAACAATATCTTTAAGATTGCAAGAAGCAGTACAGATGAAAACAGCGATATCTATGTGGATGAAAGAAAATTCTTTACTCCACAACCGAATTCGGAAAGTTGCTATTTCAAGGAAAGGATATTCCTTGCCGTGGCTAAGAATTCAAAGTACGCTTCAATGGACTCGGTAGATATTGCGAATCTCGTTAACGAAAGATTTGCTGCCTTGAACACTCATACTAAGTTTAGAAAGAGTTGTGACCTTATATGTGCAGCAACGGGTTTTAGACCTCAGATCGCCTTTGACTGTGAGGAACCGGCAATTATCATGCATCTAGTAGGGCAGGGGCTCTGCGTTGCATTTTATCCTGAGTATTCGTTTAGTCAAGTAAAGCATGCCGATATTTCCATGATTCCGATAGATTCGCCGGAGTTTTACATTGAACTTGTAATCAATCGACGTAACAGAAATGATGAAAATACCGCGGTAAACGATTTTTACAGTTTCCTTATTGATTACTTCAATAATGTTACGCGTGAATATCAGGGGATAAGGGAATGATGTAATTTGATAACATGAACAGCTAATTTTTTTTGGGGGGATAAATGGCAAAAAATAACAGATTCGAAAAAGTATATTCTCAGGGAACGCTCAGCGGAATCGAGATATGGGTAGACAAAGAGACAGGCGTAAATTACATGTTCCAGTATTCCGGATATGCCGGCGGACTTACGCCGCTGCTCAACAAGGACGGCAGGCCTGTAGTATCAAGCGTAATGATGGGTGAGTGGGAATAGAAAAACAACTATTCCTAAAATATCAATTTTGGGAATAGTTGTGGCTATAAAACAGGGAAAA
>JAEEGL014465667.1_pt1 | contig 16280 bp, 16 predicted proteins | sample 9134231 | NCBI WGS metagenome assembly JAEEGL01 (sample SAMN16246548, study PRJNA631951) | gut metagenome | biome: gut microbiome; feature: rumen; material: fiber-attached | host: Bos | place: Iran: Karaj | collected 2018-10
CAAAAAATAAAGATATAAATTAATCATTATATCTCTATTTTTTTCCCCAACGATTATTATACATATTATCTAAATACTCTACACCAAAATGATTATCCAAATATTCCTCATATCGACTCCTAGGAGGATTCCCTTTTTCAAACTCTTTAGCTCTGTCCACAGCATCAAAAGTCAAAAAAACATCAAATATCATAAATACTATTAAAAAATACATCAAATAAGAAGCCTTTACTTTATTAAACTTACTAATAAAAGACTCCACCATAGGATAAACATATTTAATCCATAAAACTCCTAATAAACCCCAAAATATAGAATATCTTAAACAAACTCTTCCATTAATATTTAAAAAATAATTACTATAATCCCAAGCAACAAAGCCACTAATCTTTTCCATTGTTAAGGAAAACAAGTACTCCAAGACAGTACCAATAATAAAAGCTTTAAACAATAATTTAAAAAAATTACCATTCCTATACTTATATAAAGTTAAACTTAAAACCATAGCAGAAATACCATAAACAATATCAAACGGGCCAATAACTAATGCCGTATGATTGATGAATATGTGATGCCTATAAAAAGACCACAAAACTTCTACCACATAACCAAATACACAGCCAAAAATAAATATATAAAAAAGTTCATAAAAACTCATTTTCTTTTCTTCCATAAAACTCCCTTTTTCTTAAAAAGTATTATACCAGATAATATAAAATAATAAAAATTTTGCCATTATAACCAGAAGCTATATTTGGCTTACTTTGTATAATACAAAAGAATACCAATCATAAAACCAAGAAATAACAAAGTATTTAAGCATAGTTTGATAGGAAGAATCTTCTTATGCCCTATTACTATGTTTTCATAATGCTCTTCCATCGCTTCTAACTGCCACTCTATGCTATCTAAAATCTTTGTACCATATTTTGCATTTTCTATTAAAATAAGAACAATATTCTGTAAATAAACGCTAGGTAGCCTTTCACTTAAATCTTTTAAAGATTCTTCCATAGTAAAACCAAGTTTTATATCATTCAATACCTTATTAAACTTATTACTAACATCTCCATGAATAACCCTAGAACTATTTTTAATACTTACTTTTATCGATTTTCCACCCTCAAGATTAAGTAATAAAGCCGAAACAAAACTAATTCCTTCCTTCTCTATTTCTACATTCTTTTTTCTTAACGGCAAATCAATTACTATATATTCACACAAAACAAAGAATAACGATGCAACTATGGGACCAATAATATACCCCATCTCAAAGCTAAATACAAAATATAGCAATAAGATTAAAGCAAATAATAATCTTAAAGCATTAAAAATTCTCGCATCATAGTCAATACCTAACAATTTTATTTTTTTTGCCAACTTTTTCATAATTCACCTCTAATCATCGAAGTCATTACAAACAAGTACAAGAAATAAACAAACACTTCCAACGCTATAAGAATAACTGTTTTCTTACTAGCTAATACCATTATCAAATCATAATTCATAATGATTAACAAACCTATAACAAAAGCAGGAATTAAAGCCAATAAAACAATTATCAGCTTATTAGTATTATTTAATCTCATTAAATAATTTTCTCTCTTTTCCCTTTTAGCTATATTCTTTTCCAAAGTACCACAAATATCTACAATAGAAATTCCATACCTAACATTTAATCCCAACAACTCTGAAATATATAATATTTTATCTATTTTTGTTCTTTCATACATCCTAAATAACGCATTGCTTATGTCAATACCATGGTTCAAATCTTTTCTTACTTTCACAAATTCGCCCTTTAAAGGCTCATCAATTTCTTCAACAACTCTTTCCATAACTTCTTTATGATTTTTACTTACCTTATAATTAGTGTTCATAATAATCATTACCTTAGTTATATTATTATCCATCTTAAATACTTTATTACTATATTCTATATTTAAAATAATATCAATAACGCAATAACCAAATATATACATAACAGCCATAATTAACAAATTAAGATTAAGTTTATACAAAACACAATCAAAAACATAGATTATAGATAATAAAGCGCCTGTAATTAATTTAAAAGCAAAGATATGAAATCCATTATACCTACTATTGCTCCTTAAATACTTTTCGTATTTTTTGGACTTGTTCTTATAACAATCTATCTTCATCAATTTCCGGGCTATACTATCAACAAAACCAAAAACAGGATCTTTTGCTTTATTCTTTATAGTATAAGAACTAAGTCGATTATTTCTATAAGAATAAATAATAAATCTATAAACATAATAAACTAAAACAAGAATAAATATAAATGCTATAACTTGAAATATCATTTTATATTCTTCCATATGACTCACCTACTTATTCTTTTTAAACATATAATCGACTACTCTGATACCTTTTCTATTCATTTCCTTTAAAACATTTGGGATTCTTTTATTTAAAGTGAATTTTCCTTCTATCGTTCCATCATCTAACACCTTATCAATCTTAAAATCGAAAATATTATTAATTATCAACTCATTATCCTGAATACCATCCACTTCTGAAATAGATACTATTTTTCTTTTGCCATCTGGCATTCTTTCCATATGAACAATAACATCTATAGCGCTATCTATATATTCTCTTAAATTTTTAATAGGTACATCAAAACCACTCATTAAGACCATTGTTTCCAATCTGTTCAAAGCGTCTTTAGGAGAATTAGCATGCATAGTTGTCATTGACCCATTACAACCAGTATTCATCGCTTGTAACAAATCAAAAGCTTCTTCCCCCCTTATTTCTCCAATAATTATTCGATCTGGTCTCATCCTAAGAGCATTACGAACCAATTCTCTAATAGTAATATCATTATCACCATATAAATCATTTTTAGTTTCCAAAGAAACTACATGTCCATTTCTCAAACTAAGTTCTCTAGAATCCTCAATAGTAATCGTCCTATCTTCTTCTTTAATATAGTTACTTAAAGTATTAAGAAGAGACGTCTTCCCACAAGAAGTTCCCCCACTTATTATAATATTGAGTTTAGCTTGCATCGCTGCACACAAAAACTCAGCCATATATGGAGTCAAAGTTCCATTCCCAATCAAAGTATTCATATCAACTAAATTCTGTTTGAATTTTCTTATGGTAATCGTAGGATGTAATGAAATAGGAGGAACAATTGCATTTACTCTACTGCCATCGGGCAATATAGCATCTACCATCGGATTATTAACATCAATAACTTTTCCCGTTTCACTTATTAGGCTTTGTACAACTCTAATAATATGTTTATCATTAATAAAAGAAACATTATTATCTTTTATTAATCTTCCATTGCTCTCAACATACACCTCATCACATCCATTGACCATTATTTCATCAATATCTTTAGCAGCTAACAACTCTGTTAGAGGCCCATATCCATTTATTTCATTATCTATAAGATTATAAAGATAAAGCCTTTCCTCATTACTAACTTCATACCCTTCCAAAGCCACTTTAACTTCTTCTATAAGAGCATCTTTATCTAAATTATCAACATCAACCCTATCACTTAAATTTTCAAGAATACTAATTCTAAATCTATCCAACAAATCCTTATTAGTAAACACATCATAATCTTTCTTATTAATTCCTCTACTTTTTCTTATATCTATATTAAAGGCTGATAACAAACTTTTACTCATTTTCATCACCCCCAAACACATCAGTAGCCATAGTCAAATAAGTCTTATAATCCTTAAAAAAGTAATCCGGGAAGTGCTTATCTAAAGTCACAATAATTCCTTCCATAATATATTTATCCATATCTTTAAGATATAACTCTTCAGACAAAGTATAATCTATATCATGATTCAAAATCTTTTTTAAATCAAACAGTGTAAAATAATGCTTAAAAGGATCTCTGCTATTATTTAAAACAATTCTATAATTATCATATTCATTTTCATCCAATAAAGTAACAATATTTTTTAATCCTTTAATATCTAATGGATCATTCTTAGCAAATAAGTAAATAAAATCAACACTCTGTAGAACTGATAATGATATTTCATTTAAAGCATGATTCGTATCAATAATTACAACATCATATTCAGCCATACCATAATTAATAACATCTACTATATTGCTAGCATTAAATTTATTAGCCAATCTAGGATCAATAGGAGCGGCTAAAAAATCAATATTTTCATCAGCCTTAGTAACATAATCTTTAATACTATTAAACAATCTGCCATCCAAATCAAAAGAAAGATCATAAAGGTCTTTTTTTACCCTCTTATTTAAACAAACAGCGATATCACCACTATAAATATCAAAGTCTATTATTAATACTTTTTTTTCTAAAAGCTTGAAAATACCAGCTATATTAATGGCATTGATTGTTTTTCCTACACCACCTTTAGGAGAAAACAAGCAAATACTTACCCCTCTTTTTATCTTCATAAGTACACACTTCCTACTATATATAATTATAAAATAAATACAAGAATAATGCAACGCATTACCAACTAAAAAAAGAGAGACAAAATCTCTTATTTGTCTCCTATTATCTTTCTTGCAACATAAACCCCACTTGCAGAAGCATGCGATAATGAATGCGTCACACCACTTCCATCGCCAATAACATAAAGTCCCTTATATTTTGTCTCGAGATTATTATCAATATCCACTTCCATATTATAAAATTTAACTTCTACACCATATAGCAATGTATCATCATTTGCAGTGCCTGGAGCCATTTTATCCAAGGCATAAACCATTTCTATAATATCATCCAAAACCCTCTTCGGTAATACCAAACTAAGATCCCCTGGAGTGGCGTTCAAGGTCGGAACAACTATTCCCTCCTTGATCCTTCCTTCTGTACTTCTTCTCCCCCTGATCAAATCGCCAAAGCGCTGAACAATGACTCCTCCGCCCAGCATATTAGAAAGTCTAGCAATACTTTCTCCATAACCATTACTATCTTTAAACGGTTCTGAAAAATGCTTAGCAACAAGTAAAGCAAAATTAGTATTATCAGTATGTTTATCTTCATCTTCATAACTATGACCATTAACAGTTACAATTCCATTTGTATTCTCAGTTACCACTATACCATGTGGATTCATACAAAAAGTTCTCACATTATCCTCATATCTTTCGGTTTTATATACAATTTTACTCTCATACAATTCATCAGTTAAATCGGAAAAAATAACATGCGGCAATTCAACTCTTACTCCAATATCTACTCTGTTAGAAAGAGTATTAATCTTCAGTTTCTTACATACATTTTCCATCCATTTACTTCCACTTCTCCCAACGGAAACAATACAATTTGAAGCAGTATAAGATTCTTTTTTCGTAACAATTACATACCGATCATTTTCTATATCAATAGTATCAACAGGGGTTTCAAAATAGAAATCAATTCTATCTTTCATTTGTTGATATAAGTTTCCCAAAACCGTATAGTTCTTATCAGTTCCTAGATGCCTAACAGATGCATCTAATAATTTTAACTTGTTTTGCAAACAAAGCTTCTTTAACTTTGTACCAGCAGTTGAATAAAGCTTAGTCCCTTCACCACCATTTTTCATATTTATTTCGTCAACATAATTCATCAAATCTATAGCTTCTTTAGCACCAATATGTTCATATAAAGTACCACCAAAATCATTAGTAATATTATATTTTCCATCAGAATGAGCTCCAGCACCACCAAAACCACTCATAATTGAACAACTCTTACAATTAATACACTCTTTCACCTTGTTATCAGCTAAAGGACAATATCTTTTACTAAGTTCCTTCCCTGCTTCAAATACAGCTATTTTCAATTTAGAATTCTTTATCATCAACTCATAAGCACTAAAAATACCACCAGGTCCAGCGCCTATTATAATTACATCATATTTCTTCATATTCAATCCTCCATAAATATTATTTACTTATATTTTTTTAATCTTTCTCATCGTTATTTTTGGCACATAAAGAAAGATTCCCATGCTACCCAATATAATAAAGAAATAAACATACAAGTCAGAAACCAAGGACTCATTATTAATCTTCTTTATAATCTTTTCCTCACTATTACTTTCCAACTCTTTTTCCCTAACTAAATCCAAGTATATTTTTTTCTCATCTTCAATATTATTCTACTTTCTGAAATACTCTATAACACAATAGTTCCCATTATCATCACTTTTATTATCAATATACATATTAACTAAATTATCAATTTCTTCAGGAACTTCATACAATTTCGGAGCAGCCGTCTCATGGCTATTAATAAGACTATTATGCTTTTCAATAATAGAAGCCATATTATATAGTTGAGATTCTTTATTATCTCTTCCCATAATTTCAATGCCATAAGGCATATCGGCATAATATCCTAAAGGAACAGTAATACTAGGATAGCCAACCGCAGAAGCCATAGTTCCACTTATATTAATCAATTCACTATTATTCCCTTTGGCATATATTTCATTTTTGGTAGTAGGATAAATCATAAAATCCAGATTATATTGATTATATATATTTTCAATATATTGTTTAGCCAAAGCTAAATTACCAAGCGTTTTATTATAATTCCTATCACTATAATTACAAGATTTATTATATCCGTTTAAATTAGATACTTTCCCTTTGCTCTTAGTCAATTGTCCAAAACTCCTAATGGTTCCAGTAGTACCATTTATATAAGAATTAAAGGCTTTACACATTGTATACCCAGAAATTGAAATATTATTTAATCTAGCAAAATAATTATTATAAACATCATCTAAATAAACCAATTCGATCTGTTCATCTACCAATTTGCTTATTTCTACATCTAACATTTCTTTTATAAAAGAACTTGTTACTTTATTTTGTTTAAGGCTCGTTTTTTCTGATCCTTCATAAAAACTCCTTGGTACGCCTATTCTCAGGACTTGATTATCTTGATCTATTAATTCATATTTTTCCCCAGAAATAACTCCCCATAGTATTCTATTATCTAACACACTTTTACTAATAATTCCTACCGTATCCCGATTAATATCATAATTAATTATACCATCATTAGGAATTTTACCCGTCGTAGGACGTAAACCGACAAGCCCTGCCCCTGATGCCGGCAATCTAACCGAAGAGTTAGTATCAGTGCCTAAAGCAGCACTAGCAAAATTTAATGCAACACCAACTGCACTTCCTCCACTACTACCATAAGAAGTATAACCAAGTTTAAAAGCATTGCTAACATAACCATAAGAACTATAACTATCTTTAGCAGAAAAAGCAAATTCACTCATATTAGCTTTAGCAATTATTAAAGCCCCCTCAGCTTTTAGCCTTCTAATCACTTCCGCGTCGTCATTGGGATAATTATCAGCTAAAGCCTTAGATCCCGCCGTTGTAGGCATACCTTTAACATCAATATTATCTTTAACTATTATAGGAATCCCTTCTAATATTCCTCTACTATTTCCCTCATTCCTTAATTGATCAGAATATTTAGCTTCTTCAACTATATTAGGATTAATGGTTATCAACGCCTTAAAATCATCATTATAAGAATTAATTCTATCCAAATATAGATTAACCAACTCTTCAGAAGTAATAACTCTTTTATCCAAGTATTCGATTGAATCACTCATAGTTAACTTAGTTATATCAATCACACTCTTATTATAAGCTTTTACTTCTGTCAGAAATAAAGTTACAATTGCAACCATTATAAACACAATTCTTTTCATCATCATCACAACAACTAGTATAACATAATTTATTCATATATTAATACAAAAAGAGTTTGCTCTCGCAAAACTCTTTCTGAAATATATTAAAAAAATTACTACTATTCCTTAAATGTAAACATATAATCTAATATCTGAACATCATCGCCTCGTTTAGCGCCCAAATTTTCTAGCTCATCTTCAACCCCCATACCTCTTAGTTTTCGTCCAAATCTTAATACACTTTCATCCTCTTGAAACTTTGTCATTCTAAGAAGTTTTTCAATCTCTGCCCCTTTAATAATCCAAACACCTTCAGAATCCCTCGTAATAGTATAAGGCTTTTCATTTTTAAACTTATATATTATATGGCTTTCATATTTTGTTTCTTCATATAATGGTTCTAATTCAGTATTATCTATCAAATCAGCTATTCTAACCATCATATTATCAAGTCCCTTATTATTTAACGCACTAATTTCAACAACATCCAATTTAGGATACTTCTTTTTAAAGTTTTTTAAATTAATATCAGCTTTAGGTAAATCCATTTTATTAGCTATAACTATTTCCGGCTTCCTTGCTAACTTCTGGTCATATTTTTCCAATTCTTTTCTAATTTGCTTATAATCATCGATAGGACTCCTTCCTTCAAAAGATCCCATATCTAAAACATGTACAACAACTTTAGTTCGCATCGCGTGCTTTAAAAACCTTTCTCCTAGTCCAGCCCCTTCTGAAGCCCCTTCAATTAAACCAGGCAAATCCGCCATAACAAATTTACGCCCATCCTTTAAATTGACAACTCCCAAATTAGGAGCTAAAGTAGTAAAATGATAAGCAGCAATTTTAGGTGAAGCATTACTTATTAAAGACAATATTGTACTCTTACCAACTGAAGGCATTCCTATTAATCCAGCATCCGCAATAACTTTTACTTCACATTTTACTTTTTTAATCTCCCCAGGTTCACCATATTCACTCATTTTTGGCGCTGGATCTTCTTGAGTAGCAAAAGCTTTATTACCTCGTCCACCACGGCCTCCATGACATATAGTATATCTTTCTTTATCTTCTATTAAATCACAAATAACTAAACCTGTATCATAATCAATAACAGTCGTTCCTTCTGGCACTTTTATTACTACATCTTTAGCATTAGCGCCATGTTTATTAGAACCTTTTCCGTTAACACCTTTATTTCCCTTAATTTGCTTCTTATACTTCAAATCAATCAAAGTCTTCAAGCCCTTATCAACTTCAAATATTATATTTGATCCTCTTCCACCATTTCCGCCATTAGGGCCGCCAAGAGGAATAAACTTTTCTCTTCTAAAAGATGTACATCCATCCCCACCATTACCTGCGATCAACTCTATAACTACTTCATCTACATACATATAAATCACCGTCTTTTTCTATCAAATCATTATATCATAAATAAAAGACCTGTTAAATAGATCTTTTATTAAGCTTCATAAACACTAACTTTCTTTTTATCTTTACCTAATCTCCATACATATAAATCACCATCTTTTTCTACCAAATAATTATATCATAAATAAAAGACCTGTTAAATAGGTCTTTTATTAAACTTCATAAACGCTTACTTTCTTTTTATCTCTTCCTAATCTTTCAAACTTAACAACGCCTGAAATCTTAGCAAATAAAGTATGATCTTTTCCCATTCCAACATTTGTACCTGCATAAATCTTAGTTCCTCTTTGACGATATAAGATGCTTCCAGCAGTAACAGTTTGTCCATCAGAAACCTTAGCACCTAATCTACGACCAGCCGAATCACGACCATTTTGAGTAGAACCTTGAGCTTTAACGTGTGCAAATAATTGGATATTTAAATTTAATCTTTGCATATTCTATTCCTCACTTCTAATCTCAATATTTTTTGGATATTGCTCTTTTAGTTCTTCCAACATGCTAACCATATTGCCAAGAATTTTTTGATTTATATCCGTTTTCTTCAGAATTCTAATTTCTAACAAACCGGAATTCTCTTTACAGTTAATAGTATCTTCCAAAGCCAATATCGAATTACAAGCAGTTATTGTAATACTACTCACAGCAGCACATACAATATCTTTACCATAATCTTCATAATTAGCATGTCCCTTTACAAGAACATTCTCAATACCATCTTTATTTTTAACAATTACTTTTATCATAACTATTTAACAATTTTCTTAACAGTTAACTTAGTATATGGTTGTCTATGACCTTGAGTCTTACGATACTTCTTCTTTGGTCTATATTTAAATACAGTAATTTTCTTTTGCTTACCATGTTTATCTACAGAACAAACAACCTTAGCTCCTTTAACTGTTGGTGTGCCAGTTACTCCATCTACATATAAAACTTCGTCAAAAGTAACTTCTTTGCCTTCTTCAGCATCAATCTTTTCTACATAGATTACATCGCCTTCAGAAACATAATATTGCTTTCCACCAGTAACAAATATAGCTTTCATCTTCATACCTCCTTATAAATTTAAGACGCGCCCTCAAGGTGTTCCTCAAGAATCTTCTAACCTTTTTAGTGCGGTTTTTAAAGAAAGCTCTTTAAAACAACATAGATTATAACAAAGAATAGTTAACAAGTCAAACACTTAATAAAGAAAACTCTATTTCATCTTAAGAATTAGAGCATCCTCGGCAGCCTTAAGCACTGATCCTTCACTAAATAAAAATTCAAAAAAAGGACAAGAAGGATTGTAATATATTGATAAAGGTTGCCATCCAACCCTTTCAGGATCAATACTATTATCCAACAATTCTTTTAAGCTAACTATCTTAAAATAATCCCCCCAAAGAATAAAACCTTTTTCATTCAATGTTTCATCAGAAAGTGAGTATTGCAAATAATCAGCATCATTTTTACAAAAAGAACCAACTATTTCTGATAATGGTATATTTACCCTTATCTCCCCAGCAGCGTTATAAACACCGTTAGAATTATATACGCCCACCAGACCATCATTAGTACCAGTATTACTTAGAGCTTCTCCAAACAATTGGAAATTGATAGGATTCCTCTTCATCACTGAGTTCAACCTTCTTCTTGTTTCTATTTGTTCAACAAGATTATAATTTCTTTGCCAAAATAATCTTAACTCTACACTTTTTATATAAAGATCATCATTAAACTTCTTAGCACTCCTAAAAGCTCTAAATATTTCGCGATAAGTTAAACGATTTTTTTCACTAGAAAAAAATCTATCCTCCAAAAACAATTCGCGACTATTATAAATTCCTTTTCTTTTCTTATACTTAACCACGTTTACAAAATAATCCCATAATTTAAGTAGTTCTTCAACATCATTAAACTGACTACTAACATATGTAGGTAATAACCCTTTCATTTTTGTCAAAAGAGCATCGGCATCTTCACTATATAATGCTGAAAAATCCCCGTTTTCACAGCTAACATTATATTCATCGACAACCCTTTCAACATCCATTTCTAACAAATCATCGTAATGTCCTTTTAAAAAAAGCGGATAAAAATAACTATTTAAAACTCTAAAAGCCAAATCATTCAAGCTTTTTTGTCTTTCTAAAACCTTATTAATAAGTCTTTCTTCTATTTCTACCATAAAGTGTCCCCTTTCTTAATCAATTTAAAACGGCTACATTATAACACTATTTCATAAATTAACAAAATATATCTTTATATTCGCTTAAGAAACTATAATAATTATTATCTCCAATTATAAGATGATCTATTATTCTAATGCCAATTATTTTCCCTATCCTTATTAGATTATTAGTTAGAAAAAAATCCTCCTTAGACGGTTTAACACTACCGGCAGGATGATTATGTACAAGAATAATACTCGAAGCATTACATCTAACACCTTCTCTAAATATATCTCTTGCAAATATATCAGAACTATCCACAGTACCTATAAACAAAACCCTACTCAACAAAACATTTTTTCTAGCATCCAAACAAATAATCATAAACCGTTCTTGTAACTTATCTTCCATTTCATATCTGACATAGTTATATACATCCTCACTACATCTTAAACAGGTAATATCTCTACCATCTAAAAATACTCTTTTACCCAATTCTATAGCAGCTAACAAAGTTACCGCCTTAACAGAGCCAATTCCTTTAAAATCAGACAAAGTATTATAATTAATATTAACCAAACTTTTCAACTCATGTTCTTTCAATAATTCAAGACTTAATTCTTTAACACTTTTATTCTTTGTTCCGGTCCTAAGAATAATACTTAATAACTCTTCATTACTTAATGCTTTAGCACCATATTTCATTAACCTTTCCCTTGGCAGTTCCTCTTTAGGATACTCCTTAATCATATAACCCAATAATTAATCCACCCCTTCTTATAAAAAAATATTATATACCATTCAATCCTTTATATGTAAACACAAACCCATTCAATTGACACAATAACTACGAAAGTTTAAAATAATAGTTGGTGATAATATGACGGCAGATCAAGAACTATTAGTATTAGCAATCATCCCTGTATTAATACTTTTACTATATGTATACAAGAAAGACCCTCACAAAGAATCTTTTGGTTCTTTATTAAAAATATTTATCTTCGGAATGATAAGTACCATACCAGCAGCAATACTAGAAATAATAGTAACAATCTTTGTCGGAGACGAAAGACTAATGGATCCTATAAGTTTGTTTATATATACTTTTATAGGTATTGGTCTAATAGAAGAATTTGTAAAATGGTTTTCTATTAAAAAAGGCATTTATAATACCAACAAATTCGATGAATACTATGACGCTATAGTTTATTGCACCTTCGTATCCCTAGGATTCGCCTGTTTAGAAAATATTCTTTATGTAACTAACACCGGAAAATCCGGCTTAGCAGTCGGAATTATGAGAGCATTCACTTCCGTTCCAGGTCACACCTGCTTTGGAATAATAATGGGCTATTACTTATGTTATACAAAATTCAACGAAATAAGAGGAAACATAGAACAGAAAAAATATAACAGATTAAGCTTATTATATCCAGTAATCGCTCATACTTTATACGATTATTTAATAATGAGTAAAATGGTTCTTCTATGGCTTGCTTTTTATATCTACCTATTAATAAAATCAATTAAATTAATAAATAAAGTAGCTAACCAAAATCAACCGTTCTATTTTAATAATCAACTAACACCAAACGAAACTATCCCACCATTACCAAATTACCAAACAACGCCAACAACCAATAATATAACGAGCCCAAACAACTTTTGCATCAATTGTGGCAATCCAATTAATGGAGAAAATTATTGCACTAAATGTGGTCATAAAATATAGAAAAACCGTTTCTATATTTTTTTTATAATGATATAATTAATTGCAAGAAAAAAGAAGATAATTATAATGGATTTACTAAAAAATTATATGATTTTCTATCATTCAAAACTATGATTTTAGAGTTTTTTATTAAAACTATTTATTTATTTATTTTCAGCAATAATCATAACTATCTTCTCATTAAGTATAATAGGCCAAAACTTCTTATTATTCTTATTAATACTTATTTTTGGTAATATTATTGCACGATTAATAGCTGATAGTTCAATTCTATTCTTAATGATGTACAAAAGAGTAAACGAAATAAAAGAGTCATTAAAACCTAATAAACCAGTAGAAAAAGATAAAACAAAAAAAATAAACAACTTACATTGTTTATTTTTTTGCAATCATATAAGATTAATCCCCTTGTCCAGACATACCAAACCCAGAAGAAATAACTCCCAATTCAACACCCTTTTTATGCAATGCACTAAAAGCATCTTTATGATACTTTTCTACATTTGAACCCTTTAAACTGTCAAAGAATTCTTCTGTAAGTCTTCTTTCTACTTGCTCAATAGTAAGACCCGGGAAAATTTTTTCGGCAGCTTCAGTAAGAACTTCCTGGCCTTCAATCCTACTAGCGTAAAAGAATCTAAGTAATAAAGCATCATGCCATTCTTTATTATCAACTAGTCCTCTCATAATAGTCATATCTCCTTGAGAAAAAGAACCAGACGTGTGATAAGAATATGTTGACCCTAAAGCATAGTCATCAAGGTTACGTGCGGAACCACTAACACTCATATTCGGACTATAATCATTTAGCATTGGCCTAGCATCATCATACCATCCTCTAGGTTTAACCCAAGCACTAAACAACTTATTATTAAAATCCTGATAATTATCGATTTTCTCGCTCAACAAATAATTTCCAACAACACAAGATGAACTAGCAAGGCAGATTCCATCACTATCATAAATAATACGTTGATATACAGCATCCATAATAGATTGAGAAGAACCTATAGCTGGGACAGTACGAACAAGATTTGGATTTTTTATTAACAACTCCTCAGTATGGGTGATAGTACCAATAGTTTTAGTAACCGCAAACCCACCATTAGCAGTTAATTCAACTTCTATACCTTCAGATTTACTACCAGAAGCAGCAGAAATATCATCTCCCTTAGGAAAAGCAACTGCGGAAAACTTCTTACCATCTTCAACCCTAATAATCAATTTATAATATTTATGCAAATCGTCCAACCAACTAAGAAAGCACCGATTAAAAACTTCGTTATTTTGCAAATCCTCAGGTACTTCATATTTTTTAAAGTTTGCATAATCTAAGTTTCCTTGAATAGAATAATCTTTAACCATAATCAATCCTCCCAGTTAATCAATTCTTTCATATATTGTACCATAATTATTAATATTTATGCAACCATTAATTACTTCTTCTTCCCATTTATAATCGGCAAAAGATAACATATCTTTAATTTTATCTGAAGCATCAGGCATAAAAGGTTTAATTAAGTTAGCAATATTAGCCATCATATATACACAAGTATAAGTTATATTATTAAATTCTGTTAAATCTTCATTCTTAACTTTTACCCAAGGCTCATTAGCATCATAATACTTATTTGCACTTGATATATAGTCAAGTATTTGCGAAAGAGCATTTCTAAACTCCCCTCTTTCAATAGCATCCCCAACTGTATCATATACATTCTTTGTTATTTTTCTAATCTCTTCATCTATTATACCTTCAGTAATTACACCATCAAACTTTTTATTAATAAATCCTAAATTTCTATTAACAAAGTTACCCAATTGACCAACTAAATACTTATTATGGCATTGAATCATCTCTTCTACAGAACAATTAGTATCATGTGTTTCCGGGCCAAAAAAAGTAAAATAGAATCTCAATGTATCTTTAGGAAATCTTTCTAACAATTCATTAGCGGTTAATAAAGTTCCTTTACTTTTACTCATTTTTTCATCATTTAAATTAACAAAAGCAGATGAAACAATATAATCAGGTAAACGATAATTGTATTGTAATCCCGAAACTAAAGCTGGAAAAATAGTTGTATGGAACGGAATATTATCTTTTCCATGTACATAATAGGTTCTTAAATTCTTATTATCATTAGATAAAAACTTATCGAAATCTATCTTTCTATCATCAGCTACTCTTTGTCCAGCTGATAAGTATCCCATTACAGCTTCTATCCATACATATATTCTTTTATCTTCAAATCCATCTACCGGAACTGGAATACCCCAATCCAATTGTCTAGTAGCAGCTCTATCTCTAAGACCGGTATCAATATATTTTTGTGCTTCACCAATAGCGTTTTTTCGCCATAAACTGCTATTGTTTTTTATTAAATCCTGTAATTCGTCTTCAAACGCTGTAAGTTTAAAGTATAAATGCTTGTTACCTCTAGTAACTGTTTCAGAACCACATATTTTACAATGCTTATCCAACACCTCTTCACTATCCAAAGATGCTAAACACTCATCACATTGATCGCCAGTACTAACACCACCACATTTAGGGCATTTACCTACAATTTCTCTATCAGACAAGAACTTATTACACTTTTCACAAAAGACTGCCGGTTCATCTTTCTCATATATCCATCCGTTTTCTTTCAATCTTAAGAATTGCTTTTGAACATATTTACTATGATAATCAGTCATAGTATTAGTATATAAATCATATTCAAAGCCTAAATTAGTAAAGGTCTTAACGAATTCATCATGATAAAAACCAGCTATTTCTTTAGGAGATTTTCCTTCCTTTCTAGCCCTCTCCGTTATAGGAGTACCATGACAATCCGAACCAGACACATATATTACATTATCCCCTTTACCTCTATAATATTTAGCTAATACATCGCCCGGCAACAATGAAGCTAAATGACCAACATGTAAATAATAATTTGCATAAGGCCATGCTCCACCAATAAAAATATCTTTTTTCATAAATATCATTCCTTTCTTCTAACGAGTCCCAAATAATACTTAGAAATAAAAAAGTAATCCATCCCAAAGGACGAATTACTCGTGGTACCACCTTAATTACTTCTTAATATCTTAATGCGATAAACATCATATCTTACTACTACTTCAGATATACAACTCCCAAGCCATGTTCAAATACTCTTCACTAAGAAGGGCTTTCAGTCGGTGACCCTTCATCTCTAATAGCTACTAACTATTCTACTCTCTTGTTCCTCGTTTTTCTAATTACAATTA